>Ga0051987_10001969_pt1 | contig 10210 bp, 24 predicted proteins | sample CryGey08umfilter_2_FD_58083 | JGI IMG/M metagenome (GOLD analysis project Ga0051987, IMG submission 58083) | Groundwater microbial communities from aquifer in Utah, USA - Crystal Geyser 4/10/14 0.8 um filter | ecosystem: Environmental > Aquatic > Deep subsurface > Groundwater | place: USA: Utah... | reverse complement strand
CCCCCCCGTGGACGCCGGCCGGACAGACCGTGGCGCGCTCCTGGACCCGCTGGGCCTTGTGCCGCGAGGCACACTGGCCCCGTACCTGATCGGCCGCGTTCGTGAGGATTTCTGCCGACAACGCCTCGATGCCGCGGGATGGCTCGAATCGGTAGACACCACTGGATTGCAACCCAGGCATGCCATCGTACGGCATCCGGTGATACTCCCAGGAGTACAGGTCAACCCTCGGACTCTCGTTAAATTGGGCCGTGTTCTGAACATGCACCACACCGGCCAGCGCGCCGTTGACGCGAATTTCAATCGAGAACAGGGTCACCCCCGTTCGTCTGAATCACGATCAATCCTGACCGCACCAAGTGTGGCTGCCTTGCGTTGGCTCATGTCTGGAAATTCGGCGTCGGCTACCCGTGCGACATCAGCCGGCTGGTCTTGGAGAGGATCAAACCAGCCCTGCCCATAACACGTAGCCCACACCTTGCCATCGTTGAATGCGTAGCTGTAGTCGGTCGGGCCGGAGTCGTCCCACGGCCACGGCCAGCCATCAGCCGGCAGCGTAGCGTCATCGCGCTGGAGAAACGACGCCAGCGCATCCCGGTAGTCAGGCTCGGATTTTGCTTCCAGCACCGCGCTACTGATACATCCAGGGAATCCATCCCACGCAATTGACCCGCACCACTCCGCCGTTTTGCCACGTCCAACGTAGAAGTCAGCCCTCGTGCCCGCGCTCACCCCCCTTTTTTCGGTGAACGGTGCCGGCACGTACGCCCCACCTCCGATCGGTTCCAGCTTCAGCGGGGCGGCGGCAGCCTCCCGCTGCAGTGCCTGGCAGAGACACGGCTCCACAGCCAGAATGGTTGTGCCCAGGTCGGTACATTGCACGGCGGAGGTCAACACCCGGCCGCACGATTCGCACACCACATCAACTTCCTCCGGTGTGTGCGTGTCCACCCACAGACCTGGTGGCGGGGAGGTCTGCCTGTCGGTGGGTGGTGCCGGCGCGTATGCTCCACCCCCGGCCTGCCCCAGCTTCAGCGCGGCGGCGGTAGCATCGGGCTGGGAATCAACCAGAAGACTTTCTTCTTTATCGTCCGCCCTTGCTCTCGCGTTTCTGATTTCCCACCGGCACGAGGAACAGATGTCAAGGCTTTGCCAGGTGGAACTGAACAATCGCCACGGACGAGGTGCGTATTTCCTCCACTGGTACCTGTCTCCAGAATTATAAGCGTCGAGGTAGATGACGCCACCGCAGATGTCGCAAGTCTGGACGTTAGCCATTTTAACCCCTATACTCCGTGATTGCGGCAATAATTCCGGCGCAGATAGCCACAGTCAGGATGATAGCTATCCAAGTCGTGAGCGGACTGCACTCCAAAGAAACCCACACGAGCACACCAACGATGAGTGATAGGGTAACTGCGACAGCACACACGCTTCCGAACGCCACGAAAAAGGCCAGAGCGCACTCCTTGACAGTATCGAGGTCCTTCATTGGATTTTCCACCTTCCAGCCTCGCCGCGCAGGTAGTCTCTGGCGTCCAGCAGCGCGAGCAGCCACATATCGATCGCGCGCTCGTCTTTGCACACCAACACGAGCTTCTCGTTGCCGGCCATCTCCAGCGGGACCCTGGTGCCGACCGGGAACCGCCGCGGGAGCCGGTTAACCACGACCTCTGGAACACCATTCCGGATTCGCGCCAGGACGCCGTACTTTCCCGTACCGAGCGTGATTTTAAGCAGCGCTTTCATGAGATCACCCCCAATATTGCCTTTGCGAGCCATACCGCCGCGACCACCACGGCGATGTCCAGAACTACCACCATGATGATGATCAGGAAGCACCCCAGGCGGTTGCTGCTCTCTCTCGGGCACTCAGCATCGAGAATCATGTGTCACCCCCGCCCAGTGACTTGATGCCCTGCAGGATGTGTAAGGCAAGGGTCATGTAATCGGCAACCTGGCCCTCGGTCGGGATCTCATCGCCCCAGAGCGATTCATCCCTGATTGCCTGGAGCGTATCGCATCCAGAGCATGACCCGTACGATACCCGCACGAACCAGTAGTCCCATGGCTGGTAGTCGCTGGACGCGATCACAAACAGCAGCGTTCCCTGGTATTCCCCGTCGTCGATCACGTGGATGCGCTCGGGGTCCAGGCCGGGGGCCACCCCGAGGTCGTCGTCCTCTGAAACGGAGAGAATTTCCACCACCCACTTGACCAGTTCCGTGTAATCGCCGGGGTGCTTGGCCCTGATCTTGGCCTCGACCTCGCCCTTGCGGGCATCCCACGCCTCCACGAACTCTTTGATCATTGTGTGCCTCCAGTTTCACACTCTACACCGTCGCCTGGCACCCCGTCAAGCATGGCCTCGATTTGGAGCACGGCCCCGTACGGCGGCGGGGTGTGGGACGAACTGTCTGGGTTGCGGAGCCAATTGCGAACAATGTCTTCGGTCACGTCGTCGGAATCGAGCAACTTTACGATCGTCTTGTAGGACAGGCTCCACCGATCCACGAGGTCTCGCAGCCTCTCGGCCGGGCTGGCAGCCCTCGCGACAGCCAGCCAGAACTGTGCACTGTCGGAGTCCACCGCGTCAGCCTCGGCCCACCTGCGGGCCAGGTACGCGACCCCTAGCCGATAGGGGAGAGATCTCGATATAATGCGCACGGCATCGCGCCAGCACCCGAACCGATCGGCCAGGCGCTCCTCGTCCGGGGTGAGGGGACATTCTCCCGTAGACCGCGCGCGCCTCAACGTCTCGGTGGCCCACGCCATCTTCGCCTTCAGCCTGGAAACCACCTCGACCGCAGGCACCCTCTGGCCGCCCCTCAGGGTCACCGGAGGACACCTCGATATCGCCATCCCCACGTCACACGCCCTCGCGAGACCCTCGGGCAGGCCGGTCGAACCGCCACCGCCGATGCCGCCACGGTACACGGAGCTGGTCCCGGCGGCAGCAGACCACTCCAGCCACCTCGATATCCGCTGCATCACCTGCCACTCCGATAGCGGGCTCACTCTGTTCCGCCCCATCCTGCCCACCTCCCGACCTCTCAGGGTCGATAAGATGCTATCACGGCCAGGACGATCTGCGGCGCCAAGAAGCAGGGCTGCCAGAAAACCCACGTTTTGATTGCGTTTTATGGGGGGGCTTGACAACGGATTTAAAAGAGCCGATACTTGCCTCGTTGGGATGAGCGGCAGGGGACGAACAGCTCCGGACGACGAGGTAGCCTGAACCGGACGAGCCCTACAGCGGCGGGTCACCCCGCCAGCCCCTCGGAAGCGCCCCCCAGGCGAGCTAGGAGCAGAGAGCAGCCTGCGGCTACATGAAGCCGGACGGGGATCACGCAGACGGGAGACAGCAGCCATCATATCAAGCTCGCTCTGATCCTCGAAACCAGGGGATGAGAACAAGGGAACAATCATGCCAACTGCCCGGGGAAGCCCGGGCGCACTTTACCACCAACCACTACCAGAGTGAATCGGATGGGGGACAAAATGGCAAACACAACCAGAGAACGCCGGCAACGCGCGGGAGAATCAAGGGTAAACTACCTCCAAGCTGCCGGGAGATACGCCAGGGAGCGGTTTAACACGCTCGGCGATGAAGACGACCACTACCTGCGCGATGACCGCTATGCCGAGCTGGCCCTTGAGGATACCGAGCGCAAGTTCACTAGCCTGGGAACCTGTGGGGTCGAGGGGATCTGCGAGCAGAACGGAGAAGGCCATTTCACAATCCAGTATCTCAACACCGGGGACACGTACGGGCTGACGGTCTGCTATTACAAGGGAAGGTTCGTTGTTGCGGGCTGGGGGGACCTTGTTGAGTCGCACGAGCTGAACAAGTAGCATGAACGATGGCCAAGACCTCAACAGGGAGTAAGGAGAACGACCATGATATCGCACGAATTTGTGGTTGATTGTGCATGGGAACAGAGCCGGGAAATCCATACCCATTCCGGTCTCGGGGAATTCCTCTACTTCCAGCGGACTCGCCATCTGCCAGATGGCCCGACCGAATGGGCGTGTGCCATTGGCCCGCCAGGGGATCGCGCCTGGCGGCGGTGCGGTCCGCCAATTGGGTACGAGGACACCATCAAGTGAAGGAGGGCCGGGGACCACTGGCCGGACTTTGGAGGGGACACAATGGACTGGCAATGCGCGAAGTGTCATGAAACGGGCGGAGTGTTCGCCGTGTGGGTGGAGCCATGAAGCGTCGGGTTTGCAAGCTCGCAATTCCAGTTTATTACACGCCACAGGGTAACCGAACGTGTGCGGCCAACGCCATCTCCAAGATTTGCCCAATGCTGACAGACCCGCACTTTGGCACCGTGTACCAGTGCGGATGGAGCGGCGACCGCTTGTTGAATGGCCCTGAAAAGTACCTCGAACCCAGCGCGAATTGCCCGCTGGACATCTGTTCGAGGAAGGAGAAGCTGCCATGACGCGCAATAAAACCTCGGCATTGCCGGCTCCGGCCGGCCCTGCATCGAGCCTCTGGCTCAACCAGGGGATTGAGGCATGAACGATCGAGTGAAAAGCGGGCTGGAGCAGTACACCAAAGACGCCAGGATCGCCGTTAACGAGAGGCGCCATCTGGACGCCCGCCAGGCCATTTTAACCCTCTCGCTGTACCTCGAAGGTGTCTCGGACGCATGCGGGGTCAGCCTGAACGAACTCAGGGATCAGCTTCAGACAATCAACCACTTGTACCAAGACCTCGTGACAACCAAGTGAATACCAGGTAGTAAGGAGAACGAACATGAAAATCCAGTCGAACTACCATGCGTGCAGCATCATTGAGGGATTCGACGGCGAGAAACACTCCGACGAGGAGCGCATCGCGGCGTTTCAGTACCTCATCGACTCCGGTGCCATCTGGAGTTTCCGGGGGTGCTTAGGCTGGGCAGCTCGAAACCTCATCGCGTTGGGAGAGTGCCATGAGTAAGCGCGGCAGCGCCAGTCGGTACGTCGGCAGCCTGGGGCAGGCATCCGCATGCCCCCTGCGCGCCCCCGACGACAACGGAGCCCCGGCAGAGATCATGGTCATCGCGATGCACGTTGTGGACAGGGCGATTGCCGACTCCATGCTGAGTGCCCCGAACTGTGCCAGCGTGCGCAAGGACGCCCAGCAGTGGCTGGACGCGTGGGCCGGCACCAGCAGGTCGAAGCGTGCGATCATCGAACTCGGCCGGAAGCAAAGAATCGAGATGCAGGCCAGGACCGTGGCGATCATGCGGGCCAAACTGGAGGCCCGCAATGATGGCCAACCCGAACAATGGCAGTCCGGGTGACGTGCGGCTTCCCCAGCAAGAAGGCCCTGGCGAAGAAGGGTCGCCGCATTGGGGAGTGTTGGAGTCCTGCAACCAGCCTAGACCATCACACCGAGATCATGATCACCATGCTGGAGGATGATCCCCTCTTGGTCCTGAGCATCCTCGCACACGAGTTGGTCCATGCCGCAGTCGGGGTGAAAGAAGGGCACCGTCACCCGTTCATCGCCCTGGCCCGGCAGGTTGGACTTGTCGCCCCCTGGGCCTCGGCCTCGGCGTCGGACGCCCTGAAGACCGGCCTCGCCACCATGGCCAAACGGTTGGGTCCGTACCCACACGCCAGGATGGCACCACTCGTCACCACCCCGGCGCAAACGACCAGACTCAAAAAGGTCCACTGCCCAGACTGCGGCTACACCATCCGCGTCACGGCGAAGTGGATGGTTCGCGGCCTGCCGGTCTGCCCGTGTGGCCGCGAGATGACCCAGGTGGAGGTTTAAATGTCAAACATTACCGCATACAACCTTGAAAGACTCGCCGGCCAAAGGGTCCGGAGAGTCGCCTACGAGCTTGGCCTATTGGCCGCCGGCGCCAGCCTGAGTCTCACACCGGATGACCTCATGCTCATCTTCCTCTCGCTGAAAACTGGCGACCGTCACGCCGGCCTGCGGCGCCGCTGGATCGGCCTCGCCAATCGCGTCTGGTCCATCAGGCGGCAGCTTGAGGGCGGAACCACCGAGGAAGAACTCATCGCGTCCAGTAAGGTGCTAGACCGATGAAACACTTCCAACTCTTCGACAGATCGAAGGGCGCAATCATGCGCAGGGCCGAGAGGCTCACCTACCGCCAACTGCGGAAGACCCACAAGGAGACGAAACCATGAACGCAGACGTTGCCGCCAACACCACCCGACTCTGCAAAAACACGATAGCCGCCGAGCAAGCTCTACGGGAGGCCATCAGGCTTGCGGACGTCAGCCCCACGTGCATGTTCCAGCCTGGTTTGGACCGCAACGGCAACATCGCCGAGCGCACGATCTCGTTCGGGAGGCGGCCGTGAACCTCCGGCCCATCAGCCCGAAGCCGCACGCCGGAATCGGCAAGGCGCTCTGTCACAGGTGCGGTGACTACTCCGACCTTGCCACAATGTTTGTCAACCCCGCCGGTCCGCAGTGGCACTCTTACTACTGCGCGGCATGCGCCGAGAAGTGTGAGCGCGGCCAGGGGTGCGCGGGATGGCAGAGATGACCAACCAGCGCGGTCAGAACGTGTCGGTCGGCAGCATCATCGCGTGGGGTCCGCTTGAGTCGAGGGCTGACCTGGCCGGAGTACTACACATGGTGAGTGCCCACATGGGCGTCGTGCAGAAGATCACCGGGGGTGCCCGGCCCGGGGCCATTGTAGCAGGGCTGAATGGTACCAAGAAACGAATCACAGCCAACACCATCAGGTTATGCCGAGTACTCGGTCAACTCACGTTCGACGGCTACGCCGCAAAGGGGTTGGCCTGATGGCCGGGAAGGCGAGGGCCATCGATATCACCGCCGTCGTCATGCGCCACGCCCAGGAGTTCGGGTACGTCACCGCCCGCGGGTGTGCCGCGTTAAATCACATCACCGTCCGCTACGCCAGGTCAATCCTGGCAGAACTTGTCCGCCTGGGACACCTGACGGCATCGAGGAACCCGGCGGGAGGTACTACTGGGTCAAACCCGACGATCTACCGGCGAGCCTACTGACGCGCGCCCGCCCCCTGGCAGAACATCGTCAGAGGGCGGGCTTTTTTGCGTTCATGCTACTGCTTGTTTGCCCTGCGGGTGCGTTTGAACATCGTCTCCGGAGTGTGCCACACCGGAGGCCCCTCGCTCGCCTTCGGCGCTTCCCTGTCGGTAATCTGCGCATCCAGAATTCCTGCGTAGTTCCGCAGGTCCGAGATGGTGTCGTGGATGCTCTCGTTGCTCACGGCCGCGTCGTACCGAAGCAGGTTCGCAATGCGCGCCATCTTGTCGCACATGCGCACGAGGATACCCGCCTCGCTCGCACAGATGTCGAGGTACTCGGCGAGCTTGAAGTTTCTCAGCGCATCGGTCTCCGCACCCGAGTAGTCGTGGTTCTTCTTCTTCATGGTCTCGATCTCACCCATGGCCATCGCCGTCACATGTTCGACAAGCCTAAGCGGCGTCATTCTCCCTCCCCGTACTTCAGCAGGTACTCCGGATTGAGGACCTTGAATGATACGGTCATGCGGCGGTCGCGCACCACGATGCCCTCGCGAGAAACGGACGGCGTGATCAGCGAGGAGCCAATGGCGTACTCCACCATCCTGTCGATGGGGCGGTCGGTGTCACCCTGGCAAACATACAGCAAGGCCCAGCACGGTACCGACTTCATGTGGCAGTCGTTCGCGACCAAGAGAGTTTCGCTAGGGTTCAGCTTGCGCCCGTTCAGCACCGCGTTGAACAAGTACAGATCGAGGGCGGGGAGCTTGTACCGGTTGCCCTGCACCCCAGGACCCACGATTTCACCCTGCAAGACCAGGGTGGTCAGGCTGTGTTTATCCATGTACAGGCGCATCACCTTTTCGACAGCGTACCGCTCCTCCATCCGCCAGTAGGTGGACCCGTCCCGGTGCGGCCTGCACAGATTGCGCGAGCACACGCCGAACTCAAACCTGTCCGCGAAAAAGCGGCGACAGCGCCGGCGCATGAAGTACGTCGCGCTCTGCCCGTCGAGTTTCTCGGTGGCGTAGACCCCTCGCCCCATGTCCGGATATTCACGGGCATCCGCTGGAGGGGGGGCGCAAGCCAGCCTGTCAAATAGCCGCGGGTTGCTCTGAAGCCTAACCTCGTCGGTCTTCTCAATCCATTCCGGCCAAGCTCCCCGCCTTGCCCTCTGGACGCCGGCCAGAGCCCTGATCCAACGAAACCTGAGCAACCACCTCAGGGTTCCACTCCGGCGCTTCTGGAACACCTCTGCGCGCTCGCGTTCTGCCTCGGGGTCGTGCTTGGTTACCCCCAGGACGGCCGTCAGGTCGTCGCCCGCCCTCGCCTTTACCATTGTGTCGGCCGTCACGTAGTCGAACAAGATCGACAACGGAAACACTAGGCCCTGGGACACCTGCCCCCGGAGTTTAATGGTTTTGACGCGGTAGTGCCTGGGCGCCATGAACGCCGACCACTGGGCCACCGGCAGCACGGAGTCCACCTCGATGTAGACCACCTTGTCGCCCACCTTGAACCCGTCCGCTTTGGCGACAACGCACTTCCACCCCAGGATGGTTGCCACCTCGATCTTGTCGGCGCCTGGGATTGGGTCCAGTGCCTCGATTGCCTGGACACTTGCGAGCTTGCGGTTACTCATTTGCCACCCCCGCATCGCCATTCAGAACCTTCGGCGGCAGGACAAAGCGGTAGTTTTTGTTGATACCGACCGCGGAGAGCGCATCGTCCACGCTGCGCACAACGGCAACCTGCCCCCGCCACGAGATCACGAACCGCCTCTCGCCGAGGGTCAGGCGCTGCGCAGATGGTGGCTTCTTTCCGTCCTTAATCTCGATCAGATAGTTGCGGCCAGCGAATCCAACCAGCACGTCAGGGCACCCGTGACCCAGGTCGGCAAGGGATTGTACTGAGGCCCCATGTTCCCTCAGGGCCTCAACAATTTTCCGGTGGTTTGCGTCCGTTCTCGCGTGATGGTGCGTCACCTGGCACCTCCTCGTATGTTCTGTTGGCCTCGGTTAGAATCTCGTCAAGCTCGTTTCGTTGTTTCTGGCGCTCCTCCAATTCATGTGCCAAACACCTGTCACAAATACGGCGGTTCGTGCCGGGATCGAACGCGATAAAAAACCGTTCGTCCCTGCGGCAGATTGAGCAGATCATGATCTCGCGAGAATCATCATGTCTCACCCCCAAGTGCCCGTTCCACGCGTGCGGCAACGTCAGTCCTGATCGACTCTAGCTCGCGCCTGAGGTCCTGGACTGCCGCGGATTCGCTCAGGGCGCGCCGGGCTCTGCGAACAGCCACACCGATATCCCACTCCGAGCACCCTTGCGGCAAATCCAGCGCGGTGCGAATGCCGTCGAACAACACTCGCACGCGATCCTCCGCGCCCTGCTCGCACCGTTGCGCGGACAACCGGGCATGTTCCAGGAGTGCCTCAGACTGCCTTTCGATGCTCTTGGCGCTGAGCCTGGCTCGGTCGAGATCATTCAACACGTCCGCCACCTCATCCCCATACCGCCTTCGCAGTTTCTCGGCGGTGCTGTACTCGCTAAACGCGCGAGCCCGCCATTCGCTGGACCGGATACGATCTACTCCGTCAATCAACAGTTTTAGCCACGCGCTCTCGGGGACGCGGCACGCTTGCAGGATTGCCCGGCGCCTCGTTTTCCAGCACCCGGACTCATACCGGACGATCAGCCCGCAACCGGCCGGAATCTCGGCCAGGTGCAACAGCCCGGCCTCACCCGCGAAGACCACGCCCTGGGCGTACTCCAGGTATTTCAACCACTTCCCCGCGGTCACGTCGGCCAGAAAGTCAGGGCGGGCAACCTTCACCTCATATGCCATTGGGCGAGGCCGCACGAACGATTTCTCGATCGTGTACACGTCCGGGCGCGCACTGCCAGATTGCCCCAGTTGGAGATCCTCCCACACCATGCGCGCCGGACTGCGGAGATGTGCAGCGAGCGACCTTGCGAGTTCATCGTGTGTCATTGGGCCACCGTCATGTCCAGCGGGCAGTCAAGACTGGGTTTGATGTTGCTCGCACACGTACGTTTGCCCTCCGGCGTGTAATAGATTGGAATTTTAAGTCTGCAGACTCGACGTTTCATCGCTTTAGCCCTCGCTGATCTGCTGGCGGGCATCCATGGATCTCTCTCGTGCCGCAAAGCCACCCATGACCAGGGCGGGACGTATATCCTCGCCCCTG
>Ga0051987_10001961_pt1 | contig 10225 bp, 8 predicted proteins | sample CryGey08umfilter_2_FD_58083 | JGI IMG/M metagenome (GOLD analysis project Ga0051987, IMG submission 58083) | Groundwater microbial communities from aquifer in Utah, USA - Crystal Geyser 4/10/14 0.8 um filter | ecosystem: Environmental > Aquatic > Deep subsurface > Groundwater | place: USA: Utah... | reverse complement strand
CGCAGGGAATGTCCCATTCAACCACGCCCAAGGGCGTGGTCTTTTGGGTTAGTTGATAAAGAAATAACAGTGTCGTAAAATAAGAGATCTCCAATGGAGATGGAGAGAGTTGGAAACTAAGTCAAGTCGAAAGGAATTGTCATCATGGACCACCAGACCATGACTTTTAATTTTTAGTGGAGAGGAGAGTAGTTAAGAATTTTAGCCCAGGAATTGAACCGAGAATTTATCCAGATTGTTATTAGTGATATCCCAGGTCGGTTCGGTTTGGTAGGTAAGGTGCCGGAGGTCATGTCTAATGGCTAGTTGTTTTAGATCGGTAGGGGTTAAAAAACATCCTTGGTGTCGTTTAAGGTATATTGTGCGTCACATAATAAGTAGCGAAATTTGAAGTGATTATTCCCCACTCCAAAGCTATTGGAATATCACCCCCATCCAATTGTTGACCCAAAACGGGCTATGTAACATTTCGTGTTGGTAAAATAGCCGATTTTCTTCTAGTGACAGCGTCAATCTGGAATAATTAGAACGTATGAAGTCTAATCGTCAAAAAAAAGAGATGCTCGGAGTGCGGTGAACCGATGGACAAATACGGTCTGACCGCGGCAGGGGCGCAGCGATTCCGTTGCGCCCCTTGTGGTACGACCGGAGTTCGACGGCGCAGCGACAACACACGGCGTCGTCGGACGCGACTGTTCCTGGCGTGGGTCGCCCGCAAGGCGACCGTCGCCGACATCGCGGCCGGCGAGGGGGTCACTCACCACAGACGCTCTGGCGCTGGTTCGCGCCGTGCTGGGCGTCTAGGCCCGAGGCGTCGGGGCGCATCGTCTCGAGGGTGATCGTCCTCGACGCCACGGGCGTGGTCAAGCGGCTGGCGGTCGCGCTCCTCGCGGGCGACCCCGCGACATCGCGGCCGGTCGGCTGGGGCTTCGCTCCGCGCGAATGCCTGGGCGCCTGGCTGCCGTTCCTGCTCGCGCTCGCGGAGCGCGAGGCCGACCCCGAATTCGTGGTCTGCGACGGCCGGAAGGGCCTGCTGAAGGCCATCCGCGCGGTCTGGCCGACGTCGCGCATCCAGCGCTGCGTCATTCACGTGCACCGCCAAGCCATGGCATGGCTCACCCGGAACCCGCAGGCCGAGGCCGGTTGGGAGGTACGCCGCCTGGTTTCGGCGCTCCTGCTCGTCCGCACGACTGACGACCGCGACGAATGGCTCGGACGGCTCCAGTCGTGGGAGATGCGCCACAGCGGCTTCCTCAGGGAGCGCATTTTCGGGGACGGCGGGCGCTGGTGGTACACCCACCGGCGGCTGCGAGCCGTCCGTTCGTTGCTCCGCAACGCGGCACCCAACTTGTTCCGCTACGTCGACGACCCCGGAGTGCCGCGCACGTCGAACCACGTCGAGGGTGGACTGAACGCCAGGCTCAAGGAACTGCGTCACTCCCACCGGGGCGTCACAAGACGCCAGCACATGGCACTGGCGTCCTGGTATCTCCACCTCCGGGCGACGAAAAAACCAACACGAAATGTTACATAGCTCCCCAAAACAAAAATCCAGCCCAAATTTTGGGCTGGATTTTTGTTTAAAAAGATTTTTTAGAGTGTCGCCTCAAGCATGGCCTTCAACTGATCGTAAGGAATCGCTCCAGGAACAAAAGTCGGCTGTCCGTCGGCACCCACGATGATGGTACCAGGTGTTCCTTGAACACCGGCAGTTACTCCGCTAGCCAGATCGTCACTGATCTTGCCGTCAAACTTTGCACTAGAGACACAGTCGTCAAACTTGCTCATGTTCAGTTTCAAACTTCTAGCTAGGTTCTCGTAGCGGTCAGTACCCAAAATGGTCTGGTCTTCGAAAAGACCGTCGGCAAACTCCCAGAATTTTCCCTGCTCGGCGGCACATTCAGCGGCATTGGCTGCCGGACGAGCATTGGCATGAAACGAAAGCGGAAAGTGACGGAAAACCACCTTAATTCGCCCCTCGTACTCGTCCATCAGCTGTTTTATGGACGGGTGGAATCGTCCGCAGTAAGGACACTCGAAGTCGGTGTAGATGTAGACAGTGGCTTCGGCGTTATCTGGTCCGACAACATGGTCCGTATCATCGATGGGCTTTATCTCTCCCACCTCATCAGAGGGTCCGTTGTCGATTGGTGTTGGGATCGTTCCGTCAAGGGCCGTGTTCTGATCTGAGTTGACCATTCCCAAATCAGATCGACTGCCGATTACGAAACTAAGAAGAATAAAAAAACCTATGGTGCACAGCACCAGCACTCCACCTACCAGACCCAGGGTGAAGCTTACCTTCGGCGAAATGATTGTATTGCCATCATGAGCCATACGATTCTCTTCGAATTAAACGGTTGTTTAAGTTGATTGATTTGTTAGTCGAACTCATCCAGTGGGGATGGGCGAGAATTTACTCTAACAGAAAGAGGTCTTTGACAACAGACGGACTTATTCACCCTAGGCGACCTTATCGGCCATTAGCTATCGCCTCCGACGAAACGGAAGAATATTCTTTCGTCGTAGCGTAGGTCCACGTATTCCAGTTCACCCCGTCTGTCCCCTATCTTCTCTCTGAGAACCAATGACAGTCTCGCAGCTTGCACCTCGAATGGAATGAGCGTCGTCAGATAGACATGCCACCCTCCCTTGAGCATTACGTCGACCGTGTCTGCTGCCGGATCTAGGGTAAACCACCTTACTTCGGCGGCCGCAGCATCCGGCAGCTGGCTGTAGGCCTGAAGGACCAGCGTTAGTATCTCATTTGAAACTGCCGCTTCGCCTGGCAAATAGGCACCTCCAACCTTATCCCAGTCCAGTATAAGAGGTATCGGGTTGCTGTTTTTTAGGTCAGCATCTGGATCGACTGCAGTGTTCGGGTCTATGTCACCCACTCCGACCGATTCGGCTCCAAGTTCACCTGCTGCTACGCCTTCTAATCCATCCGGTAGGTCGACTAGAGCTATCCTCTCCCTTTTAGTCAGTTCCCTGATCACATATCCGTCTTCATCGATGGCCAAGAATTGGCCCTTAGCCAAGAATGCACCGACAGATGCCTTCTCTTCAGCCTTGATAATAACAGTATTAGGCAGCTTTTTTCTGATTTCAAGGGAATTAAGATAGAACTTTTCGGTGATGTCCGATTCAGTTTCCTTCGTGTCAAAAACGAAGATAGATGCTTGCGGTAGGACGAAAAAACGTCTTTTCTGTAGACGGTTTTCGGCTATCTGCCTTACGGCAGTCGAAGTGTCGGCAGAAACACCCTCAATTGTTATGTCTGAAATACGGAATGATTGGCTCCAAAACAGGTACCAAAATCCGGTCGACAACAGAACTATTCCGACTGCCAATAGAGCGGCAATTTTTAGTAGCTTGGGGTCATATGTCCTGCGTTTGCCGTTCTGCTTGACGAAAAGCGGGTTACCGTAGCTGCGTCGGCTGTAGTCGCGGGTGCCCCGGAGCGGTTTTTTTTTGCGATAGTCTTTCATGACATGAGATAAGGACATCCCTGTGTGTCTGATAAAAACGTCTCGATACGGTTCGCCAGCGTTTAGCTGGACGATCAGGTTTTGATGCGCGGCAACAGGGGGTTAATTCTTGTCACTGCCTCATAGTTTACCGTATTTATGCGATCGGCAAACTCTTCCGCAGATATCTCTTCTTTTCCTTGTTTGCCAATAAGGACCACCTCATCCTCCTCCTTTACGCAGCGTATGTCGGTTACGTCGACGACGGTCATGTTCATGCAGACCCTTCCTAGTACCTTAGCCCTGGATCCGTGGATCAGGACATTGCCGATCGAGGACTGTCCGCGGTCAAAACCATCCCAGTAGCCGATTGGGACGACCGCAACGATCGAGTCTCGCCTGACCTTTTCCGTCAGGCCATAACTCACCGGTGTTCCGGCCCGGAGTTTCTTCACCTGGGCGACCATGGTCTTCCAGGTCAGTGCAGGCTTGAGCAGGATGTCGATCCCCCGGTCTGCCGCCGCACCCTTGGTTATCTTTGACGACCAGAGACCGTAGAGCGAGATGCCAGTTCTGACCAGATCAAAATGGGTTTCCGGATAGATTATTGCCGCCGCACTGCAGGCAACATGGAGAATCGGTGGCCTTTTGCCAAGTCTTTCGACTATCCTGGCCGCTTCTTTGAAGCGTTTGAGCTGGAGGAAAGCATAAGTTGAATCGACCGTGTCTTCGACATTGGCAAAATGAGTCGACAGGCCCTCGACAGTCAAGTTAGGCTGTCTGCTTACGTGACGTAAAAAGGAGGGAAGGTCCTCGACATTTATCCCCTGTCGAGAGGTGCCGGTCTCCACTTTGACATGTATCTTGGCCGGTCGACGCTTGGTCGCATGACGGTTCAACAGGTCTACCGTCTGGCGGCCATAGACCACCTGACTGAATCCCTTCTTGACCACGGATCCCAACGACTGATGTGGAGTAAATCCTAGAATCAGGATCGGCTTTTTTGACTCTGCTTCCTTGACAGTCTCTGCCTCTCCCAGTGAGTCTACGCCGAACCAATCCGCTTGTCGGCAGACCGCCCTGACTGTCTGGCGGATTCCGTGGCCGTAGGCGTTTGATTTGACCACGGCCATGAGCGCCGTGTCGCCGGCCAGTCTCTTCAGCTCGCGGACGTTTGAGGCCAGAGCTGAGGACGAAATTTCCACCCAACTTTTTGACGTTTCGTTTCTCATGGGTCGATCAGCCGATTGTCTCAAGGCCTTTCATGAGCGGAATCAGTACCTTCGGGACATTAATCTTTCCGTCGGCCCGCTGACCGTTCTCCATTATCGCCACCAGCGTCCGGCCCATGGCCAGCGCGGTGGCGTCGTTCATGTGGACGTATTGGACACTGCCGTCATTTCTTTTCACCCGTGTGGACAGACGTCTGGACTGGTAGTCGGTCATGAGGTCGGCCGAGTGAGTTTCGCGGTACTTTCCCTGTCCCGGCATCCAGCATTCCATGTCTATCTGTCGTGCGTCGGGCTTGCCCATGTCCCCAGTGCAGACGTTCATTACCCGATAGGGAATCTCCAGATCGCGTAGGAAACGTTCCTGGACGGCAACCAAAAGATCCTGCTCTTCGCGCGATCGCTCCGGCAGGCAGAAGGTCTCCATCTCTATCTTATCGAACTGGTGCTGCCGGATGATGCCTCGGGTATCCCTGCCGTAGGAGCCGGCCTCCCGGCGGAAGGCTGCAGTACAGGCTACATAACGCAGAGGCAGGTCAGCCTCTTTGAGGAGCTGGTCCATATGCAGTGGGCCTAAGGTGTGCTCGGCACTTCCGATCAGGTAAAGGTCATCTGATTCCATGTGGTAGCGCTCGTCGCGCGGTTCCAGTCGGGCCATGCGCCCTAAGACCTCGGGACGAATCATGAGCGGGGGCACGACCGGTACGAATGGCGTGTCCGGTAGGTCTAGTCCCGCCTCAGAAACTATCCGGCCGATCTCATCTCGGTCAGTGAGCAGATTAAGCGCATACTGCATCAGCGCATACTGCATACGGGCCAGGTCTCCCAGGACGTAGACGAAGCGACTGCCGGCAACTTCGGCTGCCCGTTGGAAGTTCAGGAGTCCTGCAGTCTCACCAAGCTCAGTGTGGTCCTTGATCTCGAAATCGAATTTCTTTGGTTCGCCCCAGGAACGCAGCACCTCGTTGTCGGACTCGTCAGCACCGACCGGCACGTCGTCCAGCGGAACATTGGGCAAGTCCAAAAGTAGAGAGTTGAATTCCTGCTGGACGGGTTCCAATAGCTCTTCAGCTTCTTTCAATCCGTCCTTGAACTCACGCATCTTGTCGATCGCTGCCTGTTTTTCCCTTGGATCTGTCTCCCGGGCAATGTCCTCGCCGGCGCGGTTCTGTTCGCCTCTACGTCTTTCTATGTCTGCCATCAGCTGTCGTCTTTTTTCGTCCAGAATGAGAAGTCGGTCCAGGTCGACGTCGGCATTCTTGTGTTTGATGGCCGCACGGACTTTCGGTTGATTTTCTCTGACATAGTTTATGTCCAACATATGGGATGTTTTTGCTCAGTAAATGCCCGAGTAATGATGCCATCTGCGGCACCGAGCCGCAAGAAATGGTCTTTTTTGGGGGGTTATTGAGATTCGGGTAGGCCTTTATGTCGATAAGGCCCGAGAAAACAAAATCCCCCTTGCGGGGGTCCTTCGGATTTTTGGCAGTCCAAAGTCACCCCCCGTTAAGTGGAGGACGACGAACTGAGATTCAAGTTAAATCGGATATTCATATTTTTAATCTACATTTGGCGGTTCGACCCTGTCAAGTAATCGCTGTCTGATGACAGAGCTAGACAGCTTTTCGCCGTCACGCCTCGGTAGCTTGACGACTTTCGGAATCCGAGACAATGCATGCAGCTGTCGTCTTATCTCCGAGTGATCGGCGGACTGATCGAAACCTAGACAAATGATGTCCGGTCGGCAGCGCACGATGGCCGACCACTCTCCAGGCGGATCGCCGGGTACGGCCTCATCAACCGACCTGAGGGCGCGTACCAGCTTCAGCCTTTCCTCTAGCGAGAGGACCGGTCGTCGACCTTTCGAACTTTCGGCTCGGTCGTCGCGGCAGACGACTGCAATAAGGCGATCGCCTTGTCTTTTGGCCCGTTCGAGAAAGAATACGTGGCCGGGATGCAGCAGATCAAAAACGCCGAACACCAGAACGGTCTTCGGCCGTTCGACATTCGGCGTCTCGAAATGAATGTCTGCTGAAGTCATGGCGACTTTGGGACCGTCTCCTGCCGCTCAAGACTGGGGCGGATCCCCTCCCCCAGACTCCTCGTCTCGGTCTCCTTCCGGACGCATGGTTGGGAATAGGATAACTTCCTTCAGACTGTGCGATCCGGTAAGAATGGCGGTCAGACGGTCGATACCCATTCCGAAACCGGCTGTCGGCGGCATTCCCGTCTCCAATGCCTCAATGAAGTCCAGATCCAACCTTTGGGCCTCTTCATTTCCGTCCTGGTGCAGACTTTCCTGTTCCATGAAGCGATTCCTCTGATCGATCGGGTCGTTGAGTTCCGAGAAGGCATTGCAGAGCTCACAGCCGCGTCCCAACACCAGCTGGAAACGTTCGACGTACCGGCCGTCGTCCGCCATCTTCTTAGCCAGCGGTGATAGCTCGATCGGATGGTTGATAATGAAAGTAGGATTGACAATTTGGGGCCGGACGAACTTCTTGTAGATGTTGTCCATGATGTCGCCGCGACCGTGCGAACTTTCGACTCTGACCCCAGATTCCTCCGCTGCTTTGGCCAATGAGGCACGGTCAAGGTAAGATTCTATGTCCGGTCCGCCGCGCTCAACTATCGCCTCCCTGAAGCTGATTCGCGGGTATGGCGGCGTGAAGTCTATCGTCTCGCCGTCAAACTCGACCTGCAACGATCCGTTGACCTCTTGGGATATTTTTGGCATCAGCCTTTCAGTCATTTCCATCAGGTCGTTATAGTCGGCGTAGGCCTGATAGAACTCAACTTGAGTGAACTCCGGGTTATGCAAGTGATCAATGCCTTCATTACGAAAGCAGCGGGCGATTTCGAAGACCTTCTCCATTCCGCCGACGACCAATCGTTTCAGGTAGAGTTCGGGCGCCACGCGAAGGTACAAGTCGATGTCCAGGGCGTTGTGATGAGTGATGAAGGGACGGGCCGTGGCTCCGCCAGCCAGCGGCTGCAAGATCGGCGTCTCGACTTCGACAAAACCTTCAGACTGAAAGAAGTCCCGAATCGTTTTGACTACCAGACTGCGCTTCAGGAAGTTACCATTCACCTCCGGATTGGAAACCAGGTCGAGGTATCTCTTTCGGTAGCGTATTTCGGTGTCGGTCAGACCGTGCCACTTGTCAGGTAACGGTCTTAGCGACTTACTAAGCATGACCACCTTTTGACCCTCGACACTCTTTTCTCCGCGGCGGGTCGTGAAAGCCTTGCCGGTCACCTGAACGAAATCGCCCAGATCGAAGTCACTCTCAAACAAGTCATAGGTCGAGGCTCCGATTATGTCTTGGCGCAAATGTATTTGGATCCTGCTTGAGCCGTCCTCTAGATCAAAGAAGCTGGCTCCTCCGTGCCCGCGCTTGGCCCTGATCCTTCCAGTCACGGTCAGCTGCTTGCCGGATTCCTCCAGTGACCCAAAATCGGCCAGGACTTGGCCTATCAAGTGCGTTCGCTGGGACCCGGACGGGTATGGGTCGATGCCGTTCTCGATCAGGTGATGCAGTTTTTCGAGCCGGACGACTGACTCGTCATTTGGCGAACTCGTCATAAGATTGTTGGTCAGCTGATTTCGATGACCGTATAGGTCAGTTTGCCGGCCGGTACCGTCACAGTGACGCTGTCGCCGACCTTCTTGCCGATTAACTCTTGCCCCAGCGGCGATTCGTTGGAGATGATTCCACGGTTCGGTTCCGCTTCGGTAGCGCCCACTACCATGACTGACTTTTCCTTGTCGTCACCTTTGAGTTTGACGCTGGAGCCGATGCCGACCGTCATGCCGTCGCCCTTCTCTACGACCCGGGAGCGTGAGATCTGGTCCTCGATGCGGCGAATGCGTCCCATCAACATGCTCATCTCGTCCCTGGCGTCGTGGTATTCGGAGTTCTCCTTGAGATCTCCCATCTCCTTGGCCCTGCCGATTCGCTCGGCCAGCTCCTTCCGTTTGGTGCCGTCCAGAAACTCAAGCTCCTTTTTGAGTCTGAGCAGCCCATCTTCGGAAACGTAGACTGTCTTATTCTGCATACCCGTTATTGCCTTTAGACTGGCCGGAAACAACTTTGAGGATACGGTCGGTCGACTGGGGTGTCAAGCCAAGAGAGGAAAGTCACGGGCAGTTTCTACTCCGTCTTTTTGAGGAAATACCGTTCCAGTATCTCACGTGCCACTGGCGCTGCCGTGCTCGATCCCTCCCCGCCTTCCTCGATCATGACGGTGACCACGATCTCTGGTCGGTCATAGGGTGCGAAGGAGGTGAACCAGGCGTGGTTGCCGTGCTGGCTGCTCCACTGTGCGGTTCCGGTCTTTCCCGCGGACGAAACCGGCAGCAAAGACAGTCCGCGGGAACTGCCATAAAGAACCGAATCGCGCATCCCCTCTCGAACTGCGGCGATATTTTCGGGCGATACCAGCTGTCGAGCGACCGGTTCCGTAGGTAGATAGCTGCGGTGGCCGTCTCCTGAAACCAAGGCATTCACGACATGAGGACGCACCAGGTTTCCTCCGTTCGCAAAGGCCGCGGTCATGACCGCTACCTGCAGAGGAGTGACCAGCAGGTCACCCTGACCGATCGAGAGGTGATAGGTGTCGCCTATGAACCACTGCTCACCCTTGGTTTCCAGCTTCCATTCCTCGGTAGGAAGGAAGCCGGCTCCCTCTCCGGGTAGGTCGATACCTGTCGTGGCGCCGAATCCGAACAGTTTGGCATATCGCACAATACGTTCCGTGCCCAGCCCCTCGCGTCCGTCGTATCCGCCGCCGATAATGTAGAAATAGGTATTGACCGATTCGGACAGGGCCTTGGCCAGGTTGGTCAGTCCGTGTCCGCCGGCCTTCCAGTCCGGAAAGAACCACTGTCCGACGTAGAAGCCTCCGACTGAAACGAAAGTGGTCCGTGGCGTGACGATGCCTTCGGCTAAGGCTGCGGCTGCCATGACCGGCTTGAAGACCGAACCGGACGGCAGTGAGGCGCTGATGGCCCGCGAAAAAAGCGGCGCATCGCTGTCTTCGGAGAGCGCGGCATAGTCCCTGTCTGAGATTCCGTCGGCGAACAGGTTGTTGTCATAGGCCGGCCAGCTGACGAGAGCCAGTATTTCGCCGTCGTCAGGGCGCATGACGATAACACTGCCTCTGCTGAGACCTAATTCCTCCAGTTTCCGTCGCAGCGCATCCTGGGCCGTCTGCTGTAGTTCAGCGTCGATGGTCAGTATCAGATTTTGTCCGGAAGTGCCTGGTTCCTCCGCGATTGTCGTCTTGCGGTGGCCCAAGGCATCGACCTCGACTCGTCTTCGCCCGTATTCGCCGCGCAGTTCGGTCTCGTAGCTGCGTTCGAGTCCGGTTCGGCCGATCCGGTCGGTGGGAAGGAAGTCACCCGACTCGACGTCCTCGGCGGTGACTCCGCTTTCGAATCCGATGATATGCGACATCGAGGGGATCTCCGTTGCCAGCGGATATTCGCGCTTGGTTCCGCGCAGGAGCTGGACGCCGATCCAG
>Ga0051987_10001958_pt1 | contig 10234 bp, 8 predicted proteins | sample CryGey08umfilter_2_FD_58083 | JGI IMG/M metagenome (GOLD analysis project Ga0051987, IMG submission 58083) | Groundwater microbial communities from aquifer in Utah, USA - Crystal Geyser 4/10/14 0.8 um filter | ecosystem: Environmental > Aquatic > Deep subsurface > Groundwater | place: USA: Utah... | reverse complement strand
TATATGTCCTTCGGCCAAAACGCACTTTCTTGCCCAACAGGTCAAGAACAGATACTTTTCGTTCAAAATTCGCTACGGCATCCTTGATCTGATCAGAGATCAAAGCAAGCCCAAAAGGCTGTTTTTTAAGTTTCTCTATGAGAGAAGAAATTTGCGCGGTGTTTCCCAAAATAAAGCAATCCGTATTCTTAACTTTAGCTGTTATGGAATCCCGGCTTAAAGCGGCATCTCCCCCTAAAGAGAGCATTTCCTGTTTCAAAATATTGGCAAGAAAAGACGGCAGGCGCGATATTTTTACTATCCTCGTAAAACCTTTAGGAACCATTATGGATGATCCCCGCCAGTCTACCCCTATCCTTTCAAATTCTTGCTTCAGACGATCAGGGCCTTCTAAAGCTAAGACATACGGATTCATGTCAGGCCTAAGCAGTTGTTTGAGAAAAACCAAGTAAATTTTTCACCTCTGAAGCGTCCAATACTTCTTTTTCCAATAATGTATTGGCCAAGAGAGTCAATTTATCCATATTTTCACTTAACAACTTTTTAGCTCTCATGTAACAGGTGTCAATAATAGCCTTGATCTCAGCATCTATCAATTTCGCGGTATCGTCGCTATAGTTCCGTTCTTCCGATAAGTTCTTACCTAAAAATACCAAGCCTTCGCGGTGGCCTAGCGTAAGATAACCTATTTTCTCTGACATACCGAATTCGCATACCATGCGCCTTGACATCTGCGTCGCCACATCCAGGTCATTTTCAGAGCCGGTTGTGATCTCGCTAAAATATAAACTTTCAGAAGCGCGCCCTGCTAAAAGAACCGTAATACGCCCCAAAAGCTCGGACTTTGTCATGATATACCTATCCTGAAGAGGCATCTGTAATGTATAACCCAATGCTGCCACACCTCGGGGTATAATAGAGACTTTGTGCAAAGGGTCTACCTCAGGTATAAGCAAAGATACCAAAGAATGGCCGCCCTCATGATAGGCAACGATCTGCCTTTCTTTAGCGCTTATCACACGGCTCTTACGCTCAGGCCCCGCGACAACCCTCTCTATGGCTGACTCCATCTCCTTTTTTCCTACAGATTCTTTATCATATCTGGCGGCTAAAAGAGCCGCTTCATTACACAGATTCGCCAGATCAGCCCCTGAAAAACCGGGTGTCTGGCGCGCTATATCTTCAAGACTTATATCTTCGCCGATCTTTATCTTTGCCGCGTGAACTTTAAGAATAGCCTCGCGGCCCTTAATATCAGGCCTATCAATGACCACATGCCTGTCAAACCTACCTGGACGAAGAAGGGCAGGGTCAAGCGTGTCAGGCCTGTTAGTAGCCGCTATAAGGATTATCCCTTCTTGCGGGTCAAAACCATCCATCTCTACCAAAAGCTGGTTCAATGTCTGCTCTCGCTCATCGTGGCCTCCGCCAATACCTGAAAAGCGCAGACGGCCGACAGCGTCTATTTCATCAATAAAAATAATAGAACCGCGGCCAAATTGTTTAGAGGCCTTTCTGCCTTGCTCAAACAAGTCCCTGACGCGCGAAGCGCCAACGCCAACAAACATCTCTACAAAATCCGAGCCGCTTATATTAAAAAACGGCACATTTGCTTCGCCGGCCACAGCCTTGGCTATCAGCGTTTTACCGCAGCCAGGAGGGCCTACCAAAAGCACGCCCTTTGGTATCTTGCCGCCTAATCTCTGAAATTTTTTAGGGTCTTTTAAAAATTCTATGACTTCCTGCAGTTCCTCTTTGGCCTCGTCTACGCCGGCAACATCCGCGAAAGTTACCTTCTCTTTAGACTCGCCTCCCGCGCGCGCCTTTATCTTTCCGAAAGACCATATACGATTGCCTACTTCAGCTCCTCGATAACTGAAATACCACAAAAAACCAATAAAAAGAATGACTGGCCCTAAAGAAAACAATATATTCGTCCACAAGGTCTTCGCGGGCTTAACAGCGAAATCAGGCGCATTGCTTCTTAATAAAGCCAACAGGTCCTTATCATCAGCTGGTATGTTGACAAAAAAATGTGTGCCGTTTACAAGCTCTCCGGAGAGTACATCTTCTGTCATATTCACAGAACGCAGATTGGAAGGATTGTCTTTTAAAACCCTGTAAAACTCACTATAAGATAGCTCGCGACGCGCGGCCGCGCCGTTCTGGAACGTCCCCATCAGATAAAATGTGGCCATAATGAACAAAAGCCATATCAAAAATGAGATATTACCTTTCCTAAACCCCTGGGGTAACGAAGGTTTTGTTTTATTTATCTGCGTTTTTTTCATAGTGTTATTATTATAGCCAAACTCACTTCAAAAGCAAGTCATCTTTTGAAAATATTTAGGCAACCCTTGGTCTTTGAGGCAGTTATAAATCCGGGCAAGTGGACCTGCGAGCCGTAAGGCCTTGCCTCAAGCAAGTCGTCTATCTCCTGCCAATGCTTAAAGGTAACTTTGTTAAGATGCCCCTGCAACGACTCTATTGCCTGCCTAACTGCCAGCCGTCTTAGGGCAATATCAAGTTTAAGCAGTTCACAAAGGCCTATCTTGCAACCGGCTTTTCCAGATCTCATGTTAGCATTTAAAAATGAACGCGCCTTTTGGCCAAGATAGCTGTAATCAACACCAACAGTCAAAGCAAAATTTGAAAGGCATTCCTTTATGTTGGGGTTATACTGTTCCTCCAGCAAGGGCAAAAGATTATTCCTGATCTTATTTCGCATGAACTTATCTTCAAAATTAGTTATATCCAGCCTGAAAGGAACTTTATGCGCTGCAAGATAATTTAAAACGTCCTTCTTGGCCACTTCTATAAGAGGCCTGACAACATGACGGTCATAGAGATCGCGCTTGGGCAGAATAGCTGAAAGGCCGTGCAACCCGCTGCCTCTTAATACCCGCATCAACACCGTCTCTGCCTGATCATCTTGCGTATGCCCAAGGGCTATTTTTTTTGAGCGGGTCTTTTTACAGACGCCGAGAATAAAATCATACCTTAATTTTCTAAGCGCGTCCTCTAAAGAAGCCTGCTTCTCAATATGGCGGGCATCAAGGACAGCACAAAAAAAAGGTATTCTCAATTCTTCCGCGGCCTTTTTAACAAAAATAAGGTCTTTATGAGAATCTTTTCTCAAGTGATGGTCCAGGTGAGCGACGTGGAGTTTTAAACAAAGGCGGGCATTTAACGCGCACAAAACATGCAAAAGGGCCATAGAATCCGGGCCGCCGGAAACAGCCACGACCGCCTTTTCTCTCGGTTCAAACATCTTGTATCTTTGAATAGTCTTTAAAACTTTATTCAGCATGACAAGATGCCCCTAATACTCCCTACTCTTAAATTTAAACTGCCTAACGATCTGCGGATGGGAAAAAAAGTAGATAACGCTCAAATAATAGGCCATTGAAATAACGATACCCGTAAATAGGAATTTGACAGGTATTGTTGAAATCGCCTCTTCTGCCAAAAAAATATTGAGCACTATATTGACAAGCATGTTGATCGTGTATACTCCCATGGTGATACGCAAAAGGCGCCTTGACCATTCTTTTAAATGCAAAACTCCGACTCCCGAAACAACCCAGCAGATATAAATGAGGAGGCTCAATATTGAGGATATCCAGAAGACAGACATGGATAACATCCCCTGGGGTGTCGCGTTTTTTACATCAGAGAAAGAATCCTTTAATGGAAAAAGAAGGAAAGACAGAATGATAAGGAAAGTATTGAAACTTCCCAGAGCGATCAAAGAGATCGCAAAAATGACAACACCCTTTGACCGCTCTATGAATTTATATACCATCAGCCTTGGATCTTAACATTCACCCAGCGCTTATAAGGTATTGCGCTGGTGTTGCGTTTTCTACGCACTATTGCTTAGGATATTTGTCTTTTTCCAGCGGCTTCCAGCCCGCATCACCAACCCAAGCATACACCCGGCCTGAAATTTTGTTTATCTTAACTATACCCGGGGCTAAAGAAATAACGGGCATATTAGTGCCAGGCATAGCAGGTTGCTGCGGTACAGTATTATAAACAGACGGATTATTTTGCTGCGTTGTATTTACAGCGATAACATCCCACTTTGGAAAAAAGAAATAATACAAGACCAACGCTAATAAAATAATAAGGGTGTTCGTAATGAACTTATTATCTTTAAGCTTAAACTTAAACGATACCTCCCCTACTGTCTCCGCTGCATTGTTCAACTTCTCTTCCATGTTACCTCCCATTTTTTTATACATCCATCTAAAATTTTGGTGGCGGCGACTGGATTTAAACCAGTGACAAATCGGGTATGAGCCGACTACTCTATCAGGCTGAGTTACGCCGCCAATATATTCTCAAAGATTTAAATATCTACATACATTTGGATTTTCCGCACTAAATATTCTTACTCTTATTATATGCTGAAATGAAATCGTCGCAATATATGCTTTTATTAAGGATAAGCTCTGAAGTTATCAAAGAACGCGTCAACTCTTGATCAAGAGGATCTAAAATTGCCGCGTCAAGGCCATACGCTGAGGCCATCACAAGGAAAGTCCTATTGATAAGCTTCCTCTTTTTAGACCCCTGAGAAACATTGCTTAACCCTAATAGAGTTTTAGGCGCAGGCGTAGACAGCGACTTAAAATCTTTTATAAGTTCCAATATACCAAAAAGCTGGTTCTGCGCGACATTTATCGGCAGGAGTATAGGGTCCAGATAAAGCTCGTCTAAAGGAAAACCATTTTCCTGCGCGAAGTTCAAAATTTGCGCTGCCAATTCCAGCTTTCCGTCTTTGTCCTGCGGCACACCCTTGCGATCCATAACAAGCGCTACCAAAAACGCTTTATATTTTTTTGCCATGGCGCAATAAACCTCAAGCCTAGAGATATCAGCTGACGTTGAATTAATTACGCACTTATGAGCGCTCGCCTCCAATCCGGCCTCAATAGCCTCAGGTTTTGTGCTATCAAGGCACAGCACACAAGAGGCTTCTTTCCGGATAGTCTCTACTAGCCAGCGCATATCTCCTGCCGCGTCGCGCGACGCGGGCCCGCAGTTAACATCCAACGCGTCAGCTCCAGCATCCACTTGCTTGCGCGCCAGCGACCTGATAAAATCCTTGTTTTTTTCCTTAATGGCAGCTGCAACCCTTTGATCCATGCCATTTATCAATTCGCCTATTATGAACATATTACCTTTTCATCAGATCTGTTATGGCACTTTTTACTATTTTTATCGCCTCGGGATGGCGCATGGTCAATATATCCGCGCCTGCCTCAACCATCGCCATAGCTGTCACGACTTCCCACATGATGCCTCGCATTCGCGCGTTACCACCCTGTGGAAAATCATTCAGAGAAACTTTCGCTTCTTTCGCGCGCCAGGACTCTTGGCCAACAAAACATATAAACGGCATAGCCAGCATCTTATCTCCCGCAAGAGCTGCGCTTTTAGCCCTCTCCATTATAGAGTAAGCATACTCCAAACCATAGCCTAGAGCGCCTATGGTGGGATTGATGACTATCCTATCCAGCGGCATGCCTATATCCGAGAGCAGAATGTTCAATTGTTTAGCGATATTGACGTCTATCGGTGATTCAGCGATGATATTGTGGCCATCCGCGATACAAGCCGCTGCCAAAGTCTTATAATTCTCCGAGACTACATCTCCAAAAAGCAGCCTCTCACCTTTTGTCGCTTCTGAAATAGCAGGTAAGACTTCATTATCTTTATCCGCGCTGCCGCATCCTAATATTATCAACGGCGTTTTGATATTTTTTAGCACAGCCTCAACGAGCGCCATGGCGTCCTTGACCGGCTTATTGCCGAGATCAGGATGCAGCCCTTGTAATTTCAAACAGACAAGGTCAGCGCCTGAGTCAGAGGCCATCTTACGCGCCCATTCAACCGGATCTTTTGAAACAGACGCGAGATCTGTTCGCAGGCCAACGGGCCAGTCATCTTCAACGCAATCCAATACTTCCGCCGCGATAAGAGGCCGATTGGGAATATCCCCTTCCTTGAATAAAAAAGGAAATGAACTCTGCCCGCCGATATTAAAAATGATCTCCCTGCTGCCGCCGGCAGATGGGCCCGCGCCGAGTTTAACCTCGTGCACCTTAAGGCTCCATTTTTCCAACAACTTCAACTCATCGGCCATAATTTTTCCCCTATTCTTTCAATTGTCCTGATCACTTCTGAATTTTTTGTAAGGCCAGAAATGGATCCATTGTCAACGCTCAAGCGAAGAAGCTGCTCGTCAAACGGAATTGTAAAAACTTCGTTAACACCAAACTCATTTTTTAGATCTTTGTTATTTTCTTTTTCTACATATTTGTTAACGATCAAAAATCTGCGCTTAGCCGATATGCCAAGCTCGTTTATTAAGGACAATATCCTTTTAGCGCTCCTAAGCCCTGCCTGCGTCTGATCTGATACTGCCAACAGCTGATCGCAGGAACGCATAGTCTTCCTTGAAAAATGTTCCATACCAGCTTCATTATCTATTACGACAAAACGGTAATGCGATATAAGTTTACCTAAGCAATTACGCAGAACATTGTTAATATAACAATAACAGCCCGGGCCTTCCGGCCTGCCCATCACAAGTAGATCAAACCCGTCGTTCTCAGAGATGTCGCTGTTGATCTTGTATTCAATAAAAGCGTCCTTGCCCATATTTTTAGGAACGCTTTCAGGATCTTTCGCGACCTGATCTATAATGCCTGAGATGGTGCCCACGGCCGCGATACCTAAGGCTTCAGAAAGATTGCTGTTCGGATCAGCATCCACCGCGAGCACGGAGCCTGATCTTCTTTTTGCCAACATAAGGGTCAGGCACGCGCAAACAGTGGTCTTGCCTGTCCCTCCTTTTCCAGCAACTACTATAACATCACCCATAAATTGCGCTCTAGATACCGATACCAAATAGCTTCGCAGATCTCAAAACGATCTGTTTGCTGGTATCGGTATTTCGCTGTATGCGCCTTCGGCGCACATTAGTGTGCTCAATATTTGACCGAAGGAAATAATCCCGAATCCGTATGCGGGAAAAACAACGCCGCCATATATTCATCCATATATTTTGGGTCTGTGGATAATTCAAAATAAGTAATGTTTTTGGAAACGGCTTGCGCGGTCTTTAGGGCCTGACACGATAAAAGTGCTTGCCTGGCGCCTGCCAATGAACTATTACCTACAAAAATATATTTTTCTCTGGGCAGATCCGGAATAAGGCCTATCGCGACAGCGCTTTCAATATTAAGCGACGTCCCGAAACCGCCAGCTATAAAGATCGCATTGATATCATTAATTGCCATATCCATATGGCGCACCAGGATAGATATACCGGAATAGATAGCTGCCTTTGCCCTTTTTAAATTATCAAGGTCAGCTTCCGTAATGACAATATCCTGGCCTATTGCCGTATCACCCGCGTATGAGACAACATACTCATAACCTGACTCACCTTTTCTTATCCTCTTATTGCGGACATTGGCGTTTATCTTTCCGTTCTTATCAAGCGCCCCACGTTTTAAAAGTTCACTGACCAGCTCTATGTAACCGGAACCGCAAATACCACGCGGCTTATCAGCGCATATTGTTGAAACAACCGCGTCCAGCTTTTCAGTTATTTTTACTCCCTGGATAGCGCCTCTGACAGCGCGCACGCCGCAAGACATACCACTGCCTTCAAACGCCGGGCCTGCGGATGCCGCGCAGCTCATCAACCAATCAGAACTGCCCAAAACTATCTCGCCATTCGTTCCTATATCTATAAGAAGATTGACCTCTTTAGACCTATGCATATCGCAAGATAAAACACCTGCCGTTATATCAGCTCCCACATAACTGGCTACGCCCGGAAGGCAATATAATAATCCATGCGGATTTATCTTTATGCCTACTTCGTGCGCCTTCAAAACTGGGATAATATTGGCCGTAGGCACATAAGGTTCCTGCCTGATATGCTTAGGGTCTATGCGCAATAACAGATGTATCATCGTTGTGTTACCCGCGACAGAAAGGCACGTCACATCGTTTAGGTCCACTTTAAATTCATCTATAAAAGCCTCTATCATCTCGTTGATCAGGTCCACTACCGCGTGATGCAGTTTCTCAAGGCCGTCTTCTGCCTGGGCATAGATGATGCGCGTAATGACATCGGAACCAAAGGCCGCCTGCCTGTTATACGCGGCCTTAGTGCCAAGTGCCTTCTTTAAATTAAGGTCCACGAATGAACCCGAGACAGTCGTTGTCCCGATATCAAAAGCAAAGCCAAAATTATTTTTTGACCTGTCTTGCGGCTCAATAGAGATTATCTCAACAGCCTCATCGTTTTGCGCGAGGCCGACCGTGATCGACCAGCCGCTCGCGCGCAGCAAAGGCCCAAGGCGCCTGATATTTGCTAATCCGGTATGAATAGGGCGCGGGCCTATTTGTTCTTCAATAGCCCTCTGGACCCTTTCTAAGTCGCTTAATTTGTCATCAAAATTCGGCTTAAGCAATTCAAAGTATGATTTAACTACCAGCGGGCCGTATTGGAATAACCCTACGCCTAACTGCGGCATAGCCTCTGATATATCTTCCGCTTTGCTATAAACATCGCGTAGCCTCAATTCAAGTTCTTCTTTGCTTAACGCGCTCATATCAAGGCGGGATCCAGGAGGTATATCAACCTCTATATCAGATTCGACTAAAGCCTGACAGGCGAGATAGGCCCCGCATTTTCTATCATCCGGAGTCATCCTCCCGGAAGGCTCCGCATGCACACTGCCTGATCTTACGATGACGCGGCACTTACCGCAAACGCCGTCTCCGCCGCAGCTTGAATTAAGATGTATATGCGCCGATATGGCCGCCGCGAGAATAGTGGTGCCGGGGTCTACAACGGCCTTTTTATTATCTGGATAAAAAATAACAATATGTTTTTCCATGATCAGACGCTCAAATTTTTCAGAAACGACGGCAGGCCTGCAGCTTCGCGGGGCCCAACAAGGATATTCCATCCTGACTTCTCTTCTAAGTCACCGCTCATCATCGCCACGTAGCCCGGTATTATAAGATCCTTATGTTTTACTATATCAGATAATTTAAATTTAATAAGAGTATCAGATATCCTCTCCGGGGTGAATTTCTCAGCTGCCCAGGCTGTCAAAACGGACATCCCTTCCGTATCAAGACAAATAAGATGCGCCGGGACCCGGCTTGATTCTATTTCGCCCAGAACCGTGTAATAGGTCAACGAAAAATTTGTCGTGACAAGGACCGGAGAACGATCATTCACCAAACCCACAGGATAGACTTTTGACTCAACCTGCAAAGGTTTTTGCGGGTCTGTAAAAATATTCTGCCGCAGTGTCAAAAGAGGCAGCACATATTCAGGTTTTCTTGTCTTTAACAAGACAATACTGGCATATTTAACAATATGGCCCGCGGCTTGCGCAGCTCCTTTAGGCTCATCTTCATCTTCTATGATTGCCATGGTTGGAAACCCCAGGCTTCGCTCGTTCTTTTTAATTGAAAGCCTGCGGATCTGCGTCAACTGCCATAAGCATTCGCTGGCGGTCTCGGAACTCACGTGAAACACCAGGTCAGCCTGTCCCTGTTGTATCGCCCTTTTTGAGGCATTAGAAAAATCATCCAGGCTTTTAGCCTTAAAAGCCAATGGTACTTTATATTCCTTGCATATAGAAATGAAAGCATCCATCTCGCGCGGCTCGTTGCAGTACACAAGCGGCCTGCGGCCGGCGCATATTTCTAAAGCAGGCCTCAAACTCTCAATTGAATCGGGCATAAGAACTATCCCAAGCTGAGTCTTGTTGATCACAACATTAAGCATTTTTACGAACTGCTGCTTATCGCGCGACTTTTCCCTCAGCGCGATAAGCTCAACTCCTATTTTTTGGCCAACGCGTTCAAAACTTAACCGCTGTACTTCATCCAACGCGTTCACTAATTCCACAGGAGCCATATCATCTTCAATAATAAATCCTATGGCCGTAGGATGATAAAATTTCTCTTCGTGCCGGAAAAGCACTGTCTCATTACCGACAAGGCATTTTTGCTCTCCGGTACCTATCTCAACCTTCCGAATGGCTGGCTGTGACGCCGCCTCTAAAATTGCGCGGACTTCGCCCGAAACAAAAGAACATTTATCCAACGCGACGGCTTTCTTTGCTAGTTGCATCGCGAACGCGAGGCATGTCTGAAAACCGCATTTTTTGCAATTCGTCCTAGG
>Ga0051987_10001954_pt1 | contig 10239 bp, 8 predicted proteins | sample CryGey08umfilter_2_FD_58083 | JGI IMG/M metagenome (GOLD analysis project Ga0051987, IMG submission 58083) | Groundwater microbial communities from aquifer in Utah, USA - Crystal Geyser 4/10/14 0.8 um filter | ecosystem: Environmental > Aquatic > Deep subsurface > Groundwater | place: USA: Utah... | reverse complement strand
TTGAGAAGAAATGAAGCTAAAACGGCACTGAGAAATGAATCTTGAGTTGCGGCAAAAGATGCACAAAGTGCTGCAAGAACATCTCCCGTTCCCCCTTTTGTAAGCCCGGCATTTCCACCCTCAATAACAACCGTTTGGGCGCCGTCAGATACAATGTCGCAAACTGCTTTACAAAGAATGATGCAACGGTAGGTGCGAGCGCGTTCCTCCACTACCTTAATTTTTTCACTTTGAGATACATGTAATATGTTGTCTCCGAACAGTATTTTAAACTCTTTTTGATGAGGGGTTAAAATTGGTTTTTCTTTTAACAAGCAAAGCTGTTTGGTATCTATCATTTGCAAGGCTCCCGCGTCAATAACCCATTTTTTATGGGGATATTGCATAAGTAATGAGTGGGTCAATTCTTTCGTATGAACTCCCTCATTTCCTTCTCTCATCATGCCCGTACCAATCAATACTGCGTCATCTTCGGCAATGTAATTCCCAATATCCTTGAGAGGGACAACAATCCCCCCTTGCCACTTTTTTTTAATATCAAGAAGGGTTTTATTGTTTTCGGGTGTCGATGAAAAATGTACCATGTCAACTAAATGTGATGCTACTTGCGCACTCCAAATAGGGGCGCTATGAAATAAAGAGGACCCTCCAATGATGGTAATTTTGCCGTTTTGTCCTTTATGCGAAAGGAGATCTGGCTTTATAAATCGTTGCAGGAACGGCTCAATTGCCTCAAATTCAGATGTTTTAATAATCATATTTGATATAATTTTACATTATGCCAATAACCCATTTCAATTTCAGAAAACGCTACTCGAAGTATATGGAGAGCAAGAGTCACAAAGAAGCGCCCTCCATTGCACTCGTGCCAAAAGATGATCCTACAACGCTTTTTACCGGCAGCGGCATGCAGCAATTTGTTCCATATCTTCTGGGAGAATCACATCCTTTAGGTACTCGATTATACAACATCCAGAGGTGTATCCGCGCTCAAGACATTGATGAGGTGGGAGACAACCGGCACGACTCTTTTTTTGAGATGTTGGGCAACTGGTCTCTCGGCGATTATTTTAAAAAGGAACAGTTGGTATGGTTCTGGGGATTTCTTACAAAAGAACTTCATTTACCTGAAGAAAAATTATATGTAACCGTTTTCAAGGGTGTGGATGGAATAATACCTGACGATGATTCTTATAACATTTGGAGAACAATCGGAATTCCTGAAAACAGGATTTTTAAATATGAGGGTAATTGGTGGTCAAGGGCTGGCGCCCCGAGTCAAATGCCAACAGGTGAGCCGGGAGGACCAGACAGTGAGGTATTTTACGAATTCACCTCAGTTGCTCATGATCCAAAGTTTGGAAAGGTGTGTCACCCTAACTGCGACTGCGGCAGATTTCTGGAAATAGGTAACTCCGTCTTTATGCAATATAAGAAACTGCCCGATGGATCATTTGAACTTCTCCCAAAACAGAACGTCGATTTTGGAGGAGGGTTGGAGCGACTTATGATGGCGATGGAAGATAACCCAGACATGTTTGAAACGTCTCTTTACCGTCCCATTATTCAAGAAATTGAACGGATCACAAGGCAAAAATATGACGGAGATAATAAGCATGCGATGAGGATTATCGCTGATCACTTGAAGGCTTCGGTTTTTCTTATAGAAGACGGCGTCCTCCCTTCAAACAAAGAACAGGGCTATGTTTTAAGACGGCTCCTTCGAAGATTGACCGTCAAACTTCGCAAACTCCTCGGTCAGTTGCCTTCTGCAAATGAAGTAGCACAGATCTCAAAGATAGTTCATGAAATGTATGAAGGTGTTTATTTTAAAACGGGGGATGATTTTTCCTTGGTCAGCAGAACTATTGAAGAAGAAATTAAACGATTTTCATTGAGTCTAGAAAAAGGATTAAAAGAAATTCAAAAAATGGAAACAGTATCCGGAAAAGACGCTTTTAATCTCTATCAATCATTTGGATTTCCTCTCGAAGTGACTGAAGAACTTCTCCGTGAAAAAGGCGAAGCTGTAGATAAAAAACAGTTTAATGATGAATTTCAAAAACACAAAGATGCGTCGCGCAGTGCCTCGATTGGAAAATTTAAAGGAGGCCTTGCCGATAACAGCACCAAAACATTACGTTACCATACGGCAACACATCTACTTCATCAGGCGCTGTATGATATTCTCGGATCTGAAATAAGGCAAGAAGGATCAAATATTACTGGAGAAAGGTTACGATTTGACTTTTACTCTACCCAAAAACCGACTCCTGAACAAATTGCAAAAGTTGGTGAGATCGTTAACACACAAATTAAAGCTTCTCTTCCGGTAGAATTTAAAAATCTTCCCAAATCAGAAGCAGAGAAACTGGGAGCCATGTCTTTTTTCCGTGATAAATATCCGGATATGGTAAAAGTATATTTTATCGGTGATTATTCGAAAGAATTTTGCGGGGGCCCTCATGTAAAAAATACGAATGAGATAGGATTGATAACTATCTATAAAACCGAAAAAATCGGCAGCAACCTATATCGAATATACGCAAAGTAAAGACTTTATGAAAATTACTGACCGAATTTACGGAACTTATACGATTGATTCACCAATTTTTCTTGAGCTGATTAACCCTTATTTCAAACAGGAACTGGAAGTAGCTCTTACCGAAAATAAAAAGGGCACGAAGAGTGGAATTATTTTATATAATTAACTACATGAAAAAACCAAATTGCACATTTGCCGATTTTCTTAAGCTTGACGTTCGGGTGGGTCAGATAAAATCGGCCATCCCGGTGGTCGGCTCAAATAAATTACTTCTTCTCAGCGTTGATACAGGTGCCGATTATGGGGTCGTTGAAATACTTTCCGGTATCGCAAAATACGTTGCCCCTGCAGATCTCATAGATAAACGGGTTCCAGTGGTTGCAAATCTGGAACCGAAACAAATGGCGGGAAAAACCTCACATGGCTTCATTCTGATGGGTGATTTAGAAGGTCATATCGCCCATCTCTTCTTCTTACCCGAGACCCTTCCCATAGGATCCGTCATTTGTTGATAACTCATACCTATTAAATACGAGTTGACAATTTGAACAAAATGATATTTAATCATGTAACTATGAAAAAAACACAAGTTCACCACAAGCAGGAAGTGGCTTCCTCGTCTGAACCCCGAGAGGTCTTAGTCAAAAAAAATTGGGTTCCATTTATATTTGTCGGCGCGCTCGTTGTCTTATTTCTTTTTTTAAAATTTTCAAAAGCTGGAGGACCGGATCTCAATACCATGAAAACTAAGGTCATTCCTGAGGTCATAAAAAAAGTAATCAACAATCCAAGCACAAAATATGAGATAACAAGCGTTAAGGAAACAAACGGTATGATTGAGTTTGGACTTAAGGTTGCGGGTCAACAATATACATCATATATATCACGTGACGGAAAATTGCTTTTTACATCAGGTATTAAAGTTGATGATCTGAATAACCCAAAGGCCGCCGCACAAGCTGCTTCAACAACTACTCAAGCGAAAGATATTAAGAAGGTTGCAAAACCAGATTTAACCGCCTTCATCGTTTCAAACTGCCCATACGGTCTTCAGATGCAGCGCGTATTTAAAAAAGCATATGAAGAAATCCCAGATATTCTTTCATCCCTTACCGTCAGATATATCGGAAGTGTTGAAGGTGGAAAACTCGTTTCAATGCATGATCAGGCTGCAGGAGGCACAGAAGCAACTGAAAATTTGAGACAGATTTGTATCCGTGAGGAACAGAAAGAAAAATACTGGCCATATGTTTCCTGCTACATGCAAGAAGGTAATTCTGAACAGTGTTTAGGAACTGCAAATGTTAGCACCTCTGACTTGAGCGCGTGTATGACAGATGCTTCAAGAGGAGTTAAATATGCACAGGCTGATTTTGCTCTTGCGACAAAATATAAAGTATCGGGATCGCCAACATTACTCGTGAATAATTCCCAGACAGTATCTGAATTTGACTTTGGAGGCAGAAATCCAAATGCGATAAAAGAAATTCTATGTGCGTCAGGTTCCAATCAACCTGAGTACTGCAAAAATGAAATTTCAAAAAATGATGTTGCGGTTTCGTTGTCACTAACCGATGAGGTTGCCGCCGGATCTGGAACAACCACCTCCGCTGCAGGATGTGCGCCGGCAAAATAATCATTTCTTTATCTTGTAACTAACCATAAGCCCCGCTTAAAAAAGCGGGGTTTTTTGAAGTTCTTGTGCTACAATTGTAATACAATTATTCATGGAACAGCCAAAGGGTTTATCCTGAGGAGCGTGAGTGACGAAGGGTCCCATCGTCTAGAGGCCTAGGACGACAGGTTCTCATCCTGTAAACATCGATTCGAATTCGATTGGGATCACTTAAGATATGCAACAAAAAAAGATAGAAATAACAAAGCAAGGAATTGATGCGCTCTGTGCTGAATTAAAAAAACTTCAGGAGACAGATCGTCCTGTGGTTTTAGAAAAACTTCATAAAGCGCGAAGCATGGGTGACTTGTCTGAAAACTCGGCATATACAACCGCGCGCGAAGAACAATCGATGCTTGAAGGTCGCATTTCTGAAATAAATTATATTTTAAAAAATGCATCAGTACTATCGACCAATACGAACAATTTGATTGTATCGGTCGGTTCGAAAATAAAGGTTGATATTGTGGGCAATCTTGATACTGTTGAGATTGTTGGCGAATATGAGGCTGACCCTATGAATAAAAGGCTGTCATCAACTTCCCCTATCGCGCAGGCACTTCTTGGGAAAAAAGTAGGTGATATAATTGATATTACTGTTCCCTCTGGAAAAATCATTTACACCATTAAAGAGATTTATTCCTAAAATTATATGGCATCTATTGATAAATTTAAGGAAGACCGTTTGGCAAAGTTAAAAAAAATTCGTAAAATCGGATGGAACCCGTATCCTTCATCATACGACAAAAAAAATACTGTTAGTGAGTGTTTGAAGGGTGAGGGCAAGACAGTAAAGACTGCGGGTAGACTTTTTTCCTTCCGAACTCATGGAAATATTGCCTTTGCTGACATAAAGGATGAATCGGGCAAAATACAACTATTCTTTAAAAAGGCGGTCCTTGGAGCCGATGCTTTTAAAAACCTTGACCTTCTTGATATTGGTGACTTTGTTGGAGTTGAGGGAGAGGTTGGAAAGACTATTGCTGGCGAAATATCAATTGTCCCAAATACATATACCCTACTGACTAAAGCTATTCTCCCTCTTCCGAATTCATGGTATGGTTTAAAAGATATTGAAGACCGTTTTAGAAAACGATATTTAGATCTTATATTGAATCCTGAAGTAAAAAAAAGAATTGGAATAAGAAGTAAAATAATTCAATCTATCCGAAATTTTCTTGATGCTAAAAATTTTATTGAAATAGAGACGCCTACTCTCCAACCAATTTATGGGGGCGGATTTGCAAAACCTTTTAAAACGCATTTCAACGCACTTGATGCAGATTTTTATCTTCGGATATCTGATGAAATGTACTTAAAAAGGTTAATTGTTGGCGGATTTGAAAAAGTGTATGAAATTACGAAAGTATTCCGTAACGAAGGATATGATAGCGACCATAACCCTGAATTTACCATGTTTGAAGCTCAGATCGCCTATCAGGATTATTATTATGGAATGGATGTAATTGAAAAAATTATTGAAAATGTAGCTATGCAAGTACACGGATCAACAAAGTTTGAATATCAGGGAACGCAGATGTCTGTAAAAAGTCCGTGGCCAAGATACCGAGTTGCTGAAGCGATAAAGAAATATACCAATGAGGACACCCTTTTGTGGAAAACACTAGAAGAGGCAAAAAAAAGAGCTGTTGCCTTAATAACTAACAAGGAAAAACATGAAGAAATTGCACGAACAAATTCAATTGGAGAAATTATTGCTTTACTTTTTGAAGAACGTGTCGAATCAAATTTACTCCAACCCACCATTATTTACGATTACCCCATTGAGGTATCTCCTCTTGCAAAAAAATGTGAAGATCCGCGATTTACTCAGCGATTTGAAATGTTTGCATTTGGATCTGAGCTCGGAAATAATTATTCTGAGCTTAATGATCCAATTGATTTGAGAAAGCGCTTTGTGGACGAAAAAAAACGTGAAAAGGCAGGTTTTGAAGACGCTCATCAAACAGATTATGACTATATTGAGGCCATTGAGCATGGCTTTCCTTTGACATGTGGCATTGCAATCGGAATTGATCGTCTCGTCATGCTTCTTACTAATGCAACAAATATTAAAGAGGTAATACCATTCCCTACACTGAGACCTGTAAAAAATAGCTCTGATCCAAAACCAAAAATAACCGTTTCAACAAAAGTTGTAAAAAATCCTCATTTTTATATCAGCGATCAAGTAATACAAAAATTTCCAGATATGAAAGTTGGGTATGCTATCATTGAGGGAGTATCCATAAAAAAACAAAATGGAGAGTTAGATCAACTTAAAAAATCTGTTTCATCCTCCATTCAATCATCACTTTCACTCCAAGATCTCGATTCAATTCCCAGTATCAAAATGTATAGAAGTATGTTTAAGACATTTGGAGTTGATTGGCAAAAACGGCACCCATCTGCTGATGCATTACTTCGTCGTATTATACAAGGCAAAGGCCTATATAACATCAACACATTGGTTGATGCATATAATGTTGCAGTTTTGGATTCAAAAATTGCACTTGGTGCCTTTGATCGAAAACACCTCGAATTTCCAACTACACTACGTTTTGCAGCAGAAGGAGAAAAAATACGATTACTTGGCGACGATGAAGATACTCTTATCCACGAAGGTGAACTCATCTACGCAGATTCTAAAAAGAATATGACCTTAGATTTAAACTACCGCGACTGTGATGATACAAAGATAACAGAAAAGACAAAGGACGTTGTTTTATATGCTGATGGTGGTCCAGAAATGTCGGTTGAAGAACTCAAAAAAGGACTTGAAAAGGGAATTGAACTTATCATAAGGTTTAATGGAGGAATTGTGACAAAGAAATTTATTATAAATGATGAGCGCGTAAATGATCTTTTAACACAAAGTGTGAGATCCTCCCCGCTTACACTTTCCCGTGAAAAAGCTCTTGAATTATTAAACGACAAAATAAAAAATAAAAATTTGATTAAGCACTGTCTTGCAGTTGAGGCCGCAATGAAAGCGCTCGCCCAAAAATTTAATGGTGACGAAATAAAATGGGGTATGGCAGGATTGCTTCATGATGGAGATTGGGAAGTAACACAAAACGATCATGCCCGTCATGCTGTACAAGTTGTTGAGTGGATTAAAGAGCTTGGGGAAGAAGATCCGGAATTACTCAAAACAATACTTGTCCATAACCACCATCATAATGGTGAAAATAAACCCTCAACTCCGATGGAATGGGCGCTTTATACCTGCGATGAACTTACCGGCCTTATAGTCGCAACAACTCTCGTCATGCCAACGCGAAAAATTCAAGACGTCACTGTTGAATCCGTCTTAAAAAAATTCCCGGCAAAATCTTTTGCGGCAGGCGTTAACCGAGATCAAATTAAGATGTGTGAAGTAAAACTTAACATTCCCATAAATGAATTTGTAGGGATTGTCCTCAAATCAATGCAATCGATTGCACAAGACCTAGGTTTGTAATTTTAAATTCACTGGTTATTGATTATTGTATATTGAACATTCTATGCCTCTTCTTCTTGCCACTCACAACAAAGCTAAGCTTGAAGAATTAAAATTGGGGACTGCTAATCTATCCCCTACACTTTCAATATTTTCCCTGGATGATCTTCACATATCCCAGGACCCCGAAGAAACGGGGAAAACTTTTCTTGAAAATTCGATCCTCAAAGCAAAATACTACGGCAAACTTTCAGGATTACCAACGATTGCTGATGATGGTGGAGTAATGATCGATATTCTTAACGGGGAGCCGGGGGTTAAATCAAAAAGATGGGTTGGTCATGATGGTACCGATGAGGAACTCATGGCATACACCCTTTTGAGGCTTATTAATATTCCCATCGAAAAGCGTTTGGCATGCCTTCAAACTGTAATCACTTATTTTAATCCTCTAAACGGCACCCTCTTTTCCGAAACGGGAAAAATTTCCGGCCATATTGCGCTACGGGCAAGCTCTCGCCCCACAAACGGATATCCGTATCGCTCTCTATTTATTGTTGACAAATATCATAAATATTATGATGAATTAACTGATGAAGAACATAAGAAAACAAATCACCGCCGAATTGCGCTTGAACGATTGATAAAAAAAATCAAAGTAAATTTGATACAATAAATCCATATGCTATCCGTTGATTTTATTCGCACAAATAAATTGAAAGTCTTGGAGACTCTTAAAAATAAAAACCGTCAGGCGGATATCGAGGGAATTTTTGAATATGATGACAAGCGGCGGGAAATAATTGCAAAAGTGCAGGCCCTTCGTGAAGAGCGAAATAAGATCGCGAGACAACCCTTTACCGATGATACAAAGGCTCGAGGCAAAGAGATAAAAGAAGAACTAAAAACTATAGAAGAAGAACTAAGGTTGGTTGAGGAAAAATTAAATACACTCTTAAGCTTTGTTCCCAATGTCCCCCTTGATGAAGTTCCTGTTGGAAAAGATGAAAAAGACAACGTTGTTCAAAGAAAGTGGGGAGAGCCCCGCACGTTTGATTTTAAAATCAAATCGCATATTGATCTGGGAACGAGTCTTGGTATTATTGATTTTGAACGGGGGACCAAAGTTTCCGGATTTCGTGGTTATTTTTTAAAAAATGAGGGGGCATTACTTCATCTGGGCCTACTCATGTATGTTTTGCAAAAACTGACAAAAAAAGGATATACTCCTCTTATTGCTCCCGCCATCATCAAAAAATTTACGTTGTTTGGTTCAGGACACCTCCCTTGGGGAGAAAGGGAATTATATAAATTAAATGATGTTGATGATGATGCATATCTTACGGCTACAGCTGAAATTCCTGTTACTGCCTATTATAGTAATGAAATTATTGATGAAAAAGATTTGCCTAAAAAATTTGTTGCATTTTCGCCATGCTTCCGCAGTGAGGCAGGATCATATGGAAAAGATACTAAGGGAATGTACCGGCTTCATGAGTTTTGGAAAATTGAGCAAGTAATACTGAATAGTAATAATATTGACGAAGCGCGCACTATTCACGAAGAGCTTCAGAAAAATGCAGAGGAAATTTTACAAGAGTTAGGACTTCCCTACCAGGTACTTCTCATGTGTACCGGAGATATGGGTGAGCCGCAACTGAAAAAATATGATACTGAGACCTGGATGCCTTCCCGCAACGGCTATGGAGAGACCATGAGTAACTCCATTATGGGTGACTTTCAAACACGAAGACTCAATATTAAATTCCGAAAGAAGACCGGAGAAAAGGAATATTGTTTCTCGTTTAATAACACGGCAGTTGCATCTCCTCGCATCCTGATTGCTCTCCTTGAAAACTTTCAGGAAAAAGATGGATCAATAACAATTCCAAAAATACTCCAACCTTTTGTTGGATTTTCAGTCATCAAATCAAAGGGAGAGTAACATATTGGATAATTGATAATTCACTGAGCATTGGTTATTGAACATTGATCATTAAAAAATGCCATTGCATTTTATAACATCCTGTGTTATATTGTTAAGCTAACATGGTAAATAAAATAGTATCAGTCTGTTTTATGCTTCTAATTACCCCCCAAAGGGCGGAGTAGTTGTTGTATAAAACTGATACACAAACCCGCCCAGAAGGCGGGTTCATTTAGTTTTTGGGGCAAAAAACCAAAAAATATGGAAGTCGAAAATATCATAATACCATTTATGTTTCTACTCGTTATCACGCTTATTTATGGCGGATAAGTAATTATTATTAATAATTACCCCGCTTCAAACAAGCGGGGTTTTTAGGTTTTACGCATGAAAAATATTGATAAAACACAATTTATGAGAGATTTACAGGAGTTCATTTCTATCAGATCCGAATCTGGAAACAGCTTAGAAATAGAGAAGGCGCTTTACTTTTGTAAAAAACATCTTTCAGGGATTAAACACCTTAGGGTTCAGGAGTATAACAAAAATGGAGTAGGGTCAATTTTTGCATCAGTAGCAGGAGAAAATAGACCGCGGTTAGTTCTTCATGGGCATGTTGATGTGGTAAATGCTAAAAGGGAACAATATAA
>Ga0051987_10001951_pt1 | contig 10251 bp, 10 predicted proteins | sample CryGey08umfilter_2_FD_58083 | JGI IMG/M metagenome (GOLD analysis project Ga0051987, IMG submission 58083) | Groundwater microbial communities from aquifer in Utah, USA - Crystal Geyser 4/10/14 0.8 um filter | ecosystem: Environmental > Aquatic > Deep subsurface > Groundwater | place: USA: Utah... | reverse complement strand
TTAGCCTTTTTACCACTGATTTGGATACTAAACTATCACACTAATTGACGGGGAGCCAAAAATAGAGCTTGACTTGACTGTAACAACAAATATTGCTAAAGTAGCCACATCATACATTAACAATCTATTTAAGGAGTTAAAATGAACCAAGACTCAACCGTGACTTTGACGCATGGTGTTTACAAAAAAATAATCGGTCAAGAAGAAATTGCCTCGACGGTAGATAAAATCGCTGACTATATTGTTAATTGGTATGGTAATTTTAAAGATACTCCCGTATTGCTTGGCGTATTAAATGGGGTTGTTTATTTCCTGGTTGATTTACATCGTGCCCTGCAAAAGAAAGGACTCACCGCACACATTGATACTACTGCGGCTAGCAGCTACACTAAGCCAGGAAAGCAAGGTGAAGTAAAAATCACCAAACCACCCAAACTTGATCTCAATAATCGCACCGTAATCATTGTCGAAGATATTGTTGATAGTGGTAATACGGCGAGAGCGATCATTGATTTTATTTTGAAAGAATACAAAGTCAAACATCTAGATGTGGTCGCTTTAGTATTAAGAGATACAGATGCTAGTGCTTTAAATCAAATGAGAAATAGCATTACGCTAAATTATATCGGCATTCAATATGCTGATGATGACTGGCTTGTTGGTTATGGCTTTGATGATGATGAAGATGGTCGAGCCCTACCAGACATCTATAAAAGAGTTAAGATTCTTTAATAGCTCTCCCAACTTATTCAAAACAAAAAAACCCTCTCCCAAAATGGAAGAGGGTTTTTCATATCTAAAAATTTAATAACTCAATAACCAATTCAGTAATGTTCTGACACCATGTCCAACACCACCTTCAGGCGTATAACTATTAAAGGCCTTTTCAGCAAAAGCTGGAGAGGCAATGTCCCAGTGAGACCAAGTCACACCTTCTTCAATAAATTCTTGTAAAAACAGAGCTGCTGTAATCGCGCCACCAGACCTAGTACTAGCAATATTACGCACATCAGCAATCTTACTTTTGTTTAATTCTTTATATTCTGATGGCAAAGGCATTTGCCACAATTTCTCACCAGTGACTTTAGCTGCATTTAATAAGTCCTTAGCAAATTTATCATCATTAGCAAAAAGACTAGTATAGTGTGGTCCCATAGCAATCATCGAAGCACCCGTCAAAGTGGCAAGATCTACTATCTTCTTAATACCCAAGCTTTGAGCATAGGCTAGTGAATCTGAGAGAGTGACACGCCCCTCAGCATCAGTATTACCAATCTCTATAGTCTTACCCTGCATATTAGTCAGGACATCACCAGGCTTATAAGATCTACCAGAAGGCATATTCTCACAAGCAGCAATAATACCATGAACTTCTACTTTTGGTTTTAATTTTGCAATGACCGAAAACAAACCAATGACACTGGCCGAACCAGCCATATCTATTTTCATTTCTGTCATACCCTCTCCCACTTTAATATTCAAACCACCACTATCAAAGGTCAAACCCTTACCAACGATTGCAATCGTCTCTTTTGCTTTGCCACTTGGCTTGTAAACTAAATGAATAAATTTTAGTGGTTCTTCAGATCCTTGATCTACTCCCAGGAAAGCTCCCATCTTCAACTTTTTAACATCGGCCTTTTCCAATATCTGCAATTTTATTTCTTTATTTTCTTTAGCAATCTTCTCAGCTTGTTTGGCTAAGAAAGTTGGCGTCATCACACCAGCAGGTTCATTGACCAAATCACGAGCAACAATAGTCCCTTGCGCCATTAACAGTCCCTGCTCCCAACCTTGTTTAAATTTCACTCTTTGAGCAGCTGTCAAATAAACAATGACTTTATCAATATCAGCTATTATCTCTTCGTCTTTCTTGGTTAAATATTTGTCAAACTTATAGTTTGCTAAGTTTATACCCTCAGCGAGGGCTAAGCCTAATTGGAAAATATTATTATTTCCTTTAAGCCAACTACTAGTTAATAATCCAATATTCTTAGCCTCGTATTTTCTAAGGAAAGAAACAAGCAAACCAGTAGCTTCACGCCAATCTTCGATTTCTAGTTTTAACTTTTGGCCTGTACCAACAATTACCATCGCTAAATCATCACGATGGATCAAAAAGAATTGACCCTTCTTGCCGACAAATTTTTCCTTAGTAAGGCGTGTCAAAATAGTAGCCTCATCACTATAATGAAAGCTCTTGATCAATTTCTGTATTTCTTTTTCATTTTGTAGAACTGGATAGAAGAACAAATCTGCTTTTTCTGGTCCTACCTTTTTTGCATAAGTGATTAATTCCATCTTCTTGTCGATTAATTATTAGTACTAATTTACAAATCTCTACAAATATTACAAATAACTATCAATCTAATTTGTATATTAGTAAATAATTCGTAATTTGTAATCTAACCATAATACTTATCTTGATAAAACTTTATCAGTTGCTCAACTTCTGGTAAGCAACTTGGGTCTCCTGTACCCACCTTGGTCTTGACTTGTACTTTCTCTAAAGTGTCTGCTCCTTCAAGTACTGCCTCTTCAATGTCTTTATCTGTGATTTTTAGCTGATCATCAATAATCTTTGCTCCTTCTATCTTTACTCGATCAAATTGCTCTGTTTTTTTAAAATAGTCATTGATCGCAGACTGCAATGCTTTATCTCCCAGGACTGAACAATGAATCTTTCTGTTGGGCAAGCCACCTAGTCTTTCTAGAATGTCTTGTGCTTTGATCTTCATCGCATCATCTAGTTTCATACCACCCTTTTCTGTGGCTATGACAGATAGCATTGAGGTTGAAGCAATTGCTGAAGCACAACCAAAAGTTTGCCATTTACATTCTAAGATGCGATCTTCTTTTTGATCTACTTTGATCCACATCTTCATCATATCGCCACAAGCTGGTGAGCCGACATAACCCAGACCATCACTTTGGTAGTCTACTTCTTCACCGGGCAGCAAAATATTTTGGGGATGAAAGAAATGTTCTTTGACGATATCTGAATAAACCCAACTCTTTCCCTGCTGATCTCTAAGATCTGTTTTAGTATTTGTCATATTTAAATATATTAATGTTTAACCTTGGGATGCTGATCCTGATCCAAATGAACCGGAGACATTGCTCTTAGTTTCTCGACAATCTCCACCATCGCCTTCACTACCTGGTCAACATCTTCCTCTGTAGTCTGCAAACCCATAGTAAAGCGAATACTACCATGAATCAGCTCATAAGGCAGTCCGATAGCCTTTAAAACGTGAGAAACGTCTAGACTATGGGAAGCGCAAGCAGAGCCTGTACTAGCCATGATTCCATACTCATTTAAATGTAATAAAATTGCTTCTCCTTCGATATCCTCAAAGGTCAAATTAATATTGTTTGGTAAGCGTTTGCTTGGATGTCCATTCAAATTCACCCTCTCTATCTTATCCTGTAATTCATTGACTAGCTTATCTCTTAAAATTATTAAACGTTTACTTTCTTCGTCTCTTTTGGCTTGAGCTATTTCTAAGGCTTTGGTGAAACCAATGATGCCGGGAATATTCTCCGTACCTGAGCGAAGAGCAAACTCTTGTCCACCGCCATAGATAATAGGTTTTATCTTCGTGCCTTTCTTAACATATAATAAGCCAACACCCTTTGGACCATAAACCTTACTAGCATTAAGAGTCATTAAGTCTACACCAAGCTGACTAACATCTAAACTTAAGTAAGGGCTAGCCTGACAAGCATCTGTGTGAAAGACAATCTCCTGATTTATATTTTTAGCAATCTTTACTAATTCACTTATTGGTTGAATAGTGCCAATTTCATTATTGGCATACATGATACTGATAATCTTTGTTTGGTCTGTAATCAAACTTTTAAAATATTCCTGATCAATTAAACCACCTTGATCTACTTTAGCGATCTTTAATTTCCAACCCAAGTCTTTCAAATAGTTTGCTGTATTGCATATAGCATCATGCTCGATTGCCGAAACTATAATCTCGCCCACCTCCATGGTCTTAGCTACTCCTTGCAAAGCTAGATTGTCACTCTCTGTACCCGAACCAACAAAAATTAATTCCTGTGAGTTACAATTCAAAATTTTGGCTACTCTTCCACGTGCACCAGCTAAGGCTTGAGCCGCTTCCATACCCAAAGAGTAAAGAGCTGATGGATTACCATATTGTTCAGACCAAAAAAGATCCATCTCTTTTTTAACTTCAGAAATTAAATATGTTGTCGCTGCGTGATCTAAATATATTTTTTTCATATGTGGGCTAGGTTATATGTAATATGTGATAGGTGATATGTTATGTGTGATAACCAATATCTTTATACTAAACTTCAAAGTTCAAGACTAAATAGGTATTGGGTATGGGTATAGAGAGGAGTTATGGTTTAGTAGTAAGGTATAATAATGATAGACTTAACCCAATAACCATACCCTAACTCCCCACTTAACCTAAACCAACTGACTACTTATAATTTTGTGCTTGATTCTTGTTTGAATTTTGTTATTTGGTAATTACTATTTCATAATAAAGTACTCTTTCAGACATTTCTCGCAAATACCTCGCAATTCAATTTTCGTTTCCTTGATATAATGTCCTTGCCAGTATTTAAGATTATCAATTGAATTGTCAGGTACTTGAATGTCATGAATACTATGACACTGCTCACAATAAAAGTGTGCATGTGGCTCTCGGCAATATTCATAAAATACTGGTTGACCAGCATAAGAGATGCGCCGTACTAGACCCAACTCCGATAATTCATTCAGATTGCGATAAATCGTTGCCAATCCAATTGTAGTCTGTTCACCCTTCAGAAAACCATAAAGCTGCTCAGCAGTTATATGTTGCCTTTTTACTGACAAATAGTCAATGATTATTTGTTTTGGCCTGGTTAATCTCTTGCCGGGAGCTAATTTAATCTGCATCTTCTTATTAGAAACTATTATCATTATTATTGATAACTATTATCATTATAATATAATATTTATTAACATGCAACTATCCCCATCCCTGGTTTTATCTGCTATAATGTAGGAGTTAATATAGTATTAATAAATAATTTGTAAAGAAAGGCAAATTTTATGAAAAAGAATAAGATGACTCTATTAGTAGTCGGTATTTTCTTTGTCTTGAACTCTATCCTAGTATGGTTAGGTGCCTGGGTAGAGCCAGTATGGTTGAATTGGTTAATTTTTATTGTCGGTGTTATTTTAGTAATAATGGCCTTAATGGGCAAAAAGAACGCTGCCCCAGCCGCTGCTCCTGTTGAGCCTGCAGCTGACAATACAGAAACTCCAGAAAATATGTAAAAGTAGCTAATTTTAGCCAAAAGACTCTTCTCTCCTCTCAGCGGGAAGGGTTTTTTGTTTATATAGAATTTTACGGTACAAATCCTTTTGTCAATAAAATTAGTAAGTTAAGCGAGGATGATAATCATCAAAGTCGCAATTTAATAACAAAAAAGAGTGCCCGTAAACACTCTTTTTTTCTAATATTAGCTAATTCTATACTTGATCATGTTCATCAAACTCTTTGTCAAAGACTGGATCATTCTTTCTGAGCCACTTAATCAACATAGCAGCATGCTCTTTTTCTTCATCACGATTGTGAGCAATGATCTTCTTTAACTCTTCATCAACTACCACATGCATTCTTTGATCATAGAAATCTATTGCATTGAGTTCCTCACGCAATGACTCAATCGCTTTATTGCGATCATGCACATCTTGAGGCAATTTATCTACTGGTACATCGTAAGCCATATTATTATTTATTAATTATTAATCTTCTCTTGATTTATCATTTGGTCCACCATACAGTTCGTCGTTCATTTTCCTCTTACCACCATTCTTTAATTCTCTAGTCTCTTTATCCTCTACCTTCTCCTTACTTCTAGGATAATGACCGCCTTTTTCGTGCCCTCCAAGATAAGCGCCTTTTACATTTTGCTTCATCATATCATAATACTCACGATCCTTTTTAGTAGATTCTCGAAATGGCATATTATCTAATTTATCTATAATAGTTTTATCACCAACATCCTTAATTTCTTCTGCTGAATGATCCCCTGCCTCCCGTCTTATCTCCACACTGCCATTTCCTCCATAACTAGCTGTAGACATTGGTCCTGCTTCTTCATTCGGATCATCTAATTCTAATTCAAAAGCTGAAATATCTACTGGTGGGTGATCTTCAACTATTGTTTTTTCTTCAAGCTCTCCATCATTAGTGACGAAAGTAGCCTCTACTGGTACGGTATCTGGATCAATATACTTTTTTTCCTCATTGGCTGCCACCAAAACCTCATCTTCATCTAACTTATTAAAGGGTTGTTTAGGAGCAGAAATAATTGGTCGACTATCTTTGCGGCCAGCTTCTTTAGATCGTTTTTGACGACCAGATTCTTTTAAAATATCTAATGTCGCTTCTTTAGTTTCATTAGGTTTAATTTGTTCAAACTTATCCATCTTATTTTCTTAATTTATTCTTACCGCTTATTTTATGACTTAAATAACCAGTGGTGGTGATAACAATATAAATTATCAATAAAATAATATAAATATAAATACTGACACTTCTTGTTAATATATTAAGTAGATAAAACATAGTGATATAGCCAAAAACACCCAATACTACATCCATGGTGCGATTATAAATAACTTCTTTGACTGAAACTGAAATCTCATAAAACTCCCAAGCAATCATTACTATTATCCCTACAAGCAAACCCATCCAGAATGGCCAACCTAGATAAATAATAAACCCTGCCCATAAAGTACCGAATAAAAAATGTGGAATCGACCAAAGGTCAACAAACATCCCCTCAAACCAAGTAGGGGTTTTTGTGTCTATTAATACCTGATAGCATTCTCCTTAAATTTTTTCTTTTTGCCATAGTTTTATTTTAAATTCTCACTTTGTTTTTTAAGCCTTTCTGCCTCGTCTAAATATGCAGCTAACTTCTCATTCTCTTTAGTAATTATAGCAGCTGGAGCATTTTTCTTGAAAGCATCATTGCCGAGCTTAGCATCAATACCCTTTGCTAATTTTTGTAATTCATCAATTCTCTTGCTGATCCTATCTTTTTCTTTAGCAATGTCTATTAATTCTGCCAAAGGAACAATGATCTCTACTCCTTGCACAGCGGCCATGGCAGCTTGCCCTGGCTTATCTCCACTTACCTCTATTTCTAAAATATCTATTCTGGTAAATAAGTTTTTAATTATTTCACTTTGTGCTTTCAATAATTCAGCCTTCTTACCAGCGTGAAGAATAACCTTGATTTTCTGAGCTGGTTTAATTTGGTACTCCGCACGAATATTACGAATGGCTGTAATAATATTTTTTACTAAATCAAAGTCAGCTGTCTGAAGCTTGGCTTTCTTAACTAGCTTGTCATAAACTTTGCTGTCAGGGTACTGCTCGACCATTAACATGCTATTGCTATCAATCTCTTGCCAAATAGTCTCTGTTACAAAAGGCATATATGGATGCCACAACTTTAATAGATCTTTCAAGATCATCAAAAGAATAGCGTCCTTGTTTGTTTTCTCAAATTTACTAACTTCCACATACCAATCTGCTAAATCATTCCAAGTAAAGTCTCTCATCTGTTCTCCGGCTAGTGAAAATTTATATTCCTCAATATTCTTTCTAGTATTGGTGATCAGCTCAGACATCTTATCCAGAATCCATCCGTCTGACAGTGAACATGATTTTGGATCAATCTCTTCACTGGCTTTGTCAAAATCAATACTACTTAAAATATAACGAGCAATATTCCAAAGCTTATTAGTAAAATTCCTAAAGGCTGCAATCTTATCTTCACTTAAACGAGTATCATTGCCCGGTGTCGAACCAATTACCAAGGATAAGCGCATGGCATCTGCACCGTATTTACTAATGATATCAAAAGGATCAATACCATTCCCCTTAGACTTAGACATCTTCTTACCGTCCTTATCTAGGACCATGCCGTGTAAATAAACATCCTCAAAAGGAATCTCTTTCATAGCAAACAAAGTCATCATGATCATCCGCGACACCCAGAGCGTAATAATCTCATAGCCAGTCTCGAGCATTTGTGTAGGATGATAATTTTTCAAATCAGCTGTTTTGTCAGGCCAACCAAGCGTAGAAAAAGTCCACATTCCTGAAGAAAACCAAGTATCTAGTGAATCTGTATCTTGTTGCCAGTCAGATAAATCATACTTGTCGTCTAGAATATGATAGCTAGCTACTTCACCAAAGGGCAATTTATAATCAGATAATTTCTGATTGTCTGTCTCTCCATTCATCACCATCTGAAAAGTTCTAACCATGGCATGGTGAGAAATAACTAAAATTTTCTTGTCCGAATGTTCTTTGATAACCTTATCTAAGAAGTTTTTCACTCTGACAGATAAATCTTGATATGTCTCTGCTTGCTCTACTTTATAATTAATCTTGTCCTGATAATATTCAGGAAATGCTTTTTTAATATCAGCTACTTTACGGCCTTCAAAGACACCGTAGTTTCTCTCCTTTAATAGGTCTTCGATAATAATGGGAACACCCAGCTCTTCATTAATAATCTCTGCTGTTTGCCTAGCCCTCATCAGTGGTGAACAAATTATCAAATCAAAACCCTGTTCTTTAAATATATTTAACTTAGATTTCAAATCCTCAATTCCTAATTCATCTAGTGGCACATCGGTCTTTCCCTGAATAATCCCCTTTTGATTCCAATCTGTCAGAGCGTGCCTTGTTAATACTAACTCAGTATCTTTCTTGGGCACCCAAACTTCATCCCCCTTATACCAAACAGGCAGTTGATGACCAAACCAAATCTGCCGACTAATACACCAATCATGCAAATTTTCCATCCAATCAATATATCTCTTATAAAATCTGTCTGGGGTAAATTTCACTTTTTGCTTTTTTGCCACATCAATAGCAGCTTCTTTCAACGATTTACCATTTAATCGTTTTAACTTTTTATCAACACTAACAAACCATTGCTTTGAAGGTAGTGGCTCAATAGCAGTGTCACAGCGATAACATATAGACAGATTATTATTTATATCTTCCTCATTAATTAAAAGTTCTGAGTCTCTTAATTGATCAACAATTCTTTGACGAGCAACTAATACTGATAGTCCAGAAAAGTTTCCCATCCCATCCTCGATCCTACCCTCTTCATTAATGACTTTAACAATTTCTAGTTTATTTTTCATTGCCATCTCATAGTCAATCATACTATGTGCTGGCGTGACTCCAAGCGCTCCAGTACCGAGCTTCATATCTACTTGCGGATCACCAATTATTTTCAAATGCAATGTCACGCCACAAAAATCTAGATCAAATTGCTGACCAATATATTTCTGATAACGCTTGTCTTTGGGATTTACCGCTACTGCTGTATCACCCAATTTTGTTTCTGGTCTAGTAGTAGAAATAGCAAAAGGGAAATCTTTAGAATATTGAAAAGTATAAAACTTTGCACTAGTTTCCTGATGGTCAACTTCATCATCAGACAAAGTAGACTGACAACGCGGACACCAATTAACCAAACGGTAGCCTTGATAAATCACCCCCTCTTGATACATCTCAACAAACATTCTACGTACTGCTTTTTGTCTTTGATCATCCAAGGTAAAGGCTTCGCGTGACCAATCTAGCGAGGCGCCCGATTTTCTGATTTGCTGTAAAATTGTGCTCTGAGTATTTCTAACAAACTCCCAAACTTTTTCTAAGAACTTTTCTCTACCCAAATCATGTCTGGTTTTATTTTCTTCCTTTAGTAGTTTCTTTTCCACGACATTCTGTGTAGCAATAGCTGCGTGATCTGTACCCGGAATCCACAAGGTCCGATAACCATTCATTCGATAATAGCGAATCAAGATGTCTTCGATAGCAATCATCACGCCATGTCCTAAATGTAGTTTGTCAGTAATATTTGGCGGTGGCAAAACAATCGTATAGGTCTCTGCATTCTTTTGGCAAATACCTTGAGCGACACAAACCTCAGGATTAAATAATCCTGACTCCTCCCATTTTTGATATATCTGATCCTCGTAATCTTGAGAATTATAGGCTTTTGGTAGTTCTTTGTTGAAAGTCATAAAAAATAATCAATTAGTATAAATATTATATAATAATTGGCTGGTTTTAGCTATTCTTTACTTTAAATTAATATTGCTTAAGATGCAACATCCTTGTTAACATTGCAGCAATAAGGTTTACACTTTACAGTGTGGTATTCTAGGCTATT
>Ga0051987_10001942_pt1 | contig 10271 bp, 10 predicted proteins | sample CryGey08umfilter_2_FD_58083 | JGI IMG/M metagenome (GOLD analysis project Ga0051987, IMG submission 58083) | Groundwater microbial communities from aquifer in Utah, USA - Crystal Geyser 4/10/14 0.8 um filter | ecosystem: Environmental > Aquatic > Deep subsurface > Groundwater | place: USA: Utah... | reverse complement strand
ATCTTATAGATCCATGTGGCTACATGAATTTCAACTTAGCGTCACAGCCGTTAGGGGTTTCTGCAGGACCATTTCTTGTTGAAAACACTACTCTCTACTATAAATCAACTTTACCAGGAGGTTCAGTGTCCGCAGATACAAAGCTGCTTATAGTCAGAGTTTTATATAACGGAACTAAAATTATTATAGAAGGTCCACACTTAAATAAACTTCCATTGCAAGGTAAAACCGTTGTTTCAACTGCAAAAACAGAGACAGGGGTTACAAAACGAATTCAACTATTTCAATCGTATCCGCAGATTCCCACAGACTTTTTTGTTACAGGATTTTAGTTTTAAAGGTTTACAAATACATTTGTATTGAAGTAGCAAGTTCTTTCATTTTGTTATCGGAAATTTTTTTAACTTCATAAAGTAAAATACCATTTTCATGACCATCGTTTTTAAATCGTGAAATAATGCGAATATGTGCGTGTTGTATTTGATATCCAAGTGTAAGAAAATTGATGGAATGACATTTTGTAGCCTTTTGGATAGCTAGACCGATTTTTTTTGCTGTTTCAAAAAACGCGCCAAATTGAGGGACATCGTATACCCATCGATAATGGATTTTTGGAATAAGAAGCGTATTTCCGGGATTAAAAGGATGGGTATCTAAAAAACCAAAAAAAAGATCATCTTCATACATTTGAAAACATGGTTTTTCTTTCTGTACGATTAAGCAAAAAATACATTGATTTGACAAGTGTTTAAACATAGTATAATTAAAACAGTTATCATTTAGTGTAATTATACTATGGACATAGACTTACTTATTTATAATGCTATTTTTGCTCCCGATGTATCGGTCCGACAGAATAGTCGACTCCAAATTCGTTCACTTGCGAAAGAAAAAGGAATTTATTCTGCATCCATTCACGACCTCTATATGTCAATTGGAAAGGGAACAATTTCTGGATTTACTGTTCCTGCTATGAATATCCGCGGAATGGCGTATGATACATGTCGAGCTGTGTTTCGGATAGCAATGCAAAATAAGGTTGGCCCCTTTATTTTTGAAATAGCTCGCTCAGAACAGACATATACACTTCAAGAACCGGATGAATATACTGTCGTGGTTTTTGCAGCTGCTCTTAAAGAGGGTTATAAAGGCCCCGTTTTTTTACAAGGAGATCATTATCAATTTAAGGCTAAGCTATATCTATCTCAACCAGAACAAGAACTTAACAATATTAAAGAATTAATAAACAAATCAATAAGCGCGGGTTTTTATAATATAGACATTGATGCTTCAACTTTGGTAGATTTATCTAAAAAAAGCATTGATGAGCAACAAAAAACCAACTTTGAAATGACCTCAGTACTTACCGAATATATTCGTTTAATTCAGCCAAAAGATACTATGGTTTCAATCGGCGGCGAAATTGGTCATATTGGGGGAAAAAACAGTACAGTTGAAGATTTTCATGCCTTTATGAAAGGATATAAGAAAGAGATTAGAGATCGGAGATCAGCGATTGGTGAAGGCATGAGTAAAGTGAGTGTACAGACAGGTACAAGTCATGGAGGAGTTCCACTCGCAGATGGTTCGATTGCAAAAGTAAAGCTGGATTTCAATGTCTTGGAAGAGATTGGTCGTGTTGCCCGAGAACAATATCATATTGGTGGGGCAGTACAACATGGTGCTTCAACATTGCCGGATGAATTATTTAATCAATTTCCAAAGGCTCATACTCTTGAAATTCATCTTGCAACAGGTTTTCAAAATACCCTATATGACAATCTTCAACCAACTCTCAAAAATACCATGTACAAGTGGATAAGAGAGAATCTGCAAAAAGAGAGAAAAGAAGAATGGACTGATGAACAATTTATCTATAAAACACGAAAAAAAGCATTCGGTCAATATAAAAAAGAGCTTTGGTCTTTATCGGAGGATGATAAAAAGCCGATAATTCAAGCACTAGAAAAACAATTTCTTATGTTGTTTTCAAAATTAAACGTATGTAATACTCGAGATTTAATACAGCCATATGTATAAAAAAGTAATTACCTTAACAGAGTTTATTTTAAAAGAAGAGCGCAATTTTACCGGTTCAACGGGTTCATTTACTTTACTGCTTACTCAAATTGAAAATGCTTCAAAAATTATTGCAAGTCATATTAAAAAAGCAGGCTTAGTTGACATACTTGGACAAACTGGGCAAAAAAATGCTTATGACGAAGAAGTTCAACGACTTGATGAGTTTAGTAACCATTTACTTGTTGACATCCTTTCCGAATCAGGTCAAGCTCATGCGATCGCATCTGAAGAACTTGACAAGCCATTTTTTATTAAAAAACATAGTGGAAATTATACTGTTTTTTTAGATCCACTTGATGGTTCATCAAATATTGACATCAATATAAATGTAGGTACGATTTTTTCAATTTACCGAAAAAGTGAATCATTTCTTGAACCGGGAATAAAACAAGTTGCTGCGGGATATATTATTTACGGTCCCAGCGTTATTTTTGTATATTCATGCGGAAATGGAGTAAATGGATTTACTCTTGATCCTTCCATGGGAAGCTTTCTTCTTTCACATCCGAATATTCGTATACCAAAACGGGGTTCTATTTATTCGGTAAATGAAGGTTATTTTCCACTTTTTTCAAAAAAAGATCAGGATTATATAGGTAGTTTTAAGGATGCTATAAAACCATATAAATTACGCTATGTGGGAACCATGGTGTCAGATGTACATAGAACACTGCTTAAGGGTGGGGTATTTATGTATCCTGCAGACAGTAAGCATTCACAAGGGAAGTTGCGCTTGATGTATGAAGTAAATCCAATGTCATTTATTATGCAGCAGGCAGGGGGAATGGCAATTTCAAATGGGAAAAATCCTCTTGATATTGTACCATCCGATTTTACTCAAAAGGTGCCGGTTGTTATGGGGAGTAAAGAGGAAGTTGAAAAATATATGGAGTTGTAACAATATTACGAATACTTTTTTTATGTCGCCTCACCCTAAAGGGGCCCAGGCGATTACATAAAAAACGTATTCGTAATATAAAAAACTTTTTAATAATTATTTATTTCTTATGAAACGGATAAAAGTAGGATTAAATGGGTTTGGAAGGATTGGAAGAGCATTTACCCGCATTGCCCTTGATCGGAACACATTTGATATTGTTGCGATAAATACGCGAAAGACAAAACCCGATATGCTTGCATATCTTCTCCAGCATGATTCGGTATATAGGAAGTTTGCAAAAGCAGTAGAAGCAGTTGAAGATGGTATTTCCGTTGATGGGAAACTTATTCCTACATCGCTTATTTCAGAACCGTCTGAAATTCCATGGGAGCAGTATGGGGTTGATGTTGTAGTTGATGCAAGTGGAGCATTTACCAAAAAAGAAGATCTTGTCAAACACATGCGGGGATCGGTAAAAAAAGTATTGTTAACTGCGCCTGCAAAAGATGATATTATTCCGCATGTTGTTTTAGGTGTGAATGAAGGAATGATTGATTGGAAAAATGAATCAGTAATTTCCAATGCTTCGTGTACAACAAACTGTGCATCTCCCTTACTTAAAGTACTTCATGATCATTTTAAGATTGTATCAGCATTTTTAACGACCACTCATGCAGTTACACAAACGCAGAGCATGCTTGATGATTCTGGAAAATCAGTTGAGAGGTCGCGGGCTGCTTTTCAGAATATTATTCCATCAACTTCAGGTGCTGCAAAAGCTGTTGTAAAAACGATTCCTGATTTGAAAGGTAAAATCGAAATTGGGGCAATTCGCGTACCAGTTCCGACAGTGTCTTTATCCGATGTATCCGCTCTTGTTGAAAAACAAACGACCGTTGAAGAAGTAAATGAGACATTTAAACAAATAGCGCAAAATGAAATGAAAGGAATACTGGGATTTACTTCAGAAATGCTTGTTTCCTCTGATTATATTGGATCATCCTATTCATGTATATTTGATGCAAATTACACAAAAGTTATAAATGGAACTTTAGTGAAATTATTTGGATGGTATGATAATGAGTGGGGTTATTCCACACGAATGGTTGATTTGGTGGAAAAAATATCGGAATTTATTTAATTAAAACGATCAATAATCAATGTCCAATATTCAATCAATAAAAACAAATAAGCAAATAATGATTAATTGAAGTTAAAAATCTATTGAGTGTTGAATATTGGGAATTAATTGGATGTTGAATATTGAAAATTGAATATTAATATTATGTCAAAAATAACATACATTGATGAAGTTGAAATAAAGAATAAACGGGTGTTGCTTCGAGTGGATTATAATGTTTCTTTGAATAAAGATGGAACAATTCACGATGACACTCGGATAAAAAATTCACTGCCTACGATCGAATACCTTCTCGAAAGAGGAAATACTCTTATTTTAATGTCCCATTTAGGAAATCCAAAAGGGAGAGATAAAAAACTTTCTTTAAAACCTATTGCCACGCGTTTACAAACATATACTCCTGCTTATCACGTTGAATTAATCAATGACTTTTTAACTGATGATTTGTTTAAGGTTAAAGAAAAACTGAATATGTTATCTAATAACAAAACCATATATATTATTGAAAACACCCGTTTTTATCCTGGGGAGAAAAAAAATGATTCTGAATTTGCAAAAAAATTAGCCGCATTTGCTGATATATATGTGAATGATGGTTTTGGTGTGTGTCATCGGAATGATGCATCAGTTATTGGGATTCCACCTCTTCTTCCTTCATATGGAGGATTGCTTCTTAAAAAAGAGGTATCTGTTATTACAAAGGGAATTGAGGCTCCAAAAAAGCCTCTTGTTGTTGTTGTTGCTGGTGCTAAAGTATCAACAAAAATTGGATTTATTAAAAAATTACTCCAGATATCAGATGCAGTGTTAATTGGTGGCGCTATGGCAAATACATTTTTAAAAGCCCAAGGATATGAAATTGGTTGTGGTCAGTTTGAACCGGAATTTATTACGGCAGCAAAAGAAGTAATTGAATACGCAAATAAAAATAAAAAAAAATTATTATTACCAACAGATTATCGTGTAGGAAACAGAAACGATGAAAAAACAGAAGGGGTAATAAAAAAATTTTCTAACATGGATGCAAATGAATGTCCACTTGATATTGGTCCTGAAACAGAAATACATTATAGCGCTATTATTGCCCAAGCAAAAACACTTATTTGGAATGGTCCGGTGGGATATTTTGAAAATCCTCAGTATGCACTAGGAACTGAAGCGATTCTAAAGGCGATTATTGATAATACAAATGCGGTATCCATCATTGGAGGTGGAGATACGTTAATCTCCATAAAACATAGCTCTGTGGAAGGAAAAATAACTCATATTTCAACTGGTGGAGGAGCTATGCTTGAGCTTATTGAAAAAGGAACCCTTCCAGGGATTGAGGTGTTAAAAAGGTAAATCTATGTTAACCGAAATTATGTTTTTTACACGAATCAGCTTGGGAATGTGGTTATATTAGTTTTGTAAGATGCGGTCATATAGTCCTTTATAAAATGCACTTAGTGCTTGATAGGTATGAAGGTCAGCATCTTTACGATCTGTGTCTGTATATAATCGTTGATTAGTTGTAAAAAGACTACTGTGGAAATCAAGGCAATCTTCAAGCAATTTTCTTTTTGCCCTTGTGTATCCAGGTACTGTAAATCTCCATATTTCATCTTGAAATTCAACCTCTCTTTGTCGAAGAGCAACTTTAGTTTTATTTTCTGCATCATTTGGATTTCTTCCTGCTATGACGTCATCTAAACTTAACTGTTGATTTAACATTTGGTTTACAATAGCGAAATGTTGTGGCGATTGAGGTCTCACGTTTTGGTATTTTCTTTCTAAAATAAATTGTGGTAGCTCTTGCGGCGGTACTGTTTGTTCTGGCATATTTCTCAATTTTACTTCTTCTTCTTGTCAAGCCAAAATTGGTCAAAAATACTGTACATATGTACAACTTGACAACTATATTTATTTTTGTTATCATAGAAGTATGAAAAGCACATCGGTTTTTCTCCTCAGGGAGAATTTATCATCTTATTTAGATGAAATAGTAAAAACAGAAGTACCTGTAGTGGTATACCGGTTTAACAAACCGGTAGCTATTCTCATGCCGGCAAAAGAATCATTATTAAAAACAGACTTTAAAAAGTTTTACGGTTTTTTAAAGGGAAAAGAAACAGGACTGGAGTATGAATATAGAGTGAGACGTAATGATAAAGAAAAAAAATACATCGAGAATTTGATAAAAAGAAAAACATGAAAAAAGTTCTTGTGAACACAAATATTTTAATTGATTATGTAAACGGATATAATGACGAACTTGGACAGCTGTTTATTAAGCAAGAAACAAAAGACATGGAATTATATCTTAATCCTGTTATTTTAAGCGAGTTTTTGAATAATAAAGGACTTAAAAACAAAGAAAAAATGAAAACTGCCTTAGAATTTGTTGACCTTTTTCAAATAGCAGATATAAATAAGAAAACAGGTATTATTGCAGGTGAGCTTTTAAGAAATGATACCGTTAATGTACTTGCTGATGCCTTCATAGCTGCTGCTTGTCTTCAATATGGTTTGTTTCTTTTTACCAACAATAAGAAAGATTTTCAAAAAGTCAGAGCATTAAAATTCCGATAATTATTCCTATTATCCCTCCGAAAAAAACCACATTAAAAAAAGGAAACAGTGCGCTCAATTTAGTATTGAGCTCTGTAGTAAGTTGTTTACTAACAATACGTTTCCCAGATTGATAACAGTGGATAAATTGTCTTAGTTCTCCGACTTTGAAACAGCGTTTTGAAAGTATGACTCCCTTCTCTTGAGTTGTTTTATACGTCTGTAAAGGATATCCAAGAAAAAAGACGAATAGAAGTGGACTTATCATAAAAATAATGAGTATTATTTTCTTAAACATAATAGCGTGGAATAAGTACGTAACAAAGAATAAATAAAAACTGCCAGATGGAAAAGAGGAACATTATATGCGCAACAGTTTCCCTTTTTGTTTTAAAAATTGAAGAAATTCCTTGAAAAATAAGAAGGAAAAAAGGGAAAAGAGCTGTTAATAAATACCTACCCTGGATATCGCAGGAATATCTGTTAATTTTATATGTTAAACTTACACCCAGAAAAAAAAGAAGTATAAATGTCATATGAGGAATTAGATACGTAATCCATTCTTTTTGTTTTGAAGTAATTGTTTTCATTATTCCCAATACAAGAAATAGTGAAAAAATAATGGTATACATAATAAAAAATGGTTTAAATGGATATGGTTCACCCCAACCTACAAACCCTGCAAAATGCGAAATAGGATGACGAAATTCAAGTAAAGCCTGAAAGGGTATAACATACCAAGTAAATTGTGGATTATTTTGTGTACAAAAAAACGTATAAACTACAGAAGAAGGAGTGATGCTTTGGGTTGTTATATAGGAATGTATCATCCATGGTAGAAACAACATTAATCCGCTTAGACAGACCATAAATCCTTTTATAATATACGTTCGTACTTTTTTCTCTTGGACTCCTCTTAATAGAAACACGAGAAAAGCAAATGGAAAAAAAACAATATTCTGAAATTTTACATATGTTCCAATAGTGAGAAAAACGGTAATTAAAATCAAAAAATCCTTTGTTATTGCTTTTTTTCTCACTGCAAGGAAGGCGAGAAGGATACTGAGCGCAAGAGCTGTCGCTGCAATGTCGGGATTAATTGCAATTCCCATTTTTAAAGCAACAGGATTTATTGCAAATACAACAGTCAGATAATCTGCGATTTTTTTATTCTTTATGAGTTGAATGGAAATATGCCAAACAACATAGATTGTTAAAAAGTAAAAAGCAGTTGATATGAGTCGGACAGAATAATAAATAAAAATGAGGTTATGAAACAGTGTATCTGAAATACGAAATAATAGAGATCCAAGGAAATGGTAGAGAGGTGGATGATGAGCCTGATAAGTAAGAGGTGTTGATTTATAAAGAGTATTAAAGTATATGTTTTGTTCACGAGCTGTTTTTATTTTTGAAAAATTGGGAAGATTATTATCATTACTGGCAACTTCCATTACGTTATATATTGTGCTAATATTTTTGTCAAAGAGAGGCATGCCGGTAGCCTTTGGTACTTTTGGAAAAGCTCCTCTTGCGAGTCAGAATACATATTGAAAATGGTCCGGTTCGTCATTCAATTGAAACGGTGGAATCGCAACAAAAAAAACAACGTAGCAACAAACGATAATAAGGAGAGTTTTCACATTCATATTATTTTATAATTTCTATTACAACATCTACCTCGCTTGGTGAAGATTCCATGACTATATTTTTCGATTTTTCAATGGAAGGAAGGTTTGAAGTTCCAACAACTTTTTCATTGTTTACCCAATAGAGGGTTAGGTCAGAAATAGTATTTTTGTTCCAAAAAGTCCGTGTTTTACTACTGGGAAATTGAAATAACATTCCGTCCAATCCATGTATATCCTGTTTTTCTCTGACATACATAAGACCTTTTTTCCACTTTTCTGGTGTATCAGCAATGAGAAGGTGGTAGTTAGTGATTGGCAATTGTTTACCCTGAGTATTATCGAAGGGGCGATTAGCGATTGGTAGTTGGTAGTTGGTAGTTTGATAGTTTGAGAAATCTAATTGATTTCTTTGATTTTTATTCTGAATTCTAGATTCTGAATTCTGAATTCTTTTGTATATTCTAATCACAGGGTGGTCAAACACACTCCAGCTTTCTTCAGCTTTCTCATCGGGAAACTCAACAATTGTTTTTCCAAATAATTGAATTTTAGGGTATGAAGAAAATTCTGCAACTTTTTCAAAACCTAAGCGTCCGGAAAAAAGATCATTATAGTATTTATTCAATAAAGGATATTGATCTTCTAAATTCATGCATCGTTTCGGATAATCTCCCGTGATATTTGGAAAGGTTTTAAGATTAATACAGGTATGATTTGTAAATATCCGGCGGGATGGAATAAAAATATAATCAGCTGACTGTTCAAGATAAGGCAATTGATTTTGGAGTTCAATATTTGTATCGAGATTATAAAAGTCAAAGGAGAGGTATTGATAGTTGGAGATTGGTATTTTGTGATTAGTGGTTGGAATGGGAATATCAATTACGTTAGCTGTTTCTGAAAGTATTTTGGATTCTGATGGAATATTATCATATATCCATTCAGATGCAGTAAAACGTACGTCAGGAGAAGTATAGACAGAGAGAAATGCGATGCCTGGAAGATAAGTCAAAAGGCAAAAGGAAAAAGTTAAAAATATAAGTAAAAAATAAGAAGTATTTAACGTTTGACTTCTAACTTGCATTTTTGAATTTTGCCTTTTGCCTTTTGACTTTCCATACATGCTATATATAAATATGACTGCGAAAATCGACATAATAGGAAATATAGGTGCCATAAATCGCGTCCACTTTGTAAAGACAAATGCATTGGGGAGAAAATAAATGAGAAAAGAAAATCTGAGTAAATTTATACGAGCATTTTTCCAAGGTAAAAAGAAAAATCCAAAGATAAATAATATAAACTGGGGCAAACCTAAAACATAAGGAAATATATTATTTATTTGAAACCATACGGGAATACTAAAAACAAATTGCCTGGTGTAAAAGGTAATATATTTTCCGAGTGCAACAGACGATTCATATTGAAAGGATGAGAAAAAATCCTTGAAGGATATGAGGTTGTGAGGGGAGAAGATGAGGGAAGTAATAATAGACATGACCATAAACAAAACAATAGATTCTGTCAGAAATTTCATTACCTCCTTCGCTGAAGCTTTGGAGGTCATGCCCGCTATCACTGCTTTGCCCCTCGAAGTCCCGTTAAAAGTGGGACGAAGTTGGGCCACCTGTTGTTTATTCCAATGAGAAATAATTATTGATATTAAAGGGACAAACAAAAAAACAACGGACGAGATTTTTGTTGCAAGTGCAAGGCCGGAAACGATTGATAAGTAAATGAGTTGTTGATTATTAGCTGTTGGTTTATGGGAAGAAATTATCTTTAATGAAAAGAGAATGATGAGAGAATAAAAAAGCATGAGGAGTGATTCTGTGGTACCAAAATGGGAGAATTGGATAAAATAGGGAGAGAAAGTTAAAAGGCAAAAAGCAAATAGTTTTAACACGTCATTCTGGCACCATTTATGATTGTCCAGAATCGATTCTGGATGCGCCCGCCTTTGGCGAGGCTTACCAGAATGACGAAT
>Ga0051987_10001941_pt1 | contig 10272 bp, 9 predicted proteins | sample CryGey08umfilter_2_FD_58083 | JGI IMG/M metagenome (GOLD analysis project Ga0051987, IMG submission 58083) | Groundwater microbial communities from aquifer in Utah, USA - Crystal Geyser 4/10/14 0.8 um filter | ecosystem: Environmental > Aquatic > Deep subsurface > Groundwater | place: USA: Utah... | reverse complement strand
GAGCTGAGGAAGTCGTATGGCATCGGTTTTGGACCGTGCCACAATTAGTGTCCCATTACATTCCGTCCCGACAGTTCTCGCCGGCGTCGGGATTTATCTCTGGGGTTCCGTCGTCGCAATCCCCATCCCAACTGGTGTAACCGTCACCATCAGCGTCCAACCGGACGCATCCTTCTCCCCGGCGTTCCGTCTCCAGATCAAAGTCACCGTCGCAGTCGCTGTCGAAGCCGTCGCATATTTCTTCGGCCCCCGGGTGTACTGCATGATTGTAGTCATTGCAGTCTCGTTCTCCTTCGAGGGGAGGGGTACACACAACCCAATTCGTCTCGATTGTGTTTGGGGGTGTGCAGCCCATCCTGGCCTCTAAGAAACCGTCACGGTCGGCATCTTGGCACCACCAGATCAGCTCACACCCAATGTCAGGACTGTCCAAGGGTGAAGATTTTGGGCAGCCCATACTGCCCACCAACGCCACTACGACGAAAGGAACGATTTTTTTCATCGGATCTTCCTCCAAGTCAGCCCGGTTTTTCCTGCACCCTATGCAGGTTTTTGTAGGCTTGACTCTCCTTCTTAGCCTATTTGGCAGATCTTGTTAACTTTCAAAGTTCAGCGGTAAGTCGTTTCTTCTTCAGCAAGAAATTAATTCCCAGAAATACTCGTCAGATCCACGTTCTCGATGAGTTCGTTCCGCGAAGCGAATTTGATGCGGTGGCAGATGCTTTTTTGTCTTTCCTTCATAGGGGGTTTCCGAGCCGATAGAGAAGTCATCTCATAAGCAAAGATCCCGCGCTGTGACGCGGGATCTGTCGTTTTTCGAGGCGGTTGGGGCCGCTAGTCGTCGTTCTGGTTGGATGAATCTTGATCTTCGTTAGAATTCACGCCCTCGTTTTCAAGTTCGTCTACGTCATCTTGACCGTCGTCTTCCTCTTCGTCGATGCAAGCGCCGGCTTCGGCGTCGAAGCCGTCGTTCTTCGGACAGTCGCATGATTCCTCGTCTAGGTCGAAGGCACCGCCGGACTCGTTGCAGGCTGCCGCTCGGTTCAGCCGATTGCGAAACTGCTCGCCGCGTTCGCCGTCCGGACTGCCGTCCGCAGTCAGGCATTCGCCACTTTCAGGATCGAACAGGTCCTCTTCCGGACAGCCGCAGCTGTCCTCGTTGTACCACAGGCCGCCGGTCTCCTCGCAGGCGAGCTGTTCGTCCGAGAGTCCGTAGGGCAGCTGGTTGTCCGTCACCTCGTCCGTGTCGATGACATTGATGCAGCCCGCTCCGATCAGGGACAGGACGGCGATCAGGGAGATAATCTTTCGCATAGTGTGTGGGATATTTTTATCGCTTTAGGTTATCACGAACCACGGAAGACGTCTCAAGGACTGTCGGGTGCCGTGAACGGGGGAGATGGATCGTCAAGGCATGCGGTCGGTGGCGCATGACCCTGATTAGTCGCTCGAAGCAGGCATCCGGTCGGCGTTTGAGCTGATGTTCCCAGACGCGCAGTACCAGCCAGCCCTGACGCCGCAGCCTGGCAAAGTTGCGGCGGTCCCGGAGGCGATTGCGTTCGATCTTGTCTCGCCAGAACTGGGACGGGAGCTTGTGCCTCCAGAGCGGATAACGGTAGCCGTGCCAGAAGCTGCCATCGATGAAGACAGCGATCCGGCGGCTCGGCTGGGCCAGGTCGGGCGTGCCGGGGATCGGTCGGTAATGTCGGCGAAAGCGAATGCCGTGACGTGACAGCTCGCGAAACACTAATAGCTCGGGTCCGGTGTTGCGGCTGCGAATTTTGGACATGATGCGGCTGCGCACTTCCGGCGTGACTCGGTCGGTCATGGTTCTCTGCTTACCGCTTCAGGGTATCAGATACCGTCGCTCTACGCCGACCGTACCCGAAACCGCGTTTTGGTGTCTGATTCAGCCGTCTTCGGATCAGGCGGTCATGGTCGTTGCTTCGATCAGTCCGTTCGCAGGTCGGCTCGATTTTCTTCTGAGGTTTCCTGGGTCCCGGCTCAGGGCCGGGACGACAGGAGATCTTTTCCGGTCGGCTTGTTCTTGGTGGCCAGCATGCCGCAGGCGGCCTTGATGTCCTCACCAAACGAGACTCGGTGGGTGGCGCTGATGCCTCGCGATTTCAGTTGCAGCAGGAAGTCGTCGCGCCGTGACTTGGGAGTCGGCCGGAAATCTCCGGTACGGTGGAAGCGGATCAGGTTGACGTGGAAGAGGGGACTGCCGGAGAGCAGCTCGGCCAGCCGGTCGGCCTGCTCGGGCGAGTCGTTGACGCCGTCGAGCAGCAGATATTCGAACATTACTTTGCGTCTGGTTCTGGTCACGTAGGCATTAACTGCAGACAGTAGTTCGGCGAGCGGATAGGCGTCGTTCACGGGCATGAGTCGGCTGCGTAATTCGTCGTCCGGCGCGTGCAGCGAGATGGCCAAGTTGAGCTGCAGCGGCTCGTCGGTCAGACGTTCAATGCCCGGAACCAGGCCGCAGGTCGAGATGGAGATGCGGCGGGCGGCGATGCCAAGGCCGTCGGCGGAGTTCAACGTCCGTGCGGCCGACAGTACGGCATCATAGTTGTGGAACGGTTCGCCCATGCCCATGAACACCACATTGGAGACTCGTCCGCCGACCGTCTTCAGTTGACGGGTGAAGTGCAGTACCTGATCGACGATCTCGTCGGCGGTCAGGTTGCGCCGGAAGCCGCCGCGGCCGGTGGCGCAGAAGGCGCAGCGCATCGGGCAGCCGGCCTGGGACGAGACGCAGACCGTATTGCGTGCGTCGCGGTGGCACATCAGCACGGATTCGATCAGTTCGCCGTCCGCGAGACGGAAGACGATCTTGGTCGAGTCGCCGCGTTTCGACTCGCCGGAATCGACCGCCTCGATCGTGGAGAGCGGGACATGCTCAATCAGCCTGGCGCGCAATGTCGCCGGCAGGTCGGTGGCCTGTTCCCAATCGGAAATCAGGTGTCCGAAGACGTCCGTCTCGACTTGTCGACGGCGATAGTCCGGCTGGTTGTCTTGCTTCAAGACTTGAGCGAGCAGCTTTGAGTCCATAACCGATGGAAGTTACCTCAAATGAACGGTTTGGTCAAAGGTCGGCCGGCCGATTGTGGCGTCATTCGGCGTTAATGACATTTACCGGGCTAATCCTCGGTGTTTTGCAGGCAATAAAAACGGAGCCGCCACGGGGGACGGCTCCTGTCTGTAGTGTTGAAGCGGTTTTTGCGCCGCCAACATCGCGCATCAGGCGGCATTCGGCAGTTCCCTATCTTCCTCGACATCGCCGGCGGTGGCGTAGGCCGAGTCCAACACTGACGGCAGGGCCAACAGGTAGGCCAGTCCGTCGGCCGGGGTAACCGTCTTTCCTCCGAGCGTGGCGATCTCCTCCGGGAAGATATCCGTCTGTCCCTCGAAGGTGATCGTTCCATTCTCGTTCAGGACGGCGGTGGCGATGACTTTAGTTTTTCCTTGTGACGTGTCTAGGCACGTCACGTTCACATATTTTTTCATAACCCTTTCTCCTCTTCGGCTTTCGTTCGCCGATCAGGACTTAAGACTTTAGCACGTTCGTTGGATCCCGTCAATTATCGGATGTCCGTTTAGGTAGGGGCGGCGGTTGCGGCAATTTTTTTTCGGCTTTTCGGTTCATACTCCGCTCTATTTTTCTTCTTAGACTTTTGCCCATGAGTAGGTCGAAGGCCGGAGAATTCTTAGAAAAAACTTTGGTATCGACCAGACTGTCGAGACGGGTTTTGAGACAGTTGAAGAGCCGTTGTCCTTTTTTCTCGCCGAAGAACAACTTATGGGTCTCGAGCAGAGTTCGGTGAACCTTGCCGTTCTCTTTATTAAGCACTTCCTGCAGACGGACAAGACGGCTATAAAGTTCCGAGCCGATGTTCTTCCCTTCGAACAGAGCTACCGGCATGCTTATGATGTCGTTGTAGAAGGCATACGACCTGTAGCTGTCTTGAATTTCAAGATGATCTTGGTCGTCCATCTCCTCTAGCGGTTTGCCGATCAGATCCGTCCGTCCCAGCATGTCGGCGATGGAGTCGGCTATCTCCTCGATCGGTACGTTATGTTCGACAAAGTTCAGTCCGTTGTCGATCGGGTAGACGGCCCTTGATTCATGATTGATGATCATGTTGTTGGCATGTCGATCAGATCCGACTGTCAGAGCGTCCAGAGCGGCGATGTCCCCGAGGTCGTCCCGGTATTCCGCGGAAACGTCGGCCCCGTCCAGCCAGTCGTACGATCTGGCGAGCACCTCACCTTGGACCATGTGCTGGATCGTTCCCGGTCCGGCAGGGCCGTTGGTGTAGGTGGTAGGCAGGGTTCGACGCATGCCGCACAGCATTCCAACCAGACTGACCAGCACTTCCGAGCCGGCCGTATCGCCCTTGCGCTGGCTGATTCTGAAGTGAATTCCGCCGGTTCCGTCTCCGTGCGCGTTGCCCGGCTCATGCAGGTCCGGCTTGTAGACGCCGAAGACGCTCTTTCCGGCCCTTCCTTTAACTCTGGCGGAAAGGGGAGCGGTCTCTCCTTGGCCGATCGGTATGATTTTGTTGATCTGTCCCGACAGGTCTTCCTCCTGTTCGGATTTCTCCTCGTCTAACAGGGCTAGCTCCGGCATTTCGAGCTGGACCGCGGCGGTCAGGTTTTCCCGCAGCTCCCCATAGCGTCTGATCTTCTCCAGTAATTTTTTGGTTTCCCAAAGTGGGTCTCCCTCCTGGGACGTTTCTACTTTGGCTGCCAGCTCTTCCTTTTTTCGTCCCTTCAAGCCGTACAGGATTCCGGTCACCTCTTCCGGCAGCAGCACTTTCGACTCGATAAGGTTTTCGATCGATCTTGTCGGGCCATTCGAGTCTCTGCTGACCAGTCTGGTGACGATCTTGATGCGCTCGGCTCTGGGCGTGAACATCTGGTGTCCGTATCCGAACCGTTCGGCGAAACCGTGGGGATCACGCTCGAACAGTTTAAGACCGACTGCCGCGAACAGACGCCGGCCTTCGGCCAGCACCATGAACGGGGTTCCTTTTTCGGCCTTTTGGAAGCTCTGCAGACGTTCCTCGTGCCATAGGAGACCTTCTGTCTTTTGGGCACCGAGGGGATCTAACTCAATGCTGGTCGCCAGCCTCCGAACCAGCCGGTTGAACTTGCGGCGGCGGCTCCTCTCCTTCTTTTTTTCGGTCGGATATTCGCGCTGTGCAAATTTTCTGATCTCGTCGAGCGCCTGGTCGAACTGCAGCCCGAAGTCAAGACGTTCGACCTCTTTCGGGTCCATGTCGATTTTTATTTCCTCTTCTTCGTATTCTGGCGGACTGACTTCGATCTCGGCCGATTCAAGGAGGTCGGATCTCTCGACGTCTTCTCGGGCCATGTTTAGCATATCCCCTTCGTCCAACGTCAAAGTCATATCATCAGGCGGCGGGCTGACTTTTGTTCGGTCGCTGTTTTGATCCTCGCTCATGGATTTACGGAGCAAGGTTTCGGCATTCTCTAACTCACCCAATTCATAGGGCCTCGTTTTCGTGTCTGGCCGGCCGGTCTCGTCCTCTTCCGGGTCGAGGTCGGCCTCGGTCAGGCGGATTGAGGTTGACTCCTCGTCCTCTTCCGGGTCGAGGTCGGCCTCGGTCAATGTTATTGTCTCGTCATCGTCGGCCGGCTCTAGGTCGGATTCGGACAGTTCGACAGTCATGTTCTCCGGGAGATTGATCTCGGTCAGGTCGTCGTTTTCGTGCCGATCCGGATCTGGCCGGTCGAGTTGGGGAATAGGCGGCAGTTGGCTACGTCTTTCGATTGACATGCAAGGAAGATTAGTTTTTCTCGAGGAGGCCACTATTTTACCCCCTCTTTATAATCAATCTAACAGAAAGGATTGGGTCAGTCGAACCAATCGGCGGTGTTTTGTAGACGGCGTTTTTAGATTGATCGAACTTGCTCACGAAACGGATTGACAATCCAAGGCAGAGTAACGTGATGTGATCAAGGTTCTTTTGACTTTTGCCCCGGCAGGGCAGGGAAGGAGCGTTCTTAAAGATGGATAACTTGAAGACAAGCATTTTTATGTGTGTTTCTGGTGGGGATGGTGCTGTTGGGATTGACGCATTTCGAGCACGTCATGTTATGTGGAAACGAATGCCAGTCCGCGGAAATCGTATCCGCAGCCGACCGGTCAAGTTGGGAGCCTCCAGGGAATCCAGTCTATTTTAGGGATGAACGTGTCGACCCGCCCATTTGTTTTGCCTACCTTTGGGCTGGTGGGGCCAACGGCGGTCCGGCCCTGAGTACGGTCGACTGCTGTCGGGTCGAGGGCCTGTTGGTCAATGGGCCACCAAACGGCCTTGATTGCGATGTCCAGGGTCATTGACGTCATAATGGGGCTATTCTTTAGGGACAGCTTGACAGTTGGGCTGTCCTTTGTTATTTTGCCTAGTCCATCAGGTTGGTGGATAGCTTGAAAAATCGTTAGGTCGTCACTGGATTGGTGACTGGCAAGGAGGAGAAGATGGGAACGTTTTTTGTGGCGGCTGTCATTTTGTTTGTCATGGCCCTGGTGCTGTTCGTGGCCGCTTGGTTGTGGCCCGATCTCAAGCAGACGGGGTAGGTCACTGCCAAGACCACAGCGACGAACGAGTGCGGTTCGTTGGTCAAGCTTGAGGGCGAAGCTGCCCAACCTGCAGCAGCGCCAGTCGAAGCTGGCCCAACAGACGTCGCCTGTAAGGCCCCGTAGCAGGGGCGGCCAGGCCAGAAGAACGAAAGGAGAACCTTAAGGACGGCTTGATGTTTAGGCCGTCCTTTGTTATTTTATCTAGTCCATCAGGTTGGTGGACGGATTGACAATTGTCTCGGTAGTCACCGGAACGGTGACCGGAAGGAGGAAGAATATGGGAATTTTCGTAGTGGCCGTTATACTGTTTGTAGCTGCCGTGGTGTGCTTGTTGGTTGCTCGGTTACTGCCCAACAAGCCACCCAAGTCCAAGGAGAAGGCGGAAGGATGGGGGGAGTTCGAGGTAGTTTCGTCAGCGCCCCAAAAGGAGGTCGAGGAGCTTGTTCTCTTCGAGGTGTCGCTGTCAGATTCCGGCAGTGAGGAACCGTCCTCTCATGGTGAGGGCGTGGCGGCCCTCGATACGCCCCCGGTCGACGACGGCACCGGGTCAATTCATCAGCCGAATGGTGATTTGGTCGATTCCCTCCTTGAGCCGGATCCGTCTGCAGATTGGGCCATTTCCTTCGAAGGATCGGACGGTAAGGATCAGATTCCTCCCGGCAGTTTCAACGGTGCGGTGGAGTCAATGGAGGAGTGGCCCCCTTTGGAGGCCTTCGGCCAGCTGAATGCATTGCCAGTGGTGTCTGAGAAGACCGGTGAATTTGATGTACTCCCCGACGTTTTGACTCCCTCAGGTGCGCTTAAGAAGCGCGCTTTGCGGGTACTGCACGAGGTTGGGAAAAAAAGACTTGACACCCCAATGCCGGACAACCCCCCTGAAGTGGAGGAGACTTCGCAGGCGACTGTTTTCGCTGTTCTTCTGACACCCAATGGTCTCGGCGACGATACCTCGACTGAACCGTTGACCTCTAGCCCGGTTCCATTGCGACCGGCAACTCCACCACCGGCTACTCTGCCGTCGACCAGGAGTGACAAACCCACCCTGCCTGGCCCTGGGAATGGTTCGATAGGGCGGGGGGAGAACTGTGCCGTCTCTGGCAGCACAGTAGACCGTTCTCTCAAGAGATAGTCCCTGACAAGAGGGGACTGATCGACTCCTTAATGCACCCCCTTCCAGTGGTGCATTTTTTTATCCCCGTTTTAGGGGCATAGCTGGACAGAAAGATAATCGTGTGTTAGTTTTTCTGGTCCTCCATGTCGGAGGAAGGTCATGCAGGTCGGACAGCTGTCGTGTGTCGACGGCGCAGATCCGACCGAGGAGGGACTATGGGCAGTGATATGTTGGCTACGCTCGCGGTTATCGCGGCGATGTTTCTGGTCTTTTCATTGGCTGCAGGCACCATCTGGTGGTGGCATCAGAATGCGCCACTGAGGCGATTTCGTCTGATATCCTCGAGGGAAGAGGTTGAGGATGACGATGCGGAGGTTGAAGATCCGCAGCTATCGGATGCAGCGACCGACACTCCGGACAAACCGATGTCATCGCCTTCTTCGAACGAAGGAAAGTCATTGTTGGCAACGAGTGTTGTTGTCGAGACTAGTGATCCATCTGTCAGTCGGCCGCTTGTGGGGCCGGGGTTTACATCCTCGACTCCCGGTGGCAACAGTCCTGCTGTTAATTCGGCGCAGAGGAAGCCTCGTCTAGTCGGTCCACAACCTGAGACCAGAATCGGTGGTTGGCCGGTACTTTCGGAAGCGCAGGCCAAGCAGATCGTCGCCGGAACCGAAGAATCTTCCGAAGCTGACCAGTCCGACACTGACTCGGTTCCGACTGAGGACGATGAAGGACAGCCGGCACCTGAGGTGGAGACATCCGAGATTGTTTCCGCACCTAGATTAGTGCCACTATCAGTGGCAGCCTCTCCTGTTTCCGTGGTGCAGTCAAGTGGCCCACCGAGTCGTCGCCATCCAATTGTAAAGTCAGGCGATACCAAAATGTTCGTGAGTAGTAAGCCTTCGCCAGCAGTACCTGGCTCGATTCGCCGAAGGACTGGTGGTGCCTTAACTCTGCTGGGCGTGGGCGGTTTCAATGCTCCTCGCTCGGTGAGGATGGAGATCAAGCCGATAACTAGGCCAGAGATTGCTGTGTCTGAAACGGTCGGCTCCGCTAGACCGCCAACTGAAAAAAGATTGCCGCGGCGTCACCATCAGGCAAGAACTGAGATCGATGCTGGTCTTCCTGCATCGATGCCGTACCCTAACGAAGATTCGGATGATTCGGGCGGCGGGTCATCTGGGTCTGACCGATCGTGACCGCAGCCTCAGCTGTCGGTCGTCTACATTTTTTTCTCGATACCCCTCTCGGGGTATTTTTTTGCCTCCTCTACCTTGTCAGCCCCGCTCTCATTCTTTAATCGTCCTGGGCTTAATTTTAGTCTGAAATTCCTTTCATGCTTTTTATCGTCCTGGTCCGAGAGCCGGGACCCAGAAGCAAAAAAGATCTGATTGTGGATCCCGGATCAAGTCCGGAATGACATTCATTTTCTGGATCCCGGATATCGCTCGCTGCGCTCGCAATTCCGGGATGACAAATTAAGAAGTATTGCGGTTCCGGGATGATATTAAAGAAGACAGCGACCCAATAAAGCCAGAAATCAAGATTTGATCCCAGCACATCGACCCCGGTACATGCCAACATATTTTTCTTGCTTTTTTAGCCTATTTTCCTTACTCTAATCTCAGATTTGCCTTACTATTTTCAGTCCCCTAAACCTCAAACGATATGAGTTGGTTAATTTGGCTAGTGGTGGTCCTGGCGATCATCGTTCTGTCCTCGATCAGGCAGATCAATCAGTACCAGCGTGGCGTCAAGTTCCGTCTGGGAAAGTATGTCGGCATGAGGCAGCCGGGCTGGCGTTTGGTGCTGCCCATATTCGAGCAGATGCAGAAGGTAGACATTCGGGTCAAGGCAGTGGACGTACCCCATCAGGAAGCCATCACCAAGGACAACATTTCGACTCAGATCAACGCCGTCATCTACTACCAGGTTTCGGATGCGGCCAAGGCCGTGATTGAAGTCGAGAACTTCCGCTACGCCGTGTCGCAGTTGGCTCAGACCACCATGCGCAACGTGGTCGGTGAGATGGAACTCGACGAGCTATTGTCCAAGCGTGAAGTGGCTAGTTCCCGCATCAAGGAGATCGTCGATCATTTGACCGATCCGTGGGGTATTCACGTTAACAACGTCGAACTGAAGGACGTCACCCTGCCCGAGGACATGAAGCGCGTGATCGGCAAACAGGCCGAGGCCGAGCGTGAGCGGCGGTCTGTGGTCATCAAGGCTCAAGGTGAGGTCGAGGCGGCCAATAATCTGGCTGAGGCAGCCACCAGGCTGGCGAGCAGTCCGGGTGCGCTGCATCTTCGGACACTCAGCACACTGAACGACCTGTCGTCCGATCAGTCCAACACCGTCATTTTCGCCATACCGATCGAGGTGCTGCGGGCCTTCGAGTCGGTTTCCGACATGGTCAAGAAGAACGTCTAGACCTTTTCCGTCTCACGGTCAGTCGTTCAACGCCGTCCGGATCGCCTCTAGCGCGATTCGGACGGTTTTTCGTTGGCGACCTCGTTGGAGGGGTGTGAAGTTCAAGCGACCAATGCACCAC
>Ga0051987_10001939_pt1 | contig 10281 bp, 9 predicted proteins | sample CryGey08umfilter_2_FD_58083 | JGI IMG/M metagenome (GOLD analysis project Ga0051987, IMG submission 58083) | Groundwater microbial communities from aquifer in Utah, USA - Crystal Geyser 4/10/14 0.8 um filter | ecosystem: Environmental > Aquatic > Deep subsurface > Groundwater | place: USA: Utah... | reverse complement strand
CTTACTTAAGGAGCAGGGTTTATTAGCTCTTGCGTGGGTAAACAAATTAGTAAATCAAGGAGATTGCTACTAAAGCTAATGTTAAAGCTTTAGTAAGTGAAAACTCTGGAGGGCCGAAGAAACTCAAGGTAAGCTTGGTAAAGAATTTAAAGCACCAAGGATTATTCAAAGATAGGAAGAGAGCTAGGGTGGAGATCTAGGATTGGTCTAGAGGAGGGAATTGAGAGGACTGTTTAACGGTTTGAGAATGGAAAATAATTTTTTAGAGTAAAGTAAAAAGCTATAATTGAATTTATATTTAATAAATTGATTACTTAGAAGAGGGGGAAAGGGGTATAATTTAGAGAGAAGAGGATTATTTTTGTCTCAAATCTTGAGTCGCACAATGTTTATTTTGTGACACTTCGAAATGGAAGAGACGGGGAGAGAATTATCAAACACACTATAACTATATTATATTTTATATGTTTCGATCTTTTGTTGAATTCTTCTAGAGCAGTTTAAGCATAATTAAAACTGTTCTCTGTTTGAATTATATTATATTTTGATGCTTCTCTGGTTTTTACTGCTAAGACTTCTCCATGGAAATCTCTAAGCCACTGTTACAAGACTAGAGATTATCAGTGTATTTTTTATATTGTTTATTGAAGAACAAGCAAATTTCGATTGCAAGGATTATGTCGCACAATATTATTCCGCAATAAAAGCACCCTTTTTAGAGAGTGCTTTGTTATTTAAGAAGTTGAGTTTTTCTGTTTATGTTTAATAAGGATGGTAGATTATAGCTTGGTCTATAGCAGTGGTCGTATTGTAAATTGCTCCAATATAAGCCCTAGTGGTATCTAGATAGATATTTGGACCCCAGATAGGATCATGTACTATATAGTGTCCTGTGTTGTCTTTTCCAGTAATTACAACGTAGTGGCCCGCACCTATTCCATTTGCTTTTACAAATACTATCACAGGATGACCTTGGGCGATTTCTTTATCTATTTGACTCCAACTCACACCTCTGTGATAAGTGTTTGACACTAGCTTAAGAAATGCCCACTGGCTAGGCCAGACTATCAAGTCGTTATAAAATATTGGTTTTTTAGCAAGTTCTCCAGGAGTAATATTGATGCCATAGTATTTAAATACCATAGCAATACTTGTAACAGCACAGCCATAGTTTTTCATAAGAGAATTTGACCAACCAATAGTATCATATGCCCAACGAGGATCTTTTTGGCTATAATACCAGCTTGTGGATGCACGATTTGAAGTTGGGGTTTTCTGTCGAGCCCGGATTTTAGCAAGCTCGTCTTGCTTTTTTACTAAGAGGTCATCGATATCCCCTAGTAATAAACTTTTCTGTTTATTAATATTTTGTACTATTTTTTTGTATTCTTCTTCTTGCATTCTAGTCTTAGCAAGAAGCATTTCTTTACTCTTTTTCTGTTCAGTTAGCTCTTGTTTTTGACTTTCAAGATGATTTTTTAAAGTGGTAAGTTCTTGTTTTTCTAGTGTTAATTCACCTTCTTTTTGCATTAATTGTCTTTCTAATTCTTGGATTTCATCCAGAGTTTTCTTGGTTTCATTTTCAACTTCTTTTGTATATTCTTGCTGGTTCAAAAAATCCGAAAAAGTTTCATTTTTTAAAACAATCTCAAGAGTTGATTCTTGATCATGCTCATAAATAATTCTAATAAATCTTTCGAGTACTTCTTTTTGTTTGTCTATTTGAGTCTGTTTTTCTTGAATCTCTGTTCTGGTTTTTTCAATTGCTAATTGTTTTTCACTGATTTCCTCTAAAGTAAGCTGAATTTCAACCTCTTTTTTGATGATCTCCTTTTCCGTTATAGTGATCTGATTTTCTAGGTTTTGTGCTTCTTTTTGCTTTTCTTCAATAAGTCTTTCATAGCTTGCTATTTTGCTCTCTAGGTTTTCTATTGTTTGAGATTTCTTTTTAATTTCACGGTCTATTGAGGCTTGCGTAGCACTTTCTCCATAAAAAACTGGAGAAAAAGTTAAAAATATAGCTAATACAAGCAATATACTAATTTTTTGTTTACTCATAAAGGTTTTGAAGTTTTTTAAATGCAAGTTTGCTAACACAACTATTATAACACTTTTAGCCCTATTTTGTCAATTTTGCAAATCGGCTGTTTTATGTCATAATATCTTTTTCTGTGCTTCTTTAATTCTTTGTAGACTTTTTTCTTTACCTAACGCTTCTGCTACTTCAAATGGTCCTGGGCTCCTATCTGAGCTTGTTAAAGCTACTCGAAGTGGCCAGAGAAGTTCTCCGTTTGTCAGATTATTTTCTTCTACAGCTTTTTTCAAAATAGCCTCTATATTTTTAGCAGAAAAACCATCCTTGTCAATTTCTTCTAATTTCTTGTAACTTATTTCTAAAGAGTTCCGGATGTCTTTATCTTTCATATCTTTCCAAAAAAGAAGACTCTTTTCATAATTCAGTTTACCAGAGAAGAAAAATTTTAGAAAGTTTGAAACCTCAGAAAGTTTTTTAATTCTTTTCTGCTCTAAAGCTACAGCTTTTTTTATAAAATCTTTATATACTTTTTCTTTAGTATCAATAATCTCAAATTTGTTTTCCCCAATTTTGTGGATTAATTTTGCTTTTTCTAGGTGTGGGATACATAAATTTGCAAATTCATCCAGATCTTTTTGTCGTATATAATACCCATTAAACCAATCAAGACGATTAATATCAAAGACAGCTCCTGCTTTGTGAACCCGCTTTAAGGAAAATTCTTTAATCATTTCCTTAAAAGAAAAGATTTCCTTTTTGCTTCCTGGATTCCAGCCAAGAAGGAGCATAAAGTTGAGAATTACTTCTTTTAGATAACCTTGCTTTCGGTAGTCACTAAGAGAAACTGCCCCATGCCTTTTACTAAGCTTTTTCCGATCAGGACTTAAAAGCATAGGTATGTGGGCAAATTTGGGAGGAGTCCATTCAAAAGCTTCATATAGAAGAATATGTTTAGGAGTAGATGAAAGCCACTCTTCTGCCCTGACAACATGTGTTATTTTCATGAGGTGGTCGTCAACAACACAAGCTAAGTGGTAGGTAGGAAACCCATCTGATTTTAACAAAACCTGATCGTCGAGAAGATTGGTATTGAATTCTACTTTTCCACGTACTAAATCATTTATTTCCACTACCCTATTTCTTGGCATTTTCATTCTTATAACATAAGGAGTTTTATTTTTTAACTTTTTTTCTATTTCTTCTTTAGACAAATTTCGGCAATGTTCATCATAGCGAGGGGGAAGTTTCTTTTCTTGCTGCTGCCTTCTCAGTTTTTCAAGCCTTTCCTCTGTGCAAAAGCAGTAGTAGGCAGCACCTTTTTCTAACAAATCTTTTGCATGTTTTCGATAAATTTCTAGTCTTTCTGATTGTTTGTATATTTCATCATATTCTAATCCAAGCCATTTTAGGCCGTAAGTTATGTCTTTCTCGTATTTTGCTTCAGAACGTTTTCGATCAGTATCTTCTATACGTAATATAAAATCACCCTTATCATGTTTTGCAAATAAATATGCATAGAGTGCTGTTCTTACATTACCTATATGAAGGAGTCCTGTAGGGCTTGGTGCAAAGCGGGTGCGGATTTTATTTATCGTTTTCATTTGCTATGTTATAATAGATTATAGTTTTGTTGAGAACGCTAGATAAATTTATTTTATATGACTCTTATATTATTTAACGCAGAAAGAAAAAGACAAAGGGAAGAGGGGCTAAGGCAACATGATGAAAGTTTTGGTCAGACAAAAAAGAGACTTAAGCGAGAAATTGAATCAGGTGCTGCAAAGAGAGAAAGCGATAAAGAGTTTTAAAGAGTAGAATTTTATAATAATGCAAATTTTTTGATGATTTGGTGTTGTGGTCCCTCTGGAAAAAGCTTGCTTTTCATAATGTCTATACTTGTGATATTGAAGGTTAAATTTTGGCTAAGTTTTTCTTTCCAAAAATTCTCTGAAAGCTTAATTTCCCATCCTCCTACTCTTCCTAAAGTTAGATGAGGAATATATTTTCTCTCTTCTATATTTCCTATCTTAGCCCTCTTAAGCTCGCAAGTCAATTGGTTTTGTAGCTTGATGAGGTTAGGTTCAGGATGAATTTTGAGGATTATAACGCTGGGCTTTCTCTTTTTAGGAAAAGCATCTAATTGATTTCCGATTGTTAAGGGGAGTTTGCTGTAATTCTTAACTATAGAGGATATAATTTCCCCAGCTTGAGTGATTTCTTGGTTATTGAGGTCTCCTAGGAAGTTTAAGGTAAGATGGATAATATTAGAATCTGCCCATTTTATGGGTAAATTATAAGCTTGAAGAGCTTTTATGAGATTTTCAAGCTCTTTTTTTGCTGCTGGAGGGAAATTTATGGCAATAAAGATTCTAGGCATATTTTTATTTTTTATTTAATTCCATTATAATAAACTTAGATGAAGAAAGCTATTCTTTATAAAAAACTTGAAGGTAAAAAGGTTCAATGTGAAGTTTGTAATCACAAATGTGTTATAGCACCTAAAAAACGAGGAGTTTGTGGAGTACGAGAGAATAAAGATGGAGATTTATATTCGTTAGTTTACGGAAAGTTGATTGCAGAACACGTTGATCCTATTGAAAAAAAGCCGTTTTTTCATTTTCTGCCGGGAAGTAATTCCCTATCTATTGCCACTCTGGGGTGTAATTTCAGATGCGAAAATTGTCAAAATTGGGATATTTCACAAGGTCCGAAACTAAATGGTAAAGTTTTCGGCGAAGCTATTGCTCCCGAGAAGATAATAAAAGATACTTTGGATAATCATTGTAAAAGCATTGCCTATACTTATACCGAGCCAACAGTTTTTATAGAATATGCTTTAGATGTGATGAAGCTTGCAAAGAAAAAAGATTTAAAGAATATCTGGGTGACGAATGGCTATATGACGAAAAAAGCTTTAAAATTAATACTCCCCTATCTTGATGCTGCAAATGTTGATTTAAAGGCATTTGATAATAAGACTTATCTTAAGCTATGTGGTGCTAAACTTGATCCGATTTTAGAGAATTTAAAAGAGATGAAGAAAAACGGTATTTGGCTTGAAGTTACTACTCTAGTAATTCCTGGTATTTCTGATAGCGAGAAGATGTTTAAGGATATTGCTAAATTTATTAAAAACAAACTATCAAAGGATACCCCATGGCATGTCTCTAGCTTTTCCCCAGATATTTCCTGGAAACTGCAAAATATTCCTCTAACTCCTATTGAGAGCTTAATTAAAGCACGAGATATAGGAATAAAAGAAGGTTTAGAATATGTTTATACTGGCAATACCCCAGGTGAAGATGGCGAGAATACCTATTGTCCTTCTTGCAAAGAACTTGTTATAGAGAGATTTGGATATGCAGTAAAAAGGTTTGACAAGAATGGGAAATGTTCGAAGTGTGGATATAATATAGGATTGCAAGAGTAATGCGAACTCACCCTGGGCGGACGAATTTCTGTGCGAATTTGGTAAGGATGTTAGGCTATTAGGATATTGGGGTATTAGGAAATTAAAAGTAAAAAGTTTAAGTATTTAAGAGGGGTCTTCTAGAACGCTAGAGTAAGAATGAGGGCTCTCGTCCACCCATTTGGTAGTATATCTAGAATTCGTGATTCGTAATTCATTATTTATGATCCCTCTTTGAAAAACCACCATTTCTAGCATTTTTTATCTTACTTTAATTTTATGACTTCAAGGCTCGTTTTCGCTTCAATTTGTCCTCATCCTCCGATCTTAATACCTAAAATTGGCAAGGATAACTTGGAGAATGTTTTAAAAACCCTTGCTAGTCTTCAGGAGTTAGGAAAAAAGTTTAAAGAGGAGAAACCTGATACGGTTATTTTAGTTTCCCCGCATGCTCCATTTAGTAGTTCTTCTTTTTCTATTTTTCAGGCGAGAAAGTTTTATGGGGATTTTGGGATGTTTGGGGATTTTGGTGATAGTTTGAGTTTTGATTCTGATTCCAGCCTTGCCGGATATTTAGTAAAGAGAATAAAAAAAGAGAAAATGCCTATAAATTTGATTTCTTATCCTGAACTGGACCATGGTGCTTTGGTTCCTCTTTATTATCTAACTAAGGAATTAGAGGATGTAAAACTGGTTTTGATGAGCTTTTCAGGACTTGATCTAAGTACTCATTTTAAGTTTGGAAGGGAGCTTGGGAAATTACTGGCTAGCAATGATAAGAAATCCAAGAAAGTAGCTTGTGTAGCATCAGGAGATTTATCACACAGACTTACACCTTCTGCTCCAGCAGGATATTCTGAGAGAGGAAGAGAGTTTGATGAGAAGCTAGTAGAACTGCTTAAAAAGAATGATGTAAAAGAAATATTAAATCTTGATCCTATTTTAGCAGAAGAGGCTGGAGAATGTGGACTGCGTTCAATTGTTATTCTACTTGGGGTTTTATCTAATTTTAAATATAAACCAGAAGTCTTGAGTTATGAGGGTCCTTTTGGTGTGGGGTATTTAACCTGTGATTTTCAAATTAAGAAAAAGTAATCCATGCTTTCTAAAGAAGTCGGTGAGTTTTGTGTTAAGCTTGCCAAAGATTCAATTAATAATTATCTAAAAGAAAGGAAAGTTTTGGGTTTGCCAAAGGGTGTTCCAAGAGAACTTTTAGATAAAAAAGCCGGGGTTTTTGTGACTTTATATGATGTATCTGAGGAAAAAAAGGAACTCCGAGGATGTATTGGCACTTTTTTGCCGGCTCAAGATAATATTGCAGAAGAGATCATCCATAATGCAATATCAGCGGCTTTTTCTGACCCGAGGTTTTTGCCTTTATCTAGTGTTGAATTACCAAAAATAAAAATAGAAGTTTCTATTTTATCAACTCCAGAAAAGATTAAATCTAAGGATAAATTAGATCCTAAAAAATATGGTGTTATTATAAGTACTTCTGATGGAAGAAGAGGACTTTTACTTCCAGGTATCGAAGGAGTTGATACTGTAGATCAGCAGCTTATGATTGTATCTCAAAAAGGTGGAATTGATATTAAAGCTGATCAAATACAATTAGAAAGATTTACAGTTGAAAAATATGAATAATTTTTTCTTCGAATATTTTAAAAACGATTTTTTAGTCGGAGGTTTTTGTTATATTTAATTTTGAATAATGAACATCAAAATTGTCCAAGTCATTCCCCTATCTAGCATTCCTCTTAATAAAGAGCAAACTTATAGTTATACTTACCCGAAGAAATTACAAAATCAGCTGAAAATCGGACAGCTTATCAGAATAAATTTCAGATCAAAAATTATCAGGGGTGTGATTTTTGGTTTTAAGAGTTTAAAAAAGAAACCACCATATTCTTTAAAATCTGTCCAAGAATTATTACTTCCTGTACCAATTTTTGACAATAAGCAACTTAAACTTTCCAAATGGATTTCAGATTATTACCATGTGTCTTTGGGCGTAGTCTTAAAAAGCATGCTGCCGCCTATTACTAAAAAAGTGATAAGAAGGCAGTTTAAAGCTAGTTTAAGAAAGAGAAAGAGAAGGTTGTTTAAGCTTAATAAAGCTCAAAAGAAGGCAGTAGATACAATTTTACAATCTAAAAAAAATCAAACCTTTCTACTTTTTGAAGTGACAGGATCAGGAAAAACCGAGGTTTATTTAAGAGTTATTAAGAAGATTATAAAAGATGATAAACAAGTTTTAATGCTAGTTCCAGAGATTTCTCTTACTCCGCAGGTGCTTACGCGATTTACAGATAGATTTGGAAAAGATAAAGTGGCTATTCTACACAGTAATTTAACTGGAAAGGAAAGATTTTCTGAATGGGTTAGGATAAAGAAAAATGAAGCAAAAATTGTGATTGGGACAAGATCTTCTGTTTTTGCGCCTTTTTGTAATTTGGGATTAATAGTGATTGATGAAGAGCATGAGTCAAGCTACAAACAATGGGATCAGAATCCTAGATATGATGCAAGAGGTGTTTGTGGGAAATTATCAAAAATTTATAATTGTAAGCAGGTTTTAGGAAGTGCGACTCCGAAAGTAGAATCTTTTTTTAGAGCAAAAGAGAAAGATTATAAATTACTTTATTTACCTAAGAGAATCAAGCAGGAAGAAATGCCAGAAGTAGCAGTTATTGATATGCGAAAGGAGCTTGAAAGAGGAAATAAGAGCATTTTGTCAGATAAGTTAGTTTCTGAGATTAAGAAGATTTTAGAAAGAAGGCAACAAGTTATCCTCTTTTTAAATCGTAGAGGAACAGCAACATTTGTTTTATGTCGTGATTGTGGCCATGTAATAAAATGTCCTTATTGCGATGTACCAATGGTTTTTCACTCTGACACCCAAAGACTTATTTGCCATTATTGCGGTTTAATTAGTAAGTTGCCTACAGTTTGTCCAAAATGCAGAAGTCTTAATATAAAATATTTTGGCTCAGGGACAGAGAAGGTTGAGCAAGAGATTAGAAAAGTTTTTCCAAAAGCTGGAGTTTCTCGTATGGATAGAGATAGTACAAGGCTCAGAAGAAGATATTTAGAGATTTATCGTAATTTTAAAAACCATAAGATTGATATTTTGGTTGGCACGCAGATGATCACAAAAGGATGGGATTTTCCAAAGGTAGGACTTGTGGGGATTATATCGGCAGATACGGTCTTAAACTTACCTGATTTTAGATCATCTGAAAGAACCTTTCAGCTTCTAACCCAAGTTTCTGGAAGAACAGGAAGGGGAAGAAAAAATCTTGGAAAAGTTATTTTACAGACATATAATCCTAGTAATTCTGCCATTAAATTTGCATCAAAGCATGATTTTTCAGGATTTTTTAAAGAGGAAATAAAAGTGAGAAAGTCACTTTCCTATCCCCCATTTTCTAGGATTATCAAGCTTATCTATAGCCACAAGAACGAAAAAAAGGTAATATATAAGGCAAGAGGACTTGCTCGGATTTTAAAAAGAAAGTTTAAGAAAAACAAAGAAGTTGAAATTTTGGGACCATCACCTACTTTTATTTCTAAAGTAAGAGGAAAATTTAGATGGCAGATAGTTGTAAAGATAAAGAAAAATGTAGAAGACAAGAAAGTTAAAGAAAACTTGTTAAAGTTAATGCCTAGTAATTGGATAGTAGATGTTGATCCGGAAAGTTTACTTTAAATCTGGAATTAATATATGAAGAAAATTTTATTTTTTGGAACAGGAGAATTTGGGCTTAAGCCTCTTAAGGCTTTAATAAAGAGCTCTAATTTTAAAATAGTTGGGGTTGTTACTAATCCTGATAAAGAAGTCGGACGACATCAGAAGTTAAGTTTTTCACCCATAAAAAAAATCACCTTGGAAAACAACATCAAGGTTTTTCAATCACAGAAGTTAAAAGACAACAGTAAATTTCTTAAGATAGTTAGAAATCTTAAGCCAGATTTAATTGTGGTAATAGCTTATGGATTGATTATTCCTGAGGAAATTCTAGAGATTCCCAAGTTTAGATCTATTAATGTTCATGCTTCCCTCCTCCCAAAATTCAGAGGTCCTTCTCCTGTTCAGTTTCAGATATTGAAAGGAGAAAGGAAAACTGGAGTTACTATTATGCTTATGGATAAAAAAATAGACCATGGGCCTATTTTAAAACAAAAAAAGGTTACTTTATCACCTAGTATTACCGCAGGAGAATTACATGATAAGCTTTCTGAATTTAGTATTGAATTACTTACTGAAACATTAAATCAGTGGGTTGAAGGTGAAATCAAACCCCAAGTACAAGATCGCTCTGAAGCAACTTATACAAAGATCTTAAAGCGAGAAGATGGGCACATTAATTGGTCTAAGAAAAAAATTGATATTGAAAGAATGGTAAGAGCTTTTGATCCTTGGCCTGGGACTTTTTCTTTTCTTAATAAAAAAAGATTAAAAATCCTAAAAGTTAAGATTTCTAATCACAAAGCTAAAAAAACTTGCCAAAATGGACAAATTGTGGTCTTCAGTGATAAAATGCTCGTGAAATGTAAAGATGGGTTTATTGAGGTTTTAAAGCTTCAAATGGAAGGAAAAAAAGTTGTAAATGCCTCAGAGTTTATTAGAGGTTATAATGTTAATGGAAGTATTCTGAGTTAACTTGTAGAATATATTATTTTGAACTTTGCATTTTTAATTTTTTAATTTATCTGCGGGATCGTCTAATGGTAGGACGTAAGACTCTGGCTCTTGAAATGGGGGTTCGATTCCCTCTCCCGCAGCCAATTTGTAAAGTTTGCGTTTCCCGCCTCGCTCGGGGCTTCGCCCCTCGCT
>Ga0051987_10001933_pt1 | contig 10292 bp, 8 predicted proteins | sample CryGey08umfilter_2_FD_58083 | JGI IMG/M metagenome (GOLD analysis project Ga0051987, IMG submission 58083) | Groundwater microbial communities from aquifer in Utah, USA - Crystal Geyser 4/10/14 0.8 um filter | ecosystem: Environmental > Aquatic > Deep subsurface > Groundwater | place: USA: Utah... | reverse complement strand
TTTTTTTAGTGAATCATCGTTAGATCCGCTCAACAACATGACGTCACCTAACCGTAAAGCAATCATTACAAAACCTAAAAATAAGACTGCTGCCACGATCATGACACGTTGTTTTGCTGACTCCAAAACATTTGCGTACTGCAATCCCTTATGCCAAGATGTTATAGATCTTGATATGACACTGAAGGGTGTTTTTAGAATGGATTTATTCACGAACCACCTTTTTGGTAGCGAATATGACGTACTGATTGTGGTTTTAAATCTTCTTCTTCTAGTAAAATATCAAAAGCATCATGCTCTTGAAACGACACATCAGTTACAGCAATGTTTTTTTTTGTTTCTTGTAAGGGAACCTCTTTTTTATGAACAGTTGGTACGGCTGTGCTACTTTGCTTGTTTTGGTCAGGCAGATACTTTACAGCCAGTTTGTGAATGCGCGCAGGATCATTTAAATGTGCCCATTCTGCCTTTAGTAGATGGATTGTTTCTTCAGTATTTCTAATATTTTTTGAGATGATTTTATGTTCATACGCTAAGTGATCAACTTCATACTTTACTCGAAATAGGATAACACCAACGATAACAGAAATCAGGGCAAACAGTGCTGTTGATGAACGCATTAAAAATCTCCCCCAATGTGCGTTTGAGGTGTATATATACCAGCGCGCAATTTGGCAGATCGTGATCTGGAATTTTCTAAAATCTCCGCACGTGAAGGCGCCAAGGGCTTTGTTAAAATTTGAAATGTGTTATCAATCAAAAAACGTTTCAACAAACGGTCCTCTAAAGAATGAAATGTAACCCCAACCAAATGTGCGCCTGATTTTAATATTTTAAGAGATTGTTGCAAGGCATCCCTTATCTCTATTAACTCATTATTTACGAATATACGCAAGGCCTGAAAGGTTTTTGTCGCTGCATCTATACTATCTTTTCTTTTGACAACGCGCCGAATTAAACCAGCAAGTTGCAACGTTGTTTCATAAGGCTGTTCCACTCTGTCTTGTACAATGGCGCGGGCAATAGATCTTGAAAAAGGCTCATCACCATAATGAAAAATGATGTCGGCTAAATCTTTTTCACTGTATGTATTCACAACCTCTGCAGCTGTTAGCCCAGTTTTTGACATGCGCATATCTAATGGTCCATCACGCATGAAAGAAAAGCCACGATCCGCTTCATCTAACTGGAAAGATGATACGCCGTAATCGAATACAAGACCGTCTACTGGTTCTAATATCACTTGATCTATAGAACAAAATGTTGATTGTATAAGTGTTAGTCTATCACCATACTTTTCTGACTTTAATTTTTCCCCACGTGCAATTGCATCTGGATCGCGATCAATGCCAATAACTTTGCAATCCGCAGAATCAAGTATTGCAGATGCATAGCCACCGCCACCAAAAGTAGCATCAACATAAACACCACCATTTTGAGGTGACAGATACTGCAACATTTCACGTAATAAAACAGGTACATGCATAAAAAATATTTTCTATTTGTGTAAAATTGAGTCAGCTTATTGCAATACCTTGCTAACCTCGCCTATATATTACCGCATATCATAATAAATGTAAATAAAAATTATTTCTATTTTTCTTTATTTGCAGGCTATAATATTTATTAAATACTTAAATAAACTGTAGGTTGAAAATTTTGCTTTGACCCAGCTTTAACGAAAAAGCTGATTGTTTGCTAGAATATTTATGATGTTTTTAAAATTGTAAAATCTACAGATGATTTGCAGTACGTTTCTTTAATGAAAAATACAGACATAATAACGGCTAACGCTGCAATAAAGATTAAGATACTAAAGACATGTAAATAATTTTCTAATGAAACTGCTGAACCGTTTTGTGTGTAATCAAGCAAGAAACCTATGACAGGTGCATTGATGGCAGATATGATCATAATCATGGCGTTATTTAATCCAAAGCCAACAGCAATAAACTGCTTTTTAAATTGTTCTGCAACAGTTGCAAAGCAAATGCTTTGACCGCTGGCGCTAAGGCCTAAGGTAAAAAAGGCTATTTGCATGTGTAATATATTCGGTGAGTAAAGAACCGTTGTAATGGATAATAATGCTAAGATCGAACAAAAATTAAGAATCGTTTTTCTTCTTTCCAGTATATCTGATATAAAACCAAATAATGGACAGCCAATGCCATAACCAATCCATGCTGTTGTAATCATATAACCTGCATGATTTGGCGTAACTCCTTTTAAAGCCAAAAATGAACGGCCTTCATTTTCAGATAAGTATTCTATTGTAAAGTATAGGCAGGTTGAAAGAATGGCAATATACCATGGCTGTATTCTCTTGAATAATCGCAAAAGAGATATTGAAAGTTTTTCTGATTTGTAGAGAATTAAAAAATCCCCAGCTTTTTGGTTGTTGTTTTCAACAAAAAGAAAAATTAAAACAGTTATAAGCGAGCCGAGTAAACCTAAAAATATAAAAATAACACGCCAACTGATGTTTGTTGTTTCTGAAAGGCTTTCTAGGGGGCCTGCAGCAAGCATAGGGCCTAAGGTTCCGATAAATTGCGATAGGCCGATAAATATAGCGCTATATTTACGTGGCATCCAGTCATGCACTGATATAAGCATGCAAATGAAGCCAAATGAGGCGCCAAAACCCATCAACATTCTGTAAAGTATGGCGACAGCGTAGCTGTCAGCATAAGCAAAACCAGCAGACGATACTGTGCAGCAAACAGACCCAATAAGAAGTGATTTTTTAAGGCCAATATTATCAATGACCAGACCAACTGGTATTTGCATACAGCCATATATTAATAAAAAAATAGTTGTACTTAATATTGAAAATTGAAAAGAAGTTAATGCTAAATCATGCATTAAGGGGTTTTGGTAAGTACCCATGACTGTACGCAAAAGAAATTCATACAAAAAAAATAGCGCGCATACGCCCCAAACCAAAAATCCCTTCGCTTGCAGTTTGTTTTCACCCATAAATTTTAACCTATATAACTATCGGGTTGTTTTTTGTCCCATTCTTCTATGGCCGTTTCCGCTTTGTCGTAATCTAGGAAAGATGCAATTTTAAAAATTGGTAGTCCTTCATGAATTAATGGAGAGGTGTTTACACCAACAACAATGCCTTTTTGTGGTGATTTAATCGGTTCAATGGTGTCGGCGCCAAAAGGGTCGCTAACAGTACCGATTGTTTCACCGCATTCAATTGTTTGGCCCAAAACAACATTGGGGTGTAATATTCCGCCTTTGTGGGCGACAATCCAATCCTCTTCTCTTGAAAAAATAGGACGCGTTTCTTGGATTGGCTCTTTTTCCAGCATATTTATTGAACGCATAATATTTTTAACGCCATTTACGCCAAGTTCAATAGAATTTTCATCAAAACGCATGGCTTCCCCTGCTTGATAAACAAGTAAAGGAATATGTAATTCTTCCGTTGTTTGTCTAAAGTTATTGTCATCTATGCTAACATTCGTTACAACGGGCGCATTAAATACTTTAGCAAGCTCTTTTGCTTTTTTATTATCAAAGTTACAATATACTTGTGGCAAAATATTGTGGTTTAAACCACCAGTTTGTAGTTCTATGCAGTAGTCTACCTTCTTAAGAATCTCTTCTGTTATTAAATGGGCCATTCTTTCCCCATAAGACCCATCTTCATTTCCAGGAAAGCAACTAGCCAAATTATTACCTGTTGGCAATACCTTGGGATAGTGGGTTAGGCCGTATATGTTCATCACAGGAACGGCGATGATTGTGCCTGAAATCTGCGAGGGCTTAATTGTTTGAATAAGTCTGTTGGCAATTTCTAGGCCATTTAGTTCAGTACCTTTTAAAACAGAAAATACCAGTAAGCAAGGCCCCGGTTTTTTACCGTGAATAACTTTAATGGGCATAAACAAGGGAGCGCAAGAATATTGTTCAGGTAACGGCAGTGCAAGATTAGCTTCTTCACCAGGGTGAATATTTGTGCCACATATCGTTATTTTTTTGTTACTCATGTAATACCTCACTTATAAAAAAGGGTTAAGTTTATGTGTATAGCTGGTGATCTGCACTTACACAATATTTAAGAATTTATTATCAATAAAATTTATTTCATAGCCCATACTACGCTTTAAATTGAGTATTTTCAACATGCCTTTAAAGGGCCGCGATACAAATTGCCCTTTACCATTAGAAAAACATGTTGTTTGTAAACAGGTAAATACCATGAAAATTTTACGTGAAGTATAACTCAAAATAGTTGTGATATAAAACGTCAAAAGAAATGAATATGGTTTTTTTTGCCTAATTATGTTAAAAGGTTATTAATTGAGGTAATTCAAAAATAGGAGATTTCAAGTATGAGCCTTTCCAACCAAACCTTAAAAAGAAAGATTCTAACATCAAGCATTATAGGTAATGCCCTTGAATTTTATGATTTCACCTTGTGTGGTGTTTTTATTACAATCTTAGCGCGCGAGTTTTTTCAATCCACAAATGAAACCAATGTTTTATGGGGGTTTTTCGCGTTTTCAGCTGCCTTTTGGACACGTCCTTTAGGTGCATTTGTTTTTGGCTATATCGGTGACAAATACGGTCGCAAAGTTGCCTTAACCTGGTCTGTTACCCTCATGGGTGTTCCAACATTACTCATTAGTATACTTCCTGGTTACCATACCATAGGTATAATGGCACCTATTATTTTAATTATTTGTCGTATGCTACAGGGACTGTGTACAGGTGGTGAATATAATGGTGCGGCAATTTTTGCCTTAGAACATCTTAAAAACAAGCCAGGTTTAATTAGTGGGCTTGTTTCAGGATCTTGCGTTATTGGTGCTTTAAGTGCAATGTTTATGGGTTTTATTACCACCCAAGAGTGGATGCCCCATTGGGCATGGCGTTTACCATTTGCACTTGGTGCACTTATTAGTATTGTTGGTTTTTTAATACGCAGACATACTGTAGAATCTTTAGAGTTTGTTGAATCAAAACAAAAAACTAAATCTGTACCACTTGTTGCGGTATGGCAAGAAGATCGTGTTTCTTTCTTTCTAGCCATTATGGCTGGTCTTTTTAATGGTGTCGTTACGTATACGCTGTTTTCTTTTTTAAGTGTTTATATAACAAAATATGTTGGTTTCACCTTATCACAGGGTATTTTTTACAATATATTTGGCATCTTGACTTTTATGTTGATGTGCCCCATTTTTGGTGCTTTTAGCGATATCGTTTCACCCTTAACGTCATTAAAGCTAGCCGGTAAATTGTGCCTGTTTATACCAGCATTATGCTTTTTTCTATTTCAAATGAATAACGGATTCTCAATTATTGTTGGCCAACTTTTAATGGGTGCACTTGTTGCAAGTTTTGTTGGACCAAGCCATTACTTTTTGCAAACTTTGTTCCCAACAAGCAACCGTTATACCGGAGCATCTTTAGGTTTTACAATTGGTATGGCAACTACTGGTGGGACGACACCCCTTTTACTGACATATGCCCTTAATACATATGCAAATTTATATATTCCAGCTATTTATTTAACTATATGGGGCTTATTATGGCTAGGGGCGCTAGGGTACTTTCACCCAAAAATAAAACTGCACTATAAGCCCGCAACAAAACTAAAAAAAGCAGCCTGATATTTTATATAGAAGCTTGTATAGAAAATTAAAGATAAGACATTTTGCAGGTATATTTATTTTGTATAAGTTTTTATAAGTAAGGGATCATACTATTTTTTCTGATGAAGGCGTTTATGTTTTATGAAATTTTGTGGGTCGCTATATAAGAAAAAATAAAATAGTTTGTGTTAGGTATGTAGGGGGGCACACTATTGCCTTATCTAGTACTTCCATTTATTATAAAAATAAAAATTAAATTTACTACAATTTAGGATTTAGCGCGTATGAAAAAAATACTCCTTGCAACAGTTATGTTATCAGCTATGAATATGGCATACGGAGAAAAACTGCAAAAAGTTGTTGTTTCAGGAAACAAGCGCATTGAATCAGTTACAATTGAATCATTACTTGGCGTGAAAGTTGGAGAAGAAATTTCTAACAGTACGGCAGATATCATTCTTCAAAATCTTTATAATACTGGGTACTTTACAAATGTGAATGTCAAAAAAAATGCAGGCACATTAAATGTTGTTGTATCAGAGAACCCAACAATTTATGAAGTGGCTTATGAAGGTAACAATAAGTTAACATTAGAACAAATTGAGTCTGAAATTAAGCTACAGCCACGTAAGATTTTATCAAAAACAGATATTCAAAATGCACAGCAGCGCTTATTGGAAATGTATCGTCGTATGGGGCGCTTTAGTGCAAAAGTTGACCCTAAACTTATTAAGTTAGATAACAACCGTGTCAGCCTTGTTTTTGAAATTGAAGAAGGTGAATCCACCCATATTCAAAATATATTTTTCTTAGGTAATAAAAAATATTCAACAGGTCGCTTAGAAGAAGCCTTAATGTCAAAGCGTTATAAATTCTGGCGTTTCTTCGCAACTGATGATGTTTATGACCCTGATCGCTTTATGGCTGATCAACAGGCCCTTCGTCAATTTTATGCAAACCATGGGTACCCTGACTTTAGAATTATTAATGCTATTGCAGAACTAACACCAGATAAAACGGAATACTATCTAACATTTGCTATTGATGAAGGTGAACAATATCGATTTGAAAAGCCGCAAATTATGAGTGCGGTAAAAGACGTACCTGCAGATATCTTAGAAAAAAATATTGTCTTTTCTGAAGGTGATATTTATTCGGCCAAAGAAATTGAAAAAAGTGTTACTGAAATAACGGATGCTTTAGGTAGTAAAGGATACGCTTTTGTTGCAGTTGAACCGGTTATTGTGCGGAATAATACACAAAAAACCGCTAACGTAACATTTGAAATTAAAGAAGGTCCGCGTGTTTATGTTGAAAAAATAACAATAAAGGGTAATAGCCGTACACATGATGCTGTGATCAGACGTGAACTGACACTACATGAAGGTGACGCTTATAACGCATCTAAAATTAGAGATTCAGAAACAAATATAAAGGACCTTGGGTACTTTAAAGAATCTAGTGTTGAGTCTGAACCAGGTACAAACCCTGATCAAGCGAAGCTTGTTGTAAATGTTGAAGAACAACGCACAGGTGAACTTAAATTTGGTGGTGGGTTTTCAACAACAGATGGCATGATGGTCAATGTTGGTATTTCAGAACGCAACTTTATGGGTAAAGGCCAAATTGTTCACGCTGAAGTTGGTGTGTCTAAGCGACATCAAGATGTGAATTTAGGAATAACAGAGCCATACTTATTGGGCCGCCCCCTTGCTGGAAGTGTAGATGTATATAGTGTGCGTTCAGCGCGTGCTGATAGTTATATTACAAAATCAACAGGGTTTAATTTAGGGCTTGGGTATAATCTGACACAAAATTTAACACAACGTTTTGCCTACAGCTTACATAAAGATTCAGTTTCACAAATAGCGGTGGACGCGTCTCCATTTATTCAGGCTGATCCGAAAAATTCTCTGTCATCATCTGTTTCGCATACATTAACATATGATAAACGTGATAGCATTCAAGAACCAACGCGTGGCTACACAATTAGTATGACTAACGCCTATACAGGGGTTGGTGGTAATGTTCACAATATGAAAAATGATCTTTCCGCCACTGTTTTTTACACGCCTGTTGAAGACGTGACAACCCTATTTCGTTTAGGTGCTGGGCGTGTTGATAAAGTTGGTGGTAAACGTGTTCGTATTGTCGACGCTGTTTATTTAGGTGCAGATTCTTTTAGGGGTTTTGAATACGCTGGTCTTGGCCCACGCGACAGAAGGGGGCGTAAAGACGCACTTGGTGGTAGAAAATACTGGAAGGGAACAATTGAAGCACAATTTCCTGTTGGGCTTCCTGTTGATTTTGGTGTAAAAGCTGCTGTCTTTACAGATTTTGGTACTGTGTGGGATAGTTCTGCAAAAGGTGTAAACGTTCTTGATGATAAGAAAATGCGCGCATCGTGGGGTGTTGGGGTTATCTGGAAAGGGCCATTTGGTCCATTGCGTATAGATTATGCAATCCCATTCAAAAAATCTAAGTTTGATGAAGAACAACGTATTAATCTTGGTTATGCACTGCCACTATAAAAATGGTATATAGAATCCTTATACAAAAAGTAACCTTAATAGCTGTCTTGTTTATAGCTATTTGGGTTGCTGTTGCCTACGCTCCAAAACCGTATGATGTTTTTGACATTGCAGCGCCGACACAAAGTGCAGGTGTGAAAGTGGCCATTATATACGCAAAGCGCATTAAAGAAGAATCAAAACCTTACAAACAGTTTGAAGCCTACTTTGAATCTGAACGTGAAAAAATGCATCAAGAATTTTTGGAAAAAGAAATACAGCTGCGTGATGAGGCAGTACAGATAAAAAAATTACCAACCAGAAAAAATAAGCAGCGATTGCATGTTCAAAAACTTAATAAAGAACTTCAAAAAAAAATTCTTGATTTAGAAACCGATTTACAAAATCAAAAAGAGACATTTTTAAAAAAAGCGAACGATATAACCCGAAATCTACAGACATTTTTAGATAGCGCTATCGAAACTGTGATTAAAAAACATGGTTTTAATATTGTTTTAAATGCAGAGCTAGATGATAAAATGCTTGTTATGTATGCGGATAAAAATTTTGACATCACAAATGATATTATCAAAAACCTTAATGATGTTGCTATAAATTTTTAATTTCCATATCCGCCACCTAAAGCTTTGTTGATGCCTTATTGTAATTTTGTGTGGCGATTAAATAGGCTAGCGCGTCATCTAAAACTGCCACATAATGTATAAGGCCGGCTTTATATTTTTATGTTTTAGATCATTTTTATTACATTCAAGTTAATTGAACAAACTGCATTTTACGAAAAAATAACATAGAGTTTCTCGGGTACTTATAGACCAAAATTTTAGGACATTATGTTAATTTGGCGTTGTCTGTTCGCATGATTCAAAAAGGACTAGTTGATGGTTTTGATAAAAAATAATCAACCTTTCAAATTTTAAAACACCTTATGGGCTTAGTGCATCTAAACACAGAAAATATAGCACATTTACTAAATATCTGAAAGTGATTTCAATAGATGCGACAGAACTTCCTATTTCGCAACCAGTTGTTTAAGGAGATCACTTAAGTAACTGTAAAGCAAGTCATCTGCTGCAATTTCAGGGTGCTTTTTGACGATGATTTCAAGTGTAGCTTTAGCATTTTCTTCGTTGTCATACTCTTGAAGAGTAACCTCTTCAATATCTGATTTTCTAAGCATACTGGAAACAGCGGCAATACGTTCTACAGCGTAGTCTTTTACGCTATTTTCTAAGGCACTATCCCACGCTAATTGTCTGAATAACTTAGGTGTATTTGCCGCTCCTTCCTTTTGGTATTGAGCTAACAGGGCATTGTCTATTTGTTTTTTCTGCTCAATATCTAAAGGAGTCTTGAAATCAAGTTTATCAATATTGACCCCTGGTAAGCGTCCTTGCAATACACCAATAATCATGCGTTGCAGTTTGCCCGGGTTGCATACAATAAGCCCGTCTGTTTCGATGCTGTCTGCGAGGCCACTCATTAAGGAAAGCTTTGCATTTTTCTGGTCTTTTTTATCTTCAAGTTCTGAAGCAAAATACCATAAACGTCCTAAGAATTCTTTTGGGAGCATTCTAGGCAAGCCGTAGCTTGCTATAGGGTTATTTAAAAATGCCCCAAATCCCTTAAGTTGAGGAACACCAGGCAGGCCTAAAACTTGTTTGATTTTTATTTTGTCAGCTTTTTTTTGTTTCATTAATTCCTGATTACGAGCTTTTTCAGTTTCCTTATCTCTTCTTTCTTGATTATCTGGCATGTTAGCAATTTCTGCTTTTAAATTAGTCTCTCTGCGCTCAGCATCTGTAATGACAGCATCCAAAATAAGATTAATACTTTTGATAAAATCTTCATAACAACTTAAAAATACTTCTTTTTCGATAGTTTTTTGGCTCTCTAGGAGCGCTTGTATAGCGTGTCCTGAACTTTTATCACGCTCACCATCATGTACATCTACCCCTCTAAAGTATAATGCATTTTCTTGTCTTTGCGCTCCTTGAGCTGCCGCTCGATGGGCCTCATCTAACCACTGCCTTAAGGACGTTTCAGTAACATTGCCACGTTGTATGAACGATACAAAATCTGCTAAGGATATCCCCCTAGATAGTGTCGTCATGAGTTAAAATAAATGCTATTCTTCATTTAGTATTTTTTCACT
>Ga0051987_10001927_pt1 | contig 10323 bp, 12 predicted proteins | sample CryGey08umfilter_2_FD_58083 | JGI IMG/M metagenome (GOLD analysis project Ga0051987, IMG submission 58083) | Groundwater microbial communities from aquifer in Utah, USA - Crystal Geyser 4/10/14 0.8 um filter | ecosystem: Environmental > Aquatic > Deep subsurface > Groundwater | place: USA: Utah... | reverse complement strand
CTTAAGGGTTAAAAATTTAAATATGTAGTTTAATTGAGTATCTATGCTGGGGTGGTAGTTCAGCTGGTTAGAACGCTGCCCTGTCACGGCAGAGGTCGAGGGTTCGAGTCCCTTCCATCCCGCCATAGTTACTTAATAGGGAGAATGGTTTAATTTGTAAGCCATTCTTTTTTTATAATAATAAATGGAAGGGACGAGAAGCCTGTCCTGAGGAGCGGAGCGACGTGAGGAAGTCCCTTCCATCCCGCCAGACGTCCAATTTCGAACCGAGGGTTTTTCCTCGGTCTGAACTTGATTGGGCTTCTGGCATACCAAATTATTCAAGTTCAAAATAATGTCAAAAACTGGTGTCCAAATCGGCATCAGTTTTTGGTTTTTAGCCGTAAAACCTTCAAAGCAGAGCTTTAAGATTGTGCGCTGTTGGTAAAGACCACTTTGTGAAAACAGCTTGTCGGCATGATTGGTAAAGTCCATAATTTCATTGAGTTTTTGCACGAATTTATCCGCTCTTGTTTCTAATTCACCCAGCCTGTCTTGATATGTTTCCTTTTCTCTTAGTAAGTCATCCTGTACTTTTAAGAAAGCATCGGCGTCAATAATGCGTTTAGATCGGTCAACCACTAAATTATGGAGTTGCTGTTGAACCCGGGATAATTCTCGTTTGATACTTTTTCGTTCCTTCTCTTCCTGATCGACGCTTTCTTTAGCATAGTGCTCGAAATAAGTGTCTAAAGTCCTTTTGAATTTTTCGGGCAACTCAACGTAACTCAAATATTTGACCACATCGGCTTCGGCATTTTCACTACGGATGTATTTCTTTTCTTTACAGGAATGGTCTTTGCCGTGCGAGCAAAAATAATAGAGATGACCTTTTTTAACATCGCCACAGAGCATTGAACCGCAGTCGGCGCATCGGATAAATCCGGACAATGAATAAAGATGTTTGCGTGAACGGTCGGCGTATCGATTATGTTGAGCGATGATCTCATTAACATCATCAAAGAGTTTTTTGGTGATAAGCGGCGGAAAATTTGCCTGCGAGGTTACCCCTTGTCGCTTGATCAAGCCGTAGTAGATTGAATTTTGCAAAATTCGTTCAATCGCTTTTTTACCAACCACCTTGCGATTTCTGGTCTTCAATCCTCTCTTGGCCATTTCTTTGGCCAACGACTTATACGAATGTTTACCGGCTGCGTAGAGCTCAAAAGCCATTTTAATATATGGTGCTTTTACTTCATCGACAAAAAGTGTCTTATTCTTCCGATCATTAAGATAACCAATCGGCGCCACTCCCGGAAACCGGCCACGCTCGGCCGCTTCCCGAAGTCCCTTTTTAACTTCCCAGGAAATATTTTGCGATGTCCATTGGGCAATCGAGGCCATGATATTTTCTACCAGCTCACCGGAAAACGATTCGTCAAACTGTTCAACCGCAGAAACGATTTTAACGTCGTGTTTTTTAAGCATGTGCTTGATTGCCCCATAGTCGGCCACGTTACGGCACAGTCGATCCAACTTATGAACGACGATAACATCAACCTTAGAATCATTTTTGGCACGGTGAAGCATCTCCTGCAGTTTTGGTTGGTCGACGTTGCGGGCCGATTCGTCGCGTTCCTCATAAACGCCGTTCTCCAAAAAATGCCAACCACGCTCAGTGGCGAATTTATGGCAGGCTTTGACCTGGGCAGGAATGCTTAATTCTCGTTCGGCTTGGCGAGTCGTTGAGACTCGAGCATAGATAAAGTAGTTCATAAAGTTTGCTTAAATGGCGGGGGCTCTCATTGTTTGTGAGAGCCCCGGTGTTTTATTAATATTTTTTAACGTGGTAGACGAGTCTACCAAGAATTGGTATCTCCTTAAACCTGTACATCCTTTTTAGTTCTTTTCGTTCCGGCTTAATTTCCAGCCGATCGCCGCGCGGATGATAATACATAATCATCACGCCACTGGGTGTCTTGGCTAAAACAATATCGCCGTTGGCGATTTTGGCATCCCGATCAAAAATAGCGATATCGCCGTCAATGATGCCGGCTTCTTCAAATTTAATTTTTCCGATCCGGATAGAAAAAAAACGGTGGCCTTTAATAACCGCTCGTTTTGGTAAAGCAATTAAGTCTTGGGTTAACTGGTAAGATTTTTCAATATCTCCTTCGGCAATATTATCGAATACCGGCACCTGAATAAATTCGGATTCGAAATCATGGCCGTTATGGTTAACGGTTTTTTTAAATTCATCCAAACCCTCCTCCAATTTTTTAGCCATTTCCGTGACTCGTTTATCGCCGATGTCTCGAATGTCAAAACGGTATTCGGTGGCAATGCCAACCTGATGAATTTTTGATTCGGCCCAGCACTTCACCAGCTCTTCCTCTTTTACGCCATAGGCCTTGGCCAAAGACGACAGCTGTTTTTTAGAGGGGAAGCTGGCGCCTTTTTCCAGCTGACTGACGTAACTTGAAGAAACATCAAGCCGGTCAGCGATGTCTTTAACTTTAAGCTCTTTAAGCTCTCGTTGGGTTTTTAGATAGGCACCTAAGGTCATAATATATGAGTTTATCCACTATCCTCAGTTTACCTAATTAATTCTTTTTTGTAAAGATTAAGTAATTTTACTTTATCCACAGGTCGGTATTTGACTAATTAAGTAATTTTGCTTAATATGACTGTAGAGGTCTAAAAAGGATAACTTATGCGCACTACTCCGACAACCGTCAAGCTCCGCGAGATCAGAATCAATAAAGGTCTGACTCAGTACCAGTTGGCGCGAATTCTTGGCTTCAAACACAATACCGTCATCAGCCGGTATGAAACCGGCCGGAAAAAACCAAATTTAGAAACAGCCCAACGAATAGCCCTCGCTCTTGGCTGCAAGGTCGAGGATATTTTTTTGCTTTAAAAGTCAGCCAATTTAACTTACATAATTTTTAGTTTTAATAGTGAGGTCATCATGAGTGAGGTCGTAAATTACCATTGGTTTGCCACATGTCTAAAGTTAGTCGTGACGAGCAAAGACTTTTGGAAGTCGCCCGTAAATCGCTGGCGGAGTTTTTGGGACGCGAACCGACGCGCCAAGAGCTTTGGCGAGTCCATCTTTGTTTTAAGCGCATGGCTTTTACGTTGATTGAGTACGTTGACCATCAAAATTATGAGGAAAGAAAAAACAAGCAAAATAAAAAAACTGACGACCAGGATCAAAACCTTGAGCCGGGAGGACCTGCTGGAAAGGTGGCTGAAAATTATTGAGGCTTTCAGTGCTGATGATCTCAAGAATCCGGTTATCAAAAAAAGCGTCAAAATCGTCTTAGAAAATATTGATAAGGAGTTGGCCGAGAAAAAGTGAATGGCGCTTCCTTCTTTTCCCGACCCAACCCCGGTGTCGGGAAAAGAGACGAGGTGCTATCAACTTATTTTTATGGCCATACCAAAAATCAAAGTTAGGGATTTACGCAACGGCGATTGGTATTGGATCAGCAAAACCGTGATTGACCAGTACGGCGCAACCATCAAACCAATCGGCATTGCCTTATATAACTGTCTGGCCAAGCATGCCAATCAGGCCAGTTTTTGTTTTCCCTCGCAAGCTTTCATTGCCAAAGAAATCGGTTCGAGCGTCGCCAGCGTCAAGCGCAGCCTTGATCAGTTAATCCGGCTGGAATTAATTAGCAAAGAACGTAAAAAATACTGCAACATTTATTATCTCCTGAAATTAGATAGCTCACGGCGAGCTATCTCCCAGATCGCTCAGTCAGAACCGCAGATAGCTCACACGGAACTACAAACAAGAATAAAGAACAAGAATATATTAACAAGAAACAAAAAGCTGTGGAAAACTTTCAGGAAGCCAAATCGATGTTGGCGGAAAAAATGTCAATTGACGGAATAAAAATTAAAACCATTAACGGCAAAAAGTGTTTCTGGACAGGCAAGCGGTGGTTATCGGAAGCAAAGACATAAAATCTGTTCATCACTGTTTAGGAATTGGTCGAACCTAAGCCGATGAAAATAATTAATTATAAACAACGATATGACAGAGGAATCTTTTGACCAGGACCAAACTCCTGAGGAGGAAGGAGAGCGGGACGAGGCAGATCAATCTGCGGAAAACCAACAAGGCCCACAAAACGATCAGCCGGAGGCTGACGAGGAATCGCAGTAGGGGTCTTCTCTGCCAGCCTAATGGAGTGACATTGGGCTGGTTACAGAAGGCGTCTCTCAAAATTTTACGCATATGGCAGAAAAACAAAAAGAATTCAAAGTGGGCAACTGCCCAAGTTGCAATGGAATCATCTTTAACGAGGGTAACTTCGAAGATGAAGTTTCCTTTTGTATGTTTTGCCCCCATTGTCGAGTCAGGCTAAGAATAAGGGTCAAAAAAATAATCACCGTTGAGATAGCGAAAGCCGATTGTAATTCGGGATAGTGTCAGCTCATCATTTGAGAATTGGAGGGGAATAAAGCAAAATTTATTCCCTTTAATATGCTAAAAACTGGAATTTTTGGGATAAAAATGATATATTAAAATAGAGAAAAAAACCATTTTAAAGTAAAGCTAAAAAATTTATGGCGATCAGTACGGATATCAAAAAAATTAACGAATTACTATCTCGCGGCATCGAGGAGGTTATTGATAAAAGTCAGCTTGAGAAAAAATTAAAAAGCGGCAAACAGTTGCGTATTAAATTAGGGATTGATCCAACAAGCCCTAATATTCATATCGGCCGGGCCGTGCCCTTATTTAAACTCCGAGATTTCCAAGAGCTGGGGCACAAAATCGTTTTAATTATTGGCGACTTCACCGGCGTTATCGGCGATACATCCGATAAAGACAGCGAACGACCGATGTTGACAGAAAAGGAAGTTAAACAAAATCTTAAGAGCTATATTCAACAAGCTGAAAAAGTTATTAACATAAAAAAATGTGAAGTCCATTACAACAGCGAATGGTTGGGTAAATTGGATTACCATGAAATCGGCCGCCAAGCTAACGTTTTTTCGTTAAATGAATTTATCTCGCGAGAAAATATTAAAAAGAGATTAGATGCCGGCAAGCATATATCTTTGAGAGAATTACTCTATCCTCTCATGCAAGGGTATGATTCAGTAGCGATTAAAGCGGACGTGGAAATCGGCGGTACTGACCAGCGGTTTAATTTACTGGCTGGCTGGGAATTACAACGCTACTACGGTCAGGAGCCACAAGACATTATAACCAATCCGTTGATTGAAGGATTGGATGGACGGAAAATGAGTTCGAGCTGGGGTAATACCATTAATCTTTTCGATTCTGCCAACGAAATGTTTGGTAAGGTTATGTCGCTTAAAGATGAGTTGATTATTAAGTACTTTACTTTAACAACCAGAGTTAGCATAGCTGAAATTGAAAAATACCAAAAAGAATTAACGAGTGGCAATCCTCGCGACTACAAGATTAAATTGGCTTTTGAAATTGTCAGATTTTATCACTCTGAAAGCGATGCCAAAAAAGCTCAAGAATATTTTATAAAAACATTTAGCAAAAAAGAGACTCCTGAGACTATGCCGGAAATCAAACCAAGTAACTACGATATCATTACCGCCATAGTTGAATCAGGTCTTTCTCCGACTAAATCCGAGGCTCGGCGAGTGATTGAGCAGAAAGGAGTCAAGCTCAATGAGGCTGTAGTGGACGATATCAAACAAAAAATTCAAAAAGGCGATGTTATACAGAAAGGCAAGAGATTTTTTATTAGGATCAGCTGATTTGTTTTGCAAATATTTTTTCGAAATTTGCCTTTGACTTTATAAGGGCTATTGTTGTATAATCCTTTGTTAAGTCAGAATACTAAATTCTGATGTGAACATTAACAACCCATCAAAAAGGAGAGATTAGACATGCATAACGAAACGGCATTCAATACTCTTGACAGTGAACGCAGTGAAAAAGCCGATCAAATGCACCGACTCTTCCTTGAGTTGGGTGTAGATTTTGCAACGGGAGTGCCATGCGGGGTATTGAGATACATCATTCAAAACTTTGATGATGATGTAAAAATACTCCATATATTGGCCAACCGTGAATCAGAAGCAGTGGGCATAGCCGCGGGAGCGTATTTCGCCGGCAAAACCCCTGTTGTCTATATGCAAAATTCTGGTCTTTTTGCTGCTTCAAATGACGTCGCGTCTCTTCTCGTTCCCTATGAAATACCTATCTTTTTTGTGGTATCTTATCGTGGATGCGAAGGCGAGGATGCGATTCAACATCTAACGACTGGCAGGGCGACCGAAGCATTGCTTCAATCGCTCGGTTTGTCTTTTGTAGTTTTCGACGGACATGATCTAACGACACTCATAGGATCAATGTTCAAAGAGATGTACAAAAGCAAACTTCCGACAATCCTGTTACTAAAGAGAGGATGGCAAAGATGAAAAGAAAAGAAGCGATCGAAACTATAATGGCCACGATCAGTCATGAGGATGCCGTCATTTCTACAACAGGATTGATATCTCGGGAGATCTTTGAGAAATTCGATTCTGAAAGAAATATTTACGTCCCAGGTTCAATGGGGCTGGCATCTTCCATTGGGTTAGGACTGGCCATTTCATGTCCAAGTAAGAGAGTCATAGTTGTTGACGGCGATTCAAGTCTACTGATGAATCTTGGCTCCATCGTGACGATAGGCAATAAGCAACCTACTAACCTGCTTCATATTGTCATCGATAATGGCGCTTACGGTTCTTGCAGTGAAGAAAAATCAATGTCCGATTCCGCCCATTTTGATAAGCTTGCGTTAGACGTTGGCTATCAATTTGTGCGAGTTGTGGATGGTCAAGAAGCATTGAAACATGCTATACTGGAGTTTAGTCGAGGGTCGGAATTTATTCTGGCAAAGATTAAACTGGGAGGACGCCGAGATTTTCGTCGTCCACTGAATCTGGCCAATGTCAAAAACAGATTCATGCTGTTTTTGCGACAAACTTAGAAAGGAGAAAGACCATGATGTTCAAAGGTAAAAGTATCTTCAATGCGTCTTTTGACGTATTCGCCAACAATTATCATTCCGTTCGACCTGGATATCCTGCTCCTCTATTCGAGGATGTCAGGGATCGATGCGGAATTGATGCCGACTCGCATCTATTGGAAATAGGTGCCGGTAGTGGAATCGCAACCGTCGAGCTGGCCAATCTTGGCTGTCATATCATTGCTATTGAGCCTGGTGCTCATTTAGCAGCGATAGCCAGAGAGCAGACTGAGCAATTCAAGAATGTCGAGGTTGTTGAAGGGACATTCGAGAATTTTCAGACAACCGGCAAGTTCGATGCTGTCCTGGCTTTCACCGCCTTCCATTGGCTCAGTGAAGGTGATAAGTTCCAACAAGTCCTTGATTTACTTAACGATTCAGGTAGTCTCGTTCTGGTCTGGAATAGTTTTTTCCAGAGCGACTCGCAGGCAACCATGGATGTAAACAGGGCTTACCGCGAGTGTCTACCTGAAGTCTACCCCGAGGAGTCTATCGTTGCTGATGTTAATAAAGGGGTTTTGTCAAAGTTAAATCGTAGAGAACAAGAGGTTGTTGCTAACCCTCTGTTCTATCCGGTTTTTTTGAGAAAATACCTTACGACATACAACTATGATGAACAGACGTACTCGAAACTTCTCAACACTTTTCCAAAAGTTGTTGAGGTTGAAGATGGGAAACGTCTGAAATTCCTCGAGCGCATCTCTGAGATCGTTAAACGGCATGGGAAAATTTCTGTGCCCGTCTTGACAACCCTCATTGTCTGTCAAAAAAGGGACCATTTCCTTGAGGCAATCGCAACACATTCCAAAGGAGCGTAAACCATGTTAGACATCAACGTGATCGCACGACTTGCAGAGAAGTACACTGTGCCTCTGGAAGATGTTTTGTTTATCGCCCTCAACACGAACGGGATCAACCTTGATTGCGACTACAACAGAATGCGGACGGCCTTTCGTTTGGCAGACAGCAATCTGTTTAGCTACGCAAAACAACGGGGCGAACTCGATTATTACTTCGCCTTGCCCGTGAATCAGAAAAGTCCGTTTGTTCTGGTTGATAACACCTTGCTTCTGCAGGATACGGTTATTGGCCAGACTATTGGCCAGACGGAAGATATCTGCGATTCCCACTATCCTCGCAGGAAAGGGACATCGCTGAATCTAAATCCAAATTCTCGGACATCGTGTCGTGGCTGCCAATTCTGCTACACTGCGTACCAAGTTCCTTACGATAGGAAGAGGCTCAAAACGGCCTCCGATCTCAAGGACTTCTTCGAGGATTGGATGACCAAGTACGGTCTGACCGATTTGTCTCATCTAATCCAAATGTCCGTTGTTACTGGTTGCTATGAGAGTAGTGACGAAATCTGCCAGTTCCTGCGCACACTGAAAGGTGTGCTTACGGAGTATAAGTTTACTGGCAAGATCTTCTATCTCGGCTCTCAAATTACGACCAAGGATCAACTGAACAGTCTGTCTGAGATTAAACCGTTCGGCATCTGCCTGTCGCTTGAAACCTTCGAACGTCGAGAGTTGTTGCGGGACAAAAAGAGGCTAATCGGTCTCCAAGATGCCTGCGAGTCGATGGATTTCGCTCAGGAACTTGGGTACGAAGCCAACTTCGCCTACATTGTTGGTATGGAATCGTTACGTGTCATGGAGTATCACTTCAGTGTGCTCAAGAATCACGTCAACAAATTTCCAACCATCAATACTCTACAGATGCACAAGTATCATGAGGCGACCCTGATGACTCCGGACGCCCACCGTCTTGAGTACTACCTTGAGGCAAGACAACTTCTCGAACGGCTTTTCGCTGAAACGAGCATGAGGCCATTAGTGTGGGAGGATTACCGAAGTCTATGGTTCCTGACATTCAACAAGGAGCCACTCTATGGAATCCGGACCCCATAACTGTCAAAACACGGGTTGCACTGTCTCAAAAAGATAGTGCAACCCATTTTTATTTGACTCGTTTTGTGAAAAAAACAACCAAAGAAAGGGGTGATCTAACAATGGATAATGTCGGCTTTGAGTACCGAAACAAAGAAGGAGAAACGGCTTTTGAAACGTTCCTGAAATATAGCAACGAAAAAGAAAAATCTTCCGCAGTGTTAGGAAGGATTCTGAATCGTTTGCTTATTAGGGACGGGATGACTTTTTTGGATGTAGGAAGTGGGAATGGTGAATTCCTTAGATTGGCATTGAGTAGGATAAACCACCCACAAAGAGTGGAATTTGTCCTTCTTGAGCCAAGTCGGGATTTAGCGAATCAGCTAAGGTTGACAACGCATCATTTCCCATGTAATTCGACTGTGCTGGTCGAATGCTCAACGTTCGAAAACTTGATAACCAACAGCCAATTCGATATTATCTTAGCTTCCCATGTGCCCCTGGCAAAGGACCAATTAGAAAAATTGCCAGGAATTTTCGAAAGGATGCTAAGACTATTAAAACCAGACGGCTCTTTGATTGTAGTCTTGAGGGCAAAAGACGACATTCATGAGTTTAGAACAGTGTTCAAATCTTGGCTAATGGGCAGAGATTACCGATCCGTAATTATTGATGACGCAGTTAGTATTTTGGAGGATTTCGCTCGAACCATGCCACTGCGGATATCGAAATTTAGTGCCGAGGCAGAGTTACATCTGCCTTATCCAGGCAACATGCGGGACGTGATTTCAATTGTCGAGTTCTTTCTGAATAAAAAATGGAAGGAATTTCCTGATAATGTCCGTCAATCAGTGTTGGAATATATCCGACAAAGAAAAAGCATCTTGCGACATATTGACGGATTCGTCGTGGCGGAAAAAATCCCGTCATCTCAAACGCACCTTTAGTTGGGCCGGATTTTCAAAAAAGAGTCCGGCCTATTTTTATTACCATAAATTTGCTATACTTGAAGTACATAAAAATTTATGGATCAAAAAGAAATTAAAAAAATAACTGATTATATTTTTTTGAAATCCGCCAACCAAAAAGCAGATTTAGCTTTAGTTTTTGGCACGCGTCATCAGGAAGCGATAAATAAAGTTTTTGAATTATATCGTGATGGATTAGTTACTAAAATTTTAGTCAGCGGAGGCATAAATAGAGTATCTGGAGAAAATGAGGCTAAAGAAATGAGTGATAAATTAATTCAATTAGGTGTAAAAAACGATGATATAATTTTAGAAAATAAATCAACCAACTCCTTAGAAAATGTTTTATTTTCAAAACAAATTATAGACCAGGACTTTGGTTTTGATAAAATTAAAAAGATTATTGCTGTTGTTAAATATTATCATTCTCGCCGTGCATTAATGACATTAAAAAAACATTTT
>Ga0051987_10001926_pt1 | contig 10330 bp, 10 predicted proteins | sample CryGey08umfilter_2_FD_58083 | JGI IMG/M metagenome (GOLD analysis project Ga0051987, IMG submission 58083) | Groundwater microbial communities from aquifer in Utah, USA - Crystal Geyser 4/10/14 0.8 um filter | ecosystem: Environmental > Aquatic > Deep subsurface > Groundwater | place: USA: Utah... | reverse complement strand
TTGGCTTGACAATCTCATTCATTTTTGTTGACTTATTATGTTTTTCCTGTAAATTATATATAGTTATGTTTCGTTTGTTCTATTTTTTTCTGGGGAGATATGTTAGACAAGGACATTTTGGAAGCTAAAGAAGTCGCGTCGTATTTGCATTTGCATCTCTTTACGGTGCATAAGCTTGCGCGCGAAGGTAAATTACAGGCTTTTAAGATAGGCAATGACTGGCGATTTAAGAGATCTTCGTTTGATGAGTGGATAGTATCAGAAGAGAAATTAAATGATAAAAGTAGTTGAAATACCCCGTTAGCTAGGGGTTTTTTTATGGATAAAAGAATAGTGATCACCGGAGTAGGTGTTATAGCATCTAATGGCATAGGTAAAGAGGCTTTTTGGCAGGCATTAAAAGACGGCCAAACCGGTATTAAAAAAGTATCGCTCTTTGAAACAATTTCAATGAAGACCAAGCTTGCTGGTGAGATAAAGGATTTTGACGCAAAAGTCTATCTTGGCGAAAATGGCTTAAGGTTGCTTGACCGCAGCACAAAGCTTGTTAATGTAGCCTCAAAGCTGGCTTTAGACGATGCGGGTTTTGTTGTGACAGAGGAGAATACCGATCAAGTCGGTGTTGTCCTTGGCACGACTTTAGGCAGCGTGTGGTCCATTAGTGAATTTGATAAACAGGCATTAAGAGAAGGCCCGCGTTACGTTAATCCCGCGCTTTTTCCCAATACCGTCATCAATTCACCGGCGAGCCAGGTTTCAATACGTTTCGGCATTAAAGGTTTTAATACGACCATAGCGACAGGTTTTACTTCAAGCCTTGACGCGTTGAAATACGCCTGTGATTTTATTCAATGGGACCGCGCGAAGGCTGTTTTGGTAGGTGGCGTTGAAGAGTTGTGTTTGCAGACGTATTTAGGTTTTTATAAATTAAGTTTCTTATCAGGTTCAAAAGGCGAGGGCCTTGAAATAGATTGTCCTTTTGATAAGAGAAGAAACGGCATTGTATTTGGCGAGGGTTCTGCTATGGTTCTGATAGAAGACTTAGAGAGCGCTAAAGCCAGAGGTGCTAAGATATATGCGGAGATCAAATCCATTGGTTATGCTTTTGACCCATTCCGCGTAAATAAATATAATCGCAGAGGGCCAGGTATTCGTAAGGCGCTGGCAGAAGCTTTGAGCCAAGCAGAATTAAGCCCAAAAGATATTAATTATATCAGTGCTAATGCTAACTCTACCAAAGAGGCTGACTTGATAGAAACTGAGGCAATAAAAGACGTTTTCGGCGAAACATCAGCAAAAATACCTGTGAGCTCCATTAAATCTCAAGTGGGCGAAACATTTAGCGCTTCGGGTGCTATGCAATTGGCAGCCGGCGTTGGTTCGCTTGAAAAGCAATTTATACCGGCAACGCTTAATTATAAGGAAAAAGACGCTGAATGCGGCCTGGATTACGTGCCGAATAAGTCAAGAAGTGCCAAGCTTTCTAACATTTTACTTAGTTGTTTTGGGCCTAGCGGGGTCAGTAATTGTGTTGTGTTGTCAAAATTCGACAACTGATTTCACAGATTATAAAATACGATTACACAGATCGATCATTGATGAGCGAGCAAATATTTAATAATAAAGTGGCAATAGTTACGGGTGCCTCAAGAGGTATAGGCCGCGCTATCGCTCTTGAATTAGCAAAAGAGGGAGCAAAAGTAGCTTTTACCTATCAAAAAAGTGATGAACAGGCAAAGAGCCTTTTAAAAGAATTAGAGGATGCTGGCAGCGTAGGTTTGAGTTTTAAAGGTGATGTCCGTGACCTTGGCCTGGCAAAAGAGTTTGTTGAGCAGGTCAAATCGTTTTTCGGATCTTTGGATTTTTTAGTAAACAACGCCGGCATAACGCGCGATAAGGCGCTTATGAATATGGAAAAAGAGGATTGGCAGGATGTTATTGATACAAACTTGACCGGTTATTTTAATTTGGCGCGCTCCTGCATAGTAACGTTTTTAAAGCAGAAAAGCGGCAGCATAGTCAATATTTCATCTGTTAGCGGTATATCGGGTATTGCCAGGCAGGTTAATTATTCAGCGGCAAAAGCAGGTATTATCGGGCTTACAAAAGCGCTGGCAAAAGAAGTTGCGCCCTATAATATCAGGATTAATTGTGTCGCGCCCGGGTTTATTGATACTGACATGACTACTGGTATGAAGGAAGAGCTGAAAGAAGTATTTAAAAAGACTATCCCATTCGGCCGCTTCGGAAGCCCTGAAGAGGTAGCAAAGGTAGTATCTTTTTTACTTAGCGAAAACGCGAATTACATAACTGGCCAGGTCATCAAAGTTGACGGCGGCCTGCACACAAGCTACTAAGGAGAAATTAATCTATGACAGATGTAAGAAGCGAAGTTCTTGGAATAGTTTCAATGGTCATAGAGAAAGAGATCAAAGATATTCCTTTGGACGCGCATCTTATCCAGGAAGTAGGCGCGGACTCCATGATGGCTCTTGAAATTTTAGCTGCTTTAGAGAAAAAATATCGAGTAATCATTCCTGAAGAAAAACTTAAAGAAATGACCACAGTAAATAAGATAATAAATATGATTGAGTCAGCCAGAAAGAGAAAATGAGCACTTCAAAACTTCCACTTGGAATAGAAGATATTAAGAAGATAATCCCCCAGAGGTTTCCTTTCCTTATGATAGACCGCGTCATTGAGGCAAGCCCTGATAAGGTTGTTGCCATAAAGAACGTTTCTGTTAACGAGCACTTCTTTGCAGGCCATTTCCCGGACTTAAAGGTCATGCCAGGTGTTCTTATGATAGAAACTATGGCGCAGGCAGGTATTGTCCTCTATAAACAGAAATTCCAGAATGATAATTTGCTATATTTAGTTTCCGTCAAATCCAGGTTTTTTAACCCGGTTTTTCCTGGTGACCAGTTAAGAATAGAAGTTACTCCCATGAAGATGATGTCAAAAATCGGTATTTTTAAGGCAGATATAAGCGTTGGAGACAAAAAGATAGTAGAAGCCGAGATTGCTTTTGGTACTCAGGATGCCAAATTTTCATGAAGTACTCTGAAAAAGAGGACCCCAAGCGCCGCGTTGTTATAACAGGCCTTGGGGTTGTTTCATCTATAGGTATTGGAGTAGAAGAATTCTGGAAAAACCTTATCGCCGGCAAGTCCGGTATTTCCGAAATAGAAGCCTTTGATACAAGCGCCTATCCAACCCACAAAGGCGGCGAAGTCAAAAATTTCAAGCCTGAGAACTTTATTGATAAACGCAAACTAAAACATTTAGGCCGCGCTTCCCAATTGGCAATTGCCGCAGCAAAATTAGCTATTCACGACTCAGGGCTATCACAAAAAGATATTACGAAAGCTGGAGTAATTTTGGGGACGACTATGGGTGAGTCCCAAATTTTGGAGGAACTTGATAAAGCGTGGATAACCCATGGAGAGGATAATCTAACCCAAGGTTTGATTACTTCTTATCTGACTAATAATTTATCAGTGAATACAGCGATTGAATTAGGAGCCACAGGTTTTAACGCGGTCATGCCAACAGCATGCTCTTCGGGGAATTACGCGATTGGATATAGTTTTGATTTGATCAGGACCGGGCATTCTGAGTTAATGTTTTGTGGCGGTTCAGATGCTTTTTCAAGGATTGCTTTTACTGGTTTTAACCGTCTTTTAGCCATGGCTCCTGAAAAATGCCAGCCATTTGATAAAAATAGGAGAGGCATGATGTTAGGAGAGGGTGCAGGGATATTAATTCTTGAGTCTTTATATCATGCTGAAAAGAGGAAGGCCAATATCTATGCGGAAGTTTTGGGGTATGGTTTAGGTTGTGATGCGCATCATATGACACAACCTTCAGAAGAAGGCATAGTAAATTGTATGGAAAAAGCCATAAAAGAAGCTAAAATTTCCAAAGAAGATGTCGATTATATAAGCGCCCACGGCACCGGCACACCTCAGAATGATAAAACTGAATGCGCAGCGATAAAAAAAGTTTTTGGAAAAAATTATAAAACTATCCCATGTAGTTCAATAAAGTCTATGCTTGGCCATACTATGGGTGCAGCATCCGCAATAGAGGCTATGTCTTGTTGTTTTGCCATTAGAGATAAGATTGCTCCGCCAACTATAAATTATGATACGCTTGATAAAGAGTGTGCTATTGATTGTGTACCAAACGAAGCTAGGAAAATAAATATAAGAGTAGCGGTAAACAATTCCTCTGCTTTTGGTGGCAATAATGCGTGTTTGGTATTAGCCTTTCCAACTAGCTACAAATAATGAAAACTAGAAAAGTTGTTTTTTTGACTGGCGCAACAGGGTTGGTGGGTTCATACCTACTTAAAATTTTACTAAAGGAAGGACATAAAATCTATGCCCTTGCGAGAAATAGTAAAAATATGAATGCTACAGAAAGAATATTAGATATATTAAAGTTTTGGGATGAAGATATAAATAGTTCTATTTTAAAAAATCTACATGTAGTAGAGGGAGATTTAACTTTTGCTAATTTTAGATTTTCCAAAAAAGTTGAGTTAGATCTTATTAATGAAATTGAAATAATATTTCATTGCGGTGCGTTGACTGAGGTTAGGGCTCCGATAGAATTAAGTAGGAAGATAAATGTTGAAGGTACCAGGAATGTCTTGGACTTTGCTATAAAATGTAAATTTTTAAAAAAAATAAATTATATAAGTACAACATATGTGGCTGGTACATCGGATGGTATTTCCTTTTCTGAAGATATGTTGGACGTAGGACAAAAATTTAATAATAATTATGAGAAAAGCAAGTTTGAGGCAGAGATTTTAGTTAATGACTATATAAAAGATTTAAATATCTCGATTTTTCGGCCCAGCATGATTTTGGGCGATTCAGTAATAGGTAAAACGCCAAATTTTAAATTAATGTTTGGAGTCCTTCATTTTTTAAAATTAAATATTTTAAAAAGCTTTCCAGCGGATGTTGCTTCTTTGCAAAACTTAATTAACATTGATACTGTTGCGAAAGCAATAAGTTGTCTAGGGGATAGGGAGCAACAGGAAAATTATCATATTGTTTCAAGAGAGCATATTCTTATAGGTGCGTTTCTGGAATTAGCTTCGAAATATTTTAAATTTGAGCTTCCAAGATGTATTCCATTAACGAAGTTTGATTTTTTAGCATTAACACCTGTTCAGAGAGCACTTATCGATCCATTCGTGCCATATTTTAATCAAACGAGAAATTTTTTGTCAGAAAAAACTCAATCAATTCTTGATGATTATAACTTTAATTATGTAAAAATGGATACGATAAATATTAATAGGTGTTTTAATTATTATTCTAAGGCTAATCTTGTCGGAAAAATGAGGCAAAGTTAATTAATATGAATATTTACGATGTGATTAAAAAAAGACGGACTATACGTAGATATAAAAAAAACATGGTCCCCAAGACAATAATAACCAAGATAATAGAGGGTGGTATAATGGCGCCATCAGCGCATAATTCTCAACCGTGGCGGTTTATAGTTATTATGAAAAAGAATAAAAAATATAATTTCACAAAATGTTTAGAGAGGCTAATTTATTCTGCGAAATTTCTTACGAGCATAAAAATTTTACTAAAAAATTGTGTAGATGTTATAAAAAGTTCTCCCGTGGTAATTTTAGTTATTAATGATTGTTCGTTTTCAAAAAAAATTAAAAAATTTGGTAAAGTTTACAGAGATGTCGCTTATATCTCCGAAATAGAAAGTATCTCAGCAGCTATTGAGAATATGCATTTAATTGCTACTTCCTTAGGAGTGGGAATGGTATGGATGACCATGCCATTGTTATTAAAGAAGCAGGTAGCTAATTTTTTTAATGAAAAAGGAGATTTAGTAGCCATATTAGCTTTTGGTTATTCAGCTGAACAGGGAAAAGAAATGGTGAGAAAACCAATTGCTGAAACTACTAAATTTATCATATGAAAGAAAAGTACGATGTTGCGATTATTGGAGCTGGCATAGGAGGTTTGATATGCGGTTGTTATTTAGCTAAAGCAGGAATACGAGTTTTAATTGTTGAACAGCATAATAAACCCGGAGGTTATTGTTCTTCATTTTATCATAAAGGATATAAGTTTGATGTCGGGGTTCATTATTTAGGTTCACTTGGAAAAAAAGGAACTCTGCGTGCAGTTTTTAATGAGCTTGATTTAGATTTGGAAACTATACGAATCGATCCTTCCGATAAGATAATAACGCCAGATAAAATATGTTATATAAGATCGAAGGTCCGAGAGACAATAGATTCTTTTAAAAAGGAGTTTCCGCTAGAAAGTAAAAAAATAGAAAGCTTCTTTAGTTTCATTTTGGAAAGCAATTTCATAAACATATACCGGAAAACCTTAAATTTGTCATTTAGTAATTTTTTAGATTTATTCTTCTCAGATTATAGATTAAAAGGCATTTTGAGCCTTTTATTGGGAAATATAGGGTTATTTGCTGAAACTGCGCATGCTATGGCAGCAATTATTTTTTATCGACAATATATTTTGGATAGTGGTTATTATCCAAAAGGAGGCATGCAATCTTTTCCCAATAGGCTATTAGAAAAGTTTATTTCATTACAGGGGGAGTGTATTTTCCAAAAAAAAATAATAAAAATTACTGCTAATAAGGATATGAAGAGTGTCATTCTTGATTGTGGTAAGAAGATATCAGCCAAAATAGTTGTTTCAGATGCTGATGCATACGAAACTTTCAATGAATTAATAGATATTGAATGTCCGGAGCGCGATAAAATAAAAAAAATGGAATTTTCTGCTTCTATGTTTTTAATTTATCTTGGATTGAGAACTAACATAGTAAATACGTTTAAAGAAAAATCAAATATTTGGTACCTTAATTCTTATAAGATAAATGAAATGTATAATCAAATCAATTATGGAAAAATACCGAATAAAATAAATTGTATACTATGCTCTTTTTGTTCCTTTCATGATAAGCTTTTACCCGAAAATAAAGATAAAATTTCTATCGTGCTAGGAATGATTGCCCCGTATAAAACTAAAGTTTTTTGGGATTTGAATAAAACTCGTTTAGCTAAAAGAATGATTAACGATCTTCAGCCTATTATTGGGAATATTGAAAATATTGTTGATGTAGAGCTTTATGCAACACCACAGACTTTTTATCGTTATACTTTAAACAAGAAAGGTTCATATGTTGGTTTATTGGCCACTACAGATCAAGTAAATTTTTCGTTCCTTCCGCAAAGGACATCGATACGAGGTATATATCGCGTTGGTCATTGGTGTAGTCTTGGATACATTGGTAATGGGGGAATTCCAAACGTAGCTTTTTCCGGAAGAAAAGGAGCGATGTTAGTTTTGGATGAATTAAAAACAAAATGGCCTGTCAAAAAAAATTATTTTAAATCTCTCTATGACTAAACTAAATTTATTTGCCGTTTCTTCAGTTCTTATTTTTCTTTCAAGTCTTATAATGGCTTTGCTTTTATTTTCAAGAGGCAAAAAGTCAAAAGTACCAAATTTATGGGGATTTTTATGTATTTCTACTACGCTTTGGGCTATGGCGGGATTGAAATATTCGACAACGCTTTCTTATGAAAGTGCTTTTTTTTGGTGGCAGGTGGCATACGTGGCAGTTATTTTAACACCAATTCTTTATTATCATTTTGTATACGAATTTCTTCATTTAGAAAATAGAATTTATAAAATTGTTCTTCAATTAGCATATTTTTTAGGTTTTTGTTTTTTAATTTTAGATTTATTTTTTAGGGAAATCTTTATTAATAATCTTAGATTACTTTTTAATCAATTTTATTGGCATGATTGGACTAAATCTTGTAGTTGGACTCATTTAATTTTTTATATTAGTTTTTATTGGTTTTTATTAAGTTTTTCATTTTTTCAATTAGCATTACGTTATTTTAAAAGTGCAGGGCTGTATCGTAATCAATTAAAATATTTTTTAATTGGTTCTATTGTTGGTTGGTTGGGACCACATGGAGACTATTTAATTGTTTTTGGTATTAATTTTTACCCGTACTCAAATCTTCTTCTCATAGCTTACCTTCTTATATTTTTTTATGCAATTTTAAAATATCGATTGATGGATATTCGTGTAGCCATTACTCGAACAAGTATTTTTATTGCGGTTTATAGTCTAGTTTTAGGTATTCCTTTTGCTATGGCTTTTGCCTGGCAAAATAAATTATTTCATTTACTTGGTAATAATTGGTGGTTAGCACCTTTGATTTCTTCTACCCTACTTGCAACAATTGGTCCATTTGTTTATCTTTTTGTACAAAAGAAGACTGAAAATGCTTTATTGAGAGAGCAGCGTGCTTATCAAAATATTTTAAGAAATGCTTCTAGCGGGATGATAAGGATAAAAGATTTAAAGCGACTTTTGAATGTTGTTGTACATGTTATAACCAAAACGGTTAAAATTAAATATGCCGCAGTATATCTTTTGGATAAAGAAACCAACAATTTTATTCTTCAAGCTGCGAGAGGAAGGTTTGTGTCTGGCAAGCAAAGTAATTATATTGATACAGGTTCCCCTTTGATATGGCAATTATCTTTACGAAAAAACCCGATTGTTATGGAAGAAGAGGTTATGAAACTTCGCGATGAGGCGCAAAATCAAGGAGTCGTCAAATTTGTTGAACAGTTGCTCAGGCTGAATGCAGCTTTGATTGTGCCAAGTTTTGTTGATGATAAGCTGATTGGGATATTGATCCTGGGTGAAAAAGTATCAGGTAAGCTTTATAGTGAAGACGATATGCTTGTTTTTTCTGTTCTTGCGAATCAGTCGGCCTTGGCAATTGAAAATGCTCAGTTTTATGATGAAGTAAAACGGACGCATGAGCAGTTATTCCAGGCTGAAAAGATGGCTACCATAGGCACCATGGCGGATGGTTTATCTCACCAAATCAATAATAGATTCCACGCTTTATCGTTGATCGCTGGCGATTCTCTGGATTTTTTGAAACATTCTGATATGTCAAGTTTTAGCGCAGAAGCAAAGTTGGTTTTAGCAGAGCTTAAAAATGCCCTTGAAAGAATAGAGAATAATGTTCTTCAGGGAGGAGAGGTTGTTAGAGGCCTCTTAAAATATTCCAGGCCGGGAGAGAGTGGTTTTGAATTAGTCAGTTTTAAGGACGTTTTGAATGGCTCAATTGACATGGTTCAATATAAAATTAAGCTTAAAGAGATCGATCTGATCCAAAACATACCTTCGGATTTGCCTAAATTGTACGCTAATTTAGTGCAGCTTCAGGAAGTGTCCTTTAATTTAATAGATAACGCTTATGATGCTACAAAAGAGAGGCAGGTTACGCTAAAAGAAGAAGGTTATAAGGGTAGAATAGAAATATCAGCTGACTGCGTCAATAGTTCTGTAGAAATCAGCGTGTCCGATAATGGAATGGGTGTGAAAGATTTAGATAGAAAGAAATTGTTTACTCCATTTTTTACCACCAAAGCAACTGCAAAGAAAGGCACTGGTTTGGGGCTTTATGTTATAGATAAGATCATCAGTGCTCATAATGGTAAGATCGACATAAGCTCAGTTTACAAATCCGGCACCCGCTTTACAATTACTCTCCCGATATCTCCGAAATCTTAGCCGTCAGGGGTATCGTAATAATAAACGTCGTTCCTTTTCCCGTTTCGCTCTCAGCTTCAATCGTTCCGTTATGATTTGTTATGATGCGATGGGCAATGGCAAGTCCTAAGCCTGTGCCTTCGTCTTTTTTGGAATAGAATGGGTCGAATATGTGCTTTAAGTCTTCTTTTAATATACCGCATCCGGTATCTGATATTCTTATTTTAAAACAGCTATCTCTGATGATCTCGGTCTTCATGGAAAGTATGCCGCCGTTGGGCATGGCATCTATGGCATTAAGGATAATATTCAGTAAAGCTTGCTTGATCTGGACAGGGTCAATTCTGATCATCAGCATTGAATCAGCATAATCCTCGGATATCCTCATTTTCTTTTTTAAGAATACACTGTTCAAAAATCCCAAAATGTCTTTAATAAGTCCGTGAATATCTGTGTCTTTGAAGGAGGGGGGGGAAGGTTTGGAAAAGGTCAGGAGTTGGTGGATAATACTATTTATCCGTTCAACCTCTGTTGGGATCAATTTGGAAAACTTATTTATAAAATCCTTATCCGAATATTTCTCTGGAAGAAATTCAGCAAAAGTTTTTATGGTCGTGAGTGGATTTCTTATCTCGTGAGCAAGGCCGAGAGCTAAAGTGCTAGCAGTCTTTAAGCGCTCGGAACGTTCTAATTCTTGTTTTAAAAATTCATTTTC
>Ga0051987_10001918_pt1 | contig 10353 bp, 9 predicted proteins | sample CryGey08umfilter_2_FD_58083 | JGI IMG/M metagenome (GOLD analysis project Ga0051987, IMG submission 58083) | Groundwater microbial communities from aquifer in Utah, USA - Crystal Geyser 4/10/14 0.8 um filter | ecosystem: Environmental > Aquatic > Deep subsurface > Groundwater | place: USA: Utah... | reverse complement strand
CTAACAGTTTTGGCGCTTCGCGCCAATAGTGTTGCGTTAGATTCTGGAGCCAAAGTTATAACAAAAAACTAATTTATTAACAAAAATATTCAAATAATCAAAAAAAATATTTCAGAGTATACTAATCCGCCTTGCTAAGCATGCCTGGGGCTGTGGGCGGAGACCACATTACTAACTACTTTTATAAAAATAATTACTAATGTGGTCGGCAGCGCAAAAAGAGAACTGACGACCAAAGAAATCTAATCACGAAAGTCATGAGCATGACGACATCTATACTGCACGTAACGACGCAGTTCTTCTTCTGTTGGTTCAACACCAACATCACGATTCCTCAAGAAGAAGAAGACTTTCCTCACTTCGTGTGGCATAGATGTGATATGCTGTTTTTCGAAATACTCTTGAATCTCTTCGGTGTCAATTGTGACGGGCACCAGTCCCCTCCTGGACCTAGTATACTGACTCCACCGTGAAGTCAGTCTACAAAAAAATAATATTTTATTTTTTTGTATGCTAACTCCATGGTATTTGCGCTGCCTTTTTTTATTTACTAAACTATTTTATAGTCCAGTTGCTTAAATAAAATAAATTTTGATTAAGCAACTATACTCTATACATCTATCAAATAAAAACCGCGTATCTCTACGGGGTCAATTTTATCAAGAAAAAATATTTATAATTATTTTTTCTTGATCAATAAACCCCAACTTCTAACACCACAATAAAACTAAAAAGATTTAAAATCTTCTTAATAATATTCAGTGCATAATAGATTGTACTTGAAAATAATTGTTTCATAATATTTTTTTATTCACTTTATTTACAATACCAAAAGATACAAATAAGGTCAAGGAAATATTGTGGATAAGTCAGATTACAACACCTATAAACTAATAAAGATGATCATAGATCTATTACTTTTTACTGGGACAATAAAAAAATCTTAGAAGAACGACCAATAGACATTTCCACATAAATATGTTAAACTAATAAACCTAACTTATTAAATTAATATTTCTAAATAAATATGCCAAATACAGATAAAACAAAGCTACACTCTGTAATAGTCAACGGGGTTGTCTTTAATGGGTGTAGAGTTCTTATTTCTCAACGTAGTTTTGAAGTTTGAAGAAGGACATGAACCAGGTAAATGGACCATACCAGGGGGCAAAATTGATAAAACTACAGGTGACGTCTTTAATATTATTGAGAATTCCTTAGCACGAGAAATAATGGAGGAAACTGGAGTTGAAATTAAAAAAGAGGTTCAACTTATTACAAACAACACTTTTATCAGATCTGATGGACAACACGTTATCGCTATGATTTTTAAATGTTATTATAAATCAGGAGAGACAAAACCACTCGAAGATACCATTGGTTGTAAGTGGGCCACAAAAGAAGAAGTCTTAAAAATGGAATTTCCACCAAACGTGAAAAATTATATTTTGAAAGGATTTGAAATATAGCCATAGACTGTTATCAAAAAAAATCGCCTTTTCTATAAGACGATTTTTTTAAACATCAAACACTATAACACCTTTGAACATTTCTACAGTTTAAAACAATTTATTCACCATTACGCTTGTAACTGTGTATCACATTTTCCCTATCTCCAAACCAATACTTTACCTCATGATCAGCTTCTTCAGGGGTTTCAGAAGCATGTACAATATTCATAACGGCTCTTTTTTCAGCATTAGCAATCGCAGGAGAATCATTTGAAAAATCACCTCTGATAGTACCCATATCTGCCAAATAAGGCATAGTAGCACCTGCTATTTTTCTAACCATATCAACAACATGTACTCCTTCTACCACCATACGAACAAGTGGAGCTGATATCATATAATCAACCAACCAACCACGTACCAAAGTTCCTATTTCTAATTCATCTTTGGTACCAATTGCTTCAATTGGTTCTATACCATATTTTTCATAAGTACTAAGTGTTTTTTGACCTAATCTACGAATCCAAGTCTCATCCTTTGGATAATGATTATCTATCTGTTCATGAGTTGGTTGAAACATTTCTAACGCAACAATTTTTAGATCTCTTTGTTCAAACCTAGAAATTATTTCACCAATCAAACCTTTCTTAACACCATCTGGTTTGATCATAACATAAGTTTTCTCTTCTTTAAAATTCATCATAATATATAAGCTTAAAAAAATAAGTTATTTAACAAAAATATACAACAATAGACACAATAAGTCAAGTATCTGTTCATTATTTACATGCTAATATCCCCAAATTATAATTTATCAAGACTTTTTAGAAAGCTACGAACTGCTGGCTTATCTTCATCAAGCGCTTCGTATGTCACATCGTCCTCATTATCAGATGGATCAAAAAATGCACTACCGCCACTAATACTACTTATATCCAATAATTCTCTATCTATTTCATCAATAAAAATACTAGGACCCTGCAAAAGACTTTGGGAATTACTAACAAGCGGATAGGTAATATACAAATATTTCTTAGCACGAGTCACTGCCACATAAAAAAGACGTCTTTCTTCTTCCAACTCTTTATCACTACCAGTCGATCTATCATTAGGAAATTGCCCAGCAGAAACATTGATAATAAATACTGCCTCCCATTCTAGACCTTTGGCTTGATGGACTGTTGATAATACAATTTTTTCATCATCATCTATTTCTGTTTGTGTCTGGACATTGTTGTAATTTTCTTGCAAAGTCACTTCAGCCAAAAATCTATCCAAAGCAGTTCCATCTTCCAAAACTAAATATTGTTCAGAAAAAAGTGCCAACTGTTCCAAATCTTGCAGACGATCACGATAGTCAGAGTATTCACTTTCCAAATATTCAAGATATTTTGATTTCAAAATTCCTCGTATAAGACTGCTAGGATGATTGTTCTCAACCTTTTGTATCATAGTGAAAATTTGCAAAAACTCTGACCAACCAACCCGACCACGAGCTGACAAAATATCTGACAACTGAGGTAGAATATCATTTAGACTTTCTGTGCTTTGCGAAATTAATCTATAAATTTTTTCAACGCTCACAGGACCAATACCAACTTGCATATTGAGTACTCTACCCCAAGCAATAGCATCATTTTTGTTATTTAATATTTTCAAATAAGCCAAGACATCCTTGATATGTGCACGCTCAAAAAATCTTGTTCCCCCACGATAATCATAAGGAATATCCCTCTTGGCAAGTTCCATTTCCAAAGCTTGCGAATGAAAAGCTGCGCGAAACAACACTGCTATTTTTTTTAATTCCACACCCTCTTCACGCAATTCCAAAATACGTCCAGCAATAAACTCAGCCTCTTCACTACTCTCACTAAAAGCGTGAACCTCTGGTTTAGCAAATTGATTCACCACACTACGCAATTCTTTTTGATATTGGTTCTTATTATTAGCAATCACCACATTTGCCACACTAAGAATTTCTGGAGTAGAACGATAATTGGTTTCTAATTTGAAAATTTTTACATCTGGATATCCCTTTTCTCCGCCCGAGGCGGATCCGCCTCGGGCGGAAAAATCTAAAATATTTTGGATATCAGCAGCCCGAAAAGAATAAATACTTTGAGCATCATCACCTACCACCAAAATGTTTTTGTGATGACTAGCAAACAAATCTATGATAGATACTTGGATTCTGTTGGTATCTTGATATTCATCCACCAAAACATATTGAAATTGTTCGGCATATTTTTTCAAAATATGATCATTTTTTCTCAAAAGCAAATACAAATTTACCAACAAATCATCAAAGTCCATAACATTGGAAAAAAGTTTTCTCTCACTATAATCTTGAGCAATACGCCCCAAAACATCTTCCAAATCTAACCAATTTGGATATTTTTGTTCTAAGACATCTTTGATAGTACATTTGGCATTACGGGTATAACTAATGAGTGATTGTATAACGTTTGGTGATGGAAACCGACGCTCTTTTCTATCAACTCCTTCTTGTTTGATACACAGCTTGAGTAAATCACGAGAATCTTCTGAATCCAAAATAGTAAAATTATTTTTATAACCAAGTAACGGTGCATAACGACGCAACATCTTGTAAGCAATCCGATGGAACGTTCCTGACCAAGGCATTTGTATTTTACCACCTGTCAATTCACTTACTCTATCTGTCATTTGTTTGGCAGCTTTGTTGGTAAAAGTAAGAAGTAAAATATTTTCAGGTTGAATATTGTGTTCAAGCAAATAAGCCACACGATAAGTAATAGTCCTAGTCTTGCCACTACCAGCTCCAGCCAAAACCAAACAAGGTCCATCGCCATTGTAGATTACCTCTAGTTGTTCTTTGTTTAATTCTTCAGAAAAGTTTAGCATGCTGTTTATAAAAACTATCTAAAAAAAGCTAAGGGGTCGTACATGGACGACCCTTGTTGTGGTTGTACCCAAAAGTTTTCTACAGAGACAACGTGTAAACATGATTGTTTCCGCTATCTTTAGCAGTCAACTCGACTCTCGTGAAATAGCCTGATGGTGACCAGCTTTCAATAATTTCGACCACCACCCAAAACCACTCCTTGTTAGCAAACAGCTTTTGCCAGGCAACTTTTTTGGTGTCCCTGAGATCTTCAAAGCTGTATTGTTGTTCGAAAGTTTGCAAATCCACCAGATAAGTGAAATTCCAGAGATGTGCCTCCATGATGACCTTTTTGAAGTACCCGACAGGTGAAAGTCGGACAATGAACTCCGCAACTTCAATAGGTGTCATGTTTCCAAAAATGGTATGCCACGCCTCGTGAAAATCCCGTCGCACCACCTTGGTGTTCCTATACATCATAGAATTCTTCAGACAGAGAAAAATTCTAGAAGACGGAATCAAGTGATGTCTAGTGTTCTGCAGAGGATTACCTGTTCTACTTTTGGACAAACCCCTACCCCCTTTGTGACAAAAAAATGAACAAAATTCGACAAAGTAACAAATAAAATTACACATTACTTTGTAAAATTTTACTATCTTTATAGTAACACAAAAAACAAAGAAAACAAACCTTCGCTCAAACTATTGATTTTTCTTTCAAAATAGGCTAATATAAGCAACATATATGAAATTTTTTGAAATCACTCACCAAGACAAAAATTCCCGAGCTAGAACTGGCATTATTCAAACTGACCACGGAATCATTGAGACTCCTGATTTTATGCCCGTAGGCACTCAAGCTACTGTCAAAACTTTGAACAAAGAAGATCTAAACAATATTGGTGCTCAAATTATTTTGAGTAACACTTACCATCTTCACCTTCGCCCTACCGAAAACCTAATTGCCAAATTTGGAGGACTGCACAAATTTATGAATTGGACCAAACCTATTCTTACTGATAGCGGAGGATTTCAAGTCTTTTCCCTTGGCTTACAAAAAGAAGCTAACGATGCCACTAGCAACGAAAAATTAGTTAGTATTGATGATGATGGGGTGACTTTCAAATCTCATCTTGATGGCTCAGTCCACCGCTTCACTCCCGAAGAGGCTATCAATATCCAACACAAAATTGGGGCGGACATTATCATGGCTTTTGATGAATGTACACCTGACGATGCTGATATTACTTACACCAAAAAAGCGATGAAACGCACGCATGAATGGGCAGAGCGTTGCATATCTGAACACAAAAAAAATACTGAGTACCATGGTTATCAACAATTTTTATTTGGAATTATTCAAGGCGCTAATCATGAAGAACTCCGTAAAGAATCAGCCAAGATTATCTCTTCTCTAGATTTCGATGGTATTGCGATTGGCGGAGAATCTATTGGCTACAACATGGAAGCTACCAAAAATATTTTGGACTGGATAAGTGATATTATTCCTGAAGACAAACCACATTACACTATGGGTGTTGGTTTCAATCCTAGTGATTTGTTTGAGGTGGTAGAACGTGGGATAGACATGTTTGATTGCGTGGCTCCGACTCGCGTGGCTCGCAACGGCAGGCTCTTTGTACACAAAGAAATAAATCCAAAAATGTATATCAATATCAAAAATACTGAATTCAAAACTGATAACAAACCTATTGATGATAAATGTGGATGTTTTACTTGTCAAAATCATACCCGCGCTTATCTTCACCATCTTTTCAAAGCTGAAGAAATATTAGGACTTCGCTTGGCTACTATACACAATCTTTATTTCTTTTTGGAGTTAATGCGTAAGATTAGAAAAGCAATCAAAGAAGATAAATTTTTGGAGTTAAAGAAAGAAATTTTAGGAAAATAAGTTACAAGATATAAACAACAACTTATTTACCTAAGAAGAAATAAATATCAAATTACAAAATCCAAATGACAAATCAAATCCAAAAAATTAATGCCAAAATTTATCATTTTATAATTTGTCATTGATTCCTCCCAAGGCGGACAAGTTAAAATTTGAGCTTTGACATTTGTAATTTTAATAAATATGTTACATATAAACATCATTGTCATCGGTAAACTAAAAGAAGCTTACTGGCAAGACGCTGAGAAAGAGTATCTGAAACGTCTCCAATCTTTTGCCAAAATAAATATTATTGAGCTCAAAGAAGAATCTTTTTCAGAAAAAGATAATTTTGAAATTGTAAAAGCAAAAGAAGCACAAAAAATTATCAAAGCTATACCAAAAAATAGTTATATTATTGTACTTGATAGGGAAGGTAAACAATTTAATTCCGAAGAACTTTCCAAAAAAATGACCATAGACACAATGGGACAATCTAACAATAGTCATCGGTGGCCCACTAGGACTTCATGATTCCATAAAAAACAAAAGAAAAGAAATTTGGTCATTTTCCAAACTTACTTTCACTCATCAAATGATGCATGTGATTTTACTAGAACAAATTTATAGAGGATTTATGATTGCCGAGAAGAGGAAATATCATTATTAATCAAAGACCACCAGCTATCATACAAGATTCCAAACAAATTGGTTTCTCATATGGAAGAATTTCGGGTGGTTTTTGTTTTTTAAAATTTACCTAAAATTCTCCACATGCCAAATTTTGCCATCCGGGGCTTCATAAAAGCCACAAGCCACAGTAGTATATTTTTCGTTTGACATATTGAGATAGTGTCCATGAGCGGAGTATGGCTCACCAGGTCCTTCATTCCACATCTCTACCATACAATAATTGAAAATACTATCAAAACTCGGATAACCCGGACAAAGATTTTGTGCCCATTCACCACAGTCACCAAAAGAAGAATGTGTTGAACCAGATTGATATTCTTTTTGCGAAGATTGGTCAGTGCAAGATTCTCCCATAGTCCACCTAAGTAAAGCTGGTTTACCTTCACCTGCTCTCCAAGCATTAATTTTGTCTACACATTGCTGTCGATATGAATCATAGTTTGTGGAAGGCTCTGGAGTTGGTACTGGAGTTGGAGTTGGAGTTGGAGTTGGAGTTGGAGTTGGAGTTGGCGTAGGTGTAGGTTTTTCAACAGATTTTTCCACTGGCACTTCTTCTATTGGTTTTTCTAGTTCCACTTTCTCTACTGGATTTTGTAATATTTTTTCACTTTTTACTTCTTCTATCTTCTGTTCTTCTTTTTCTGTCACAATTTCTTCTGCATTTTCTGTACTCTCAATTGTAGAAGTCGTGGTCGTCACAAACTCAGTCACACTTTCCAAAGACTCTTCTACATTATTTTCTTGTACTGGATTAAAATTTTCTTCTACTTTCTCTCCACCTCGAAAATCACAACCAGACAAAAACAATACACTCAATAAAAATGTACTCAAAATAAAAATTTCATATTTTTTAACTAGGTTACATCTGTAAATCTGAATTATCCGAATATCCGAATCAATCTAATATATAAACATTGCATCACCAAAACTATAAAATCTATATTCTTTTTCTATAGCTTCTTTATAACATTGCAACATAAACTCCCGTCCTTCGCTAGAGCTTCGGCCGGCAAGTCTATCTCCTACAAAAGCACTTACGAGTATAAGCAAAGTTGATTTTGGAAGATGAAAATTGGTAATCATCGCGTCAACTATCTTAAATTCAAATCCAGGTTTGATAAAAATATTGATGTCTCCGGTGTATGATCTGACTACGGTCGACAGTCGACAGTCGACAGTATTTTCTGTAGTCTGTTGAATGTAGTCTGTTGTCAATTTTGCAACTCCTTCAAGTGTACGAACAGTCGTCGTCCCGACAGCAATAACACGACGTCCTTCTTTTTTAGCTTTATTTATTTTATCTGCAGTATCTTCCGAAATTTCTACCCACTCACTATGCATCGTATGATCCTCTATTCTTTCACTCTTCACTGGCAAAAAAGTCCCCAATCCAACATGGAGAGTAACTTCCGCAAAATCTACACCTTTGAATTTTAATTTTTCTATCAATTCTGTTGTAAAATGAAAACCAGCAGTCGGGGCTGCGACCGAGCCTTCTTCTTTGGAATATATTGTCTGATAAAATTCTAACTGATCTGGTTCATCTTTGACATAAGGTGGTACTGGAATATGACCATATTGATTAGCTTTTTTCATTACCTCTTTGTCATCTTCTTCAAATTGAACTAATATAGTTCCATCTAGTTCTTTGATAACAACAGTACAAAAAAAGTTTGGTGCAAAACGTACATTCATACCAGGTTTGACTCTTTTACCAGGCTTAGCCAATATTTTCCAAACTCCAGAATTATTCATCGGACGAACAAGAAATATTTCCACTTCTTTTTGATTGAGTAAAAATTTGTCAGGTACCCCATCTTCATCAACATCATTATTACTAGCTTCCAATCTACCAAAAAGTCTGGCTTTGAAAACTTTGGAATTGTTCCAAACCAACAAATCTCCAGATTTAAAATAATCTACAATATCATAAAAATGTTTGTGATCAACTTTTTTATTTTTTTTATTAACTAAAAAAAGCTTGGAACTGTCACGCGGTTCAAGTGGTTTCTGGGCGATACATTCGTTTGGTAAATTATAATCAAAGTCTGAGGTGTTCATAAATTTACAATATAAATTCTACAATTTAGAAATAAAGGAATGACAAATTGAACGAAGTAAAATTTGTAGTTTACCTTTTACTTATATTTCTTCACTGCCTCAGCCACTACACTAGCAATATTTTTATCCAACACTGGCGGAATAATATTTTCTTTATTAGGATTTTTTACATAATCAGCTAGAGCTTTGGCTACAGCCAATTTCATTTCCATTGTAACTTTGCTAATTCTAGCATCTAATAAACCACGAAAAATTCCAGGAAAAACCAAAACATTATTGACCTGATTTGGAAAGTCACTGCGACCAGTAGCCACAACAGCAGCCCCAGCTTCTTTAGCCTCATCTGGAAAAATTTCTGGCGTTGGATTGGCCATAGCAAAAATAATGGCATCAGTATTCATAGTTTTAATCATGTCTTTGGTAAGTACTCCTGGCTTGCTAACACCAACAAATACATCCGCACCAAAAAGAGCATCAGCTAAACTACCACACAAATTATTTTTGTTGGTTCTATTCAAAAGTTCTTGTTTGATAGGATTCAAATCTGTACGTTGACGACAAACTAGACCTTGAGAATCTATCAACAAAATATTTGTTACACCAGCTTTCAAAAGTAAATTGGTAATAGCTACTCCAGCTGCACCTACACCACTAATGACTATTTTTACTTCTTCTATTTTTTTGTTGACAACTTTTAGAGCATTAAAAAGTCCAGCTAAAACGACGATAGCTGTACCATGTTGGTCATCATGAAAAACTGGAATATCCAACTTTTCACTAAGTTGCTTTTCTATTTCAAAACAACGAGGAGCAGAGATATCTTCCAAATTTATTCCACCAAACATCGGCGTAAGTAATTCTACTGTATGTACAAATTCAACAACATCTTGAGTTTTGATAGCCAATGGAAAAGCATCTACATCAGCAAATTCTTTGAATAAAATACATTTTCCTTCCATCACTGGCAGACTAGCTTCTGGTCCAATATTTCCCAAACCAAGTACAGCACTACCATCAGTGATGACTGCAACCATATTTTGTTTGCGAGTGTATTCATATAATTTTTCTTTGTCTTTGAAAATTTCTAGACATGGTTCAGCTACACCAGGAGTGTAAGCCAAACTCAAATCTTCTCTACTCTCAATTTTGGCACGAGAAATTACTTCTATTTTTCCTTTAAGTTTTTTGTGATAATCTAAAGCGTTGGACATATTTAATTATTAATTTATAATTTTATTAGATTATTATTTTTAAATACAAAATAAGTTGAGATAAATAGAGATAAAATGGAGATAAAAAACTTATTCTGCCTACTTTATCCGCCTTGGGAGGATTCTGCTTAATTTGCTTATTTTGCTTCTATTGTATATAAATAGACATTCTAATTACAC
>Ga0051987_10001916_pt1 | contig 10357 bp, 9 predicted proteins | sample CryGey08umfilter_2_FD_58083 | JGI IMG/M metagenome (GOLD analysis project Ga0051987, IMG submission 58083) | Groundwater microbial communities from aquifer in Utah, USA - Crystal Geyser 4/10/14 0.8 um filter | ecosystem: Environmental > Aquatic > Deep subsurface > Groundwater | place: USA: Utah... | reverse complement strand
TTGAGGCGCATGTACTGCACACCCCCGGCCATACCCCCGCCTGCCTAACCTATGTGATTGGCGATGCCGCGTTTGTGGGAGATACCCTTTTTATGCCCGATTATGGCAGTGCCCGATGCGATTTTCCTGGTGGGGATGCCCGCGTGCTTTATCAATCGGTTCAAAAACTCTTTGCCCTGCCGCCGGAGACGCGACTTTTTATGTGTCACGATTATCTGCCCGAAGGCCGTACAACCCACCAGTGGGAAACCACGGTTGCCGAGCAAAAGGCCCATAACATCCACTTGCATGAAGGTGTGATCGAGGATGAATTTGTGGCCATGCGCACGGCACGAGACGCTAAGCTTGGCATGCCGCGCTTAATTCTGCCCTCGGTACAGGTTAATATCCGGGCCGGCCATCTGCCCGAGCCGGAAGACAACGGCACCAGCTACCTTAAAATCCCCATCAACACACTTTAGGAGTACACCCCATGACGTTTTCTCCCCGCCGCGTCACAGATACCTATGCCGTACTCGGCCAACTCCAGCCTTCAGACTTGGCCAAAGCTAAACAGCTTGGGTACCAAAGTATTATCAACAACCGGCCTGATGATGAAGAAGCAGACCAGCCCAAACATGAATTGTTGGCCCAAGCGGCGCAAGATGCCGGATTGAAATATCTTTATCTTCCTGTCTCTGGCCCGATTAGCTCTTCCCAGATTAAGACCATGCAGCACGCTTTGGTTTCTCTACCCCAACCTGTACTGGCTTTTTGCCGCAGCGGAGCACGTTCGACGCGTATTTGGGCTCATGCTCAACACGGCCAACAAAGTATGGATGACATTTTGCAGGCTGCCGAGCAAGCCGGCTGTGACGTTTCTGCTTTACATGCTGAACTTACTGCAACGGCATCCTAGCTGATGGAATGGCTTGTTTTCCCTCCTGATCTCTTGCTTATTCTTCTGGGTGGCAGCCTTATCGGATTTTTGTTGGGTTTACTGGGCGGGGGAGGCTCGCTCCTGGCAGTGCCCATGCTGCTGCATATGGGAGGTATTACGTCACCTCATATGGCTATTGGTACCAGTACGATGGCCGTGGCGTTAAATGCGTATCTCAACGCCTTTACCCACGCCCGCCATGGCAACGTAGTGTGGCATCCTGCACTGATTTTTTCGGCCATTGGAGGCGTTGCTGCCAGCGGCGGTGCATCTATTGGACTGCTTACACCCGGCCCATGGTTGATGATTGCTTTTGGCCTTTTAACCTTAAGTGTAGGAGGATGGATGTGGGGAAGAAAGCCACCTACGCGTGACGAGCAAATCAAAGTATCGGACACAAAAACATTTTTGGCAGGCGCAGGTGTTGGTGGATTAGCCGGTTTTTTTGGGATTGGTGGAGGTTTTATGGTGGTGCCTGCTCTGTTATGGGCCACGGGGATGGATGTCCGCAAAGTCATGGGGACTTCATTGGTTGGAGTTGGTACGTTAGGTATGGGAGCAGCCCTAACCTACGCGCTGGCGGGCGAAGTGCAATGGGTTGTGGCCGGGATATTGCTGCTAAGCGGTTTCTTCGGTGGCCGTATCGGCCACAAGCTTGGGGAGTATTTACACGGTAAAAACAAGGCCCTTCTTCAGAAGCTTTTTGCCGTCTTTATCATTTTGGTGGGTGCTTGGATGACGATAAGCCATTTAATGCAAGCCTGATGAAAACCTCGTGCGCAGAACACACGAGAGCTTTGCTACCGGAACTTACTGCACCGCCATGGTTTTAATTTAGGATTGGACGGTTTGGCCTGTGGTGCTGGCAGTGATGTAGGAGGCTGAGAAGATTTTTGCCGATTTGCCTTAACCTTCCGCTGGAAAGACAGCTTCGGCTAGAACTTCTTTCACCACCATAAAATTCAAGTATGCACAAAGATTCCCTGCATCAAAAAGCCCGCTACGTGGGGGCTTTTTGATGCAATTCCTTCCTGAGAAAAACATGACAACACTTGTTTTTATTTTTTAAATCCTGATTTATATCAAGGAAGTTTTTGAGCTTACTAGCTCATACTCCCGCCCGAAAACAAGGGATTTAAAACATGAAAAAGACGTGGATTTTCAACGCAGATAGCGCGCGGGCGAGGTTATTTGAGATGACAAACCCCGGCAATCTCCACGAGGTTGAAGACACCGTCCACCCAGAGAGCCGCCTGACCGAAGGGCAAGGGGGCGACGATAAGCCCGGACGAGTCTTTTCTCCTGGGGGAGAGCACCGCGCGGCAGCACATGAAAAAAACGAACAACACCAAAAAGAAACAGAGTTATTTGCCTCAGATTTGGGTAAACTCCTCGCGCGGCACCTTCATCCAGAAGACAGACTTTTTCTAGCAGCGCCTCCAGCAATGCTGGGGAAGCTAAGGCAATCTCTCCCTAAAACAGTAGAAGAATGTGTCTTCACCACATACCCACAAAGTCTTGTACAGGAAACTATAGAGGTCATTCTCACCAAATTAAAGGATGATTTAAGTCGCATGCACCCAAGCGAAGATTAAGAGCAGTCTCCTCACGTTTTTGCACAGGCAAAAGGAGATAAGGGCGGCAGATTGGGGCTAGAAGCACATTTAGATAGTTCATCTTACCTGGAGCACGGAAAAGAAAATGCCCTAAATTACTGGCTAAGCACAGAGGCCAGCAAAGTTTTAACAGCCTCCACACAACTCGTGGGTGGCGCCCTGTATCGTCAGGCACATGAAGATAGAGAGTCTCCGGATAGCGCCAACGGATTTAAACCCACCACCTATCAAGAGATAAAAACATACCTTGGCAGCCGTCATGAACAGGGGCGCTTTAATCACAATATCGGGGCAACGCTCGAAAGATCAACCTTTGATGCAACAGCGACATCTGCAGGGATGATTAACAACAGCGACCGCGATCGCAACCACATAACCTTTGGTGTCAAATCTTCCTATGATTGGAGAGAAATCCTCACCCCTCAGCTCCAAATTGTAGGAGACGTCCGCAACTACGATGCTCAGACTGATGATTTTAGTTACCGACGCTCATCCAAAGGGGGGCGCGCTACAGCAGGAACACGCTTTAAGGGCAAAAAAAAATAAAGTGAGCGGAGAAGTGAATATAGGGATAATGAGGCAGGATTATGATGACAGCCGTTTCAATACCCTCAATGCTCTGGCGGCAGATGCGGTGCTCAATTACAACCTCTCACCGTCCACACGCCTCTCCACCTATCTGGATCGTTCCATTGCGGAGACAACCCCTCATAGGGTCATCTGGCTATCTTTATACCTCTGTAGGCGCAACGCTGGAACATGATTTAAACAAGGATCTCATGGCGTCGTTACGGCTGTCTTACGGACACTCGGATTTTCAGGAAAGCAGCCGCACAGATGCAGATTATGATGCCAGTACAGGCTTGCGCTATTTTATAACACCGCGCTGGTATGTCGCGACAGATTACCGGTATCAGCTCCGAGACTCCTCTCACGAGACAACAAACTGCCAACGTCATCAGGTTTTTGCCCGTACAGGCCTGGTGTACTAGCCCCACCCTAAGTTAATAAAAAAGGGGGCCACAAGCCCCCTGCCCTCTGTCACCTGTTCTATTAAGCCCTATAAAAAACCGAACCCTCCCTAAAACAACGGCTCCAAAGTTACCCGCATAGCACTTTGTGGCAGCATATAGGCATAACCGGCTTTCGTATCAGAGACATCAATCAGCAAACGCCACGTATAGGTACGCGTCTGCCCAACTTCCAAAACATCAGGGAGCATGATGGTTTTAACAAACAGAGGTACGCCCGCCGCATCGGCAAAAGTGGCTATCAGAGGCATATTCACAGGTGTACGCCCTCCCCCCACATGAGAAATATCAGCAGAAAGAAGAATAACACCTTCTTCCGCCTTTGCTTTCGTAATAGCGCCCACAGAGATCTCAGGCTTCGGAAGCTCTGTCACAATCTCAACAAGCGGCGGCACATTTTGATAAGCCAAGGCGTTCTGAGTATTCACCACATCGGCTAAATTTGTAAAACCTACTATTCTCCAATGATTATCGAGGGAATCAACTTCTATCCACAAAGGTGGCACAGAGGCATCCTCAACAAGGGTAAGAGGAACCGCCGCAATCGTTGGCGTAAGTTTTTCCGCGCGGCCAACATGTAAGATGTTTGATGAAAAGGCATCTCCCAGCACATCGGTCCAAAGCTGTCCCACAAGGCCATCCTGCCCCACTGTCGGCACACGCTTTTCGGCAACAAGCATTCTTATATGTTCTGCCATACGCAGCGCCATGCCAGGCTTCACAAAAGCCTCCATACGGGCCTTCAAGCCATGATGAAACCGCGATTGAAAGACATCAGGTAACGGGCTCAAATCAGGCTGAGATTGTTCCAGAACGTAGTCCACAAGGCTCACCGCCACACTGTCTACATCCACATAGTTATCCAGCTTCTGTGTATCCCCCTGTTCTAAGGCTGTCAGGGTCTGATGAACAATGTGTGCGGGCCCAACAGGAGAACGCCCAAGCCACCATAAAGCCGTAAGCAACCCAAGCACCAGAACACCAAAGACAATCCAACCCGCAGGGAGACGGCGTGGGCGCTTAATCGGCGGCAGCATCATCCGAGAGAAAGGATTGTCAAAAGGTGCATGCGTCACCGTACTTCGCGTCGTTGTGCGCAAATGCTCCAGCTCATGCATCACGCCGCTTCTCACATCACTCAGGGATGAAGGGTCAACAACAGGCTGAACACCTGCCGTACGCTGCCACCACCATGCCCGAGCCTTTTCAAACCAGTGGTGCAAAGCCCATCGCTCATGAGACGTCGCGCGCTTCAAGCGGCTTGCAAAACTCCGGCGCTCCAGCGCCACATCACCTTTCAACTCCACAACATCATCTATGCGGCCGGCAAGTCGCTCGGCAGGGCTGTTTTGTAAAAGCGGCGCGGACAGTGCAGACGGAATATTACGCTGTATTTTTTGAGCCTCAGCCATTTTCTTGGCAGATGAATCCTTCTTCACAAAGCGCCCCCTGGCTCCCCGACGTGGCGAGGCACTTTTCGTGCGTTTCTGGTCGTTTTTTCCGGCCATAATCGTATGCTTCCCCTACATATTGTAAAGAGAGTGTACCCAGCTTGTCGACAAGCGGCAAGACCCTTGCATACTTTGTGCGGTTTATTTCATCAATCCGAGGTTTCGGACTACACTAAAAAACGAAGCTTCCACCGCACACACCAACGCCCATCTCCCTTCGTATAGCCTTGGATAATAAGCTTTTTCGTAGGGATCTTCTGTCCAAAGAAAGGACAGTAAACCGTATTTTTCACAGCCAGCCGACCCTCTAAAATCTCAAAAACAGCCTCTTTGCCTGTGGCCGTCGTCAAGCGGGCCCGCCCCTCATCCTCTAAAACCAGGCTCACCTGCGGATGCACCAGAAAGGCCGCCTCGCAACGCCGGCGCCTGCCTTTCTTGTCCAGCACACTATCCTCGCCCTGCAAAACACTTCCATCCCCCGCCAACATCATTTTCCGTTGATGACGAACACCCAAATGGCGATATCCGTCATGTTCGGCATTTAAAACAACATCAGCACCAGGCTTATCCAAACCTTTGATATCATGAATAACGCGGCGCACACGACGCCCCACTCTAAACCCTCCCCAAACTTCAGAGCTATCCATGCCATCAACCGTCACCGTATTATGCATGCATGTCCCCCGCATCATGTTGCGGTCGTGGGTCTGGTAGCCAAACGTGCCGCCATTTACAAAAATCCTTTCCGTGCCCGCACTCATTTCAAAAGAGAGCGTATCCGCATGAGCATGCCCGGGGTTATCATCAGGCCCCACAAGCCCCACATCCATCAATACACACGTCCCACCTCTCGCCAACCGAACGTATCCCGTATCAGGCAAATACGGTTTATCTTCGCCGTGCCATGCATGGCGGAGAACACGCTCTACATGCGCCGCCTCTTCCACTTCTCCATCATTAAACAGGGCAAGGCCCCCATCAGGGTGGCGCAATGTGGCTAATGCCGTCGCCATGGCCTCCATAGCGTCTATAAGGGGTAGAGGTGCCCCGCCAACAGGTCGCAGCAAGGCCACAACATCCACAACATCTTCCAAAACCTGTTTCAAGTAGCTCGGGCTCCGTTCCGCGTGTCCTCCATCGGGCAAAGTCTGGCTTTTTATTTCACGAACAAACCGCGCAAGGTTCGGCACCAGCAAGGCATCTGCCCCAGGCACAGCCACACCGGCAAAAATAAGCGCTTTAAGGTTTTTTAGCAGATGGTTATACCCAAGGTCCCATTCCAAATTATGCTCCAGAAAAGAAATCTGACGTGTAAGAATCTCCCTGAACGCAAGCTGCTCTTTGGCATTCCAGCCTTTCAAAAGCCATTCAGCATGTACCAGCCAGTTCACAATTCTCAAACTTAAGGGGTAAGGGTGCCATGCGGTGGGGTGATAATGCCCACACTCGCGCATCCAGTCCGCCAACAGCTTCTGGGCTTCCTGTTTCTGGCCGGCGGCACGTAAATCACCAAGCCAGTCATGGTAATGCAGGTGAAAAATCCAAAGGAGCGGGCGCCCTGCCGGAGCCCAGTCCATAAGGCCGTTCGGCACATAGGTCTGGCCAATAAACGTCCAGCGCCCGGCAGCAATTTCACGGCCTGCTTCCATGCTTCCCGGCCATAAGTAAGGCACATTATCAAGGGGAGATAGAAAATCCTCCCTCACCCCCTCTCTCACATGCAAAGCCTCATCTTTAAGGCCATAAAGGGGGCTTGTGTAATAAAACCCCTTCAGCCTGCGCCACACCTTGTAAGCAAGGCGCCATAAGGGAACATACCACAGCGTACGCAACCAGCATCCAAGGGTAGCTCCATGTATTTTCATCCTCGCAAAGTGCCATGCCGGCGCAAGGGGGACAAGCTCTATTTTCCCATAAAAAAAGAGGCCCCAGAAAGGCCTCTTTTTCAGTACCGGATGTTTAGACTTTAATGCCCATTTCATCCAGAACACCATCCACACCCGTGCGCATATCACCAAAGGCCTGCTGCACTTCGGCAGAGGCACCCTGCACTTGGTCAGCCGCCACACCCGTATCATTAGCAGCCTGTTCAATACCACCCATATTGGCATCCACGTCATTCACACGGCTTGCGGCATCACGCACACTTCCGGCAATGGTTTTCACCACACCGCTTTGTTCTTCAACAGCAGCACTAACAGTCGTTGCGTTGTCTCTAATGCGGTGAATCGCCTCCACCACAGCCTGAAGCGCCACAACACTCTGTTCGCTCACATCCTGGATGTTCCGCACCTGTTCACCAATCTCCACAGTGGCTTCACTGGTATGGCTGGCAAGCTTTTTAACTTCATCCGCCACAACCGCAAAGCCTCGTCCGGCATCACCGGCACGGGCAGCTTCAATCGCGGCGTTAAGGGCAAGCAGGTTGGTTTGTTCGGCAAGGTCGTTAATCAAACGAAGAACGTCAGAGATCTTCTTACCAGCCTCACCAAGATTACGTACCACTTCGTCCGTGCGCTGGGCTTTGCTGACAGCGTCATCAATGAGCACATTGGTCTCGCCAATACTCTGAGAGATGTCGTTAATGCTGATATTAAGCTCATCCACAGCCGAGGATACGCTGGTCACATACCCGCTCGCTTCATTAGAGCTCTTGCGGATAACCGTACTCTGGGCCGATGTCTCTTCAGAGGCCGCAATCATCGCCGCCACCGCCTCAGCAACTTGTCCGCTGGAGGCACCCACACGCTCGGCACTCTGGTTGAAAGATTGAGCCAACTTCACAATCGGTTGAATCAACGTACTCGCCATCCATAAGCCAAAGACAATGTTAACGATAACCGTCACCGCCACCATGGTAAGCGTCAGCCCAATCATCTTATAGATAGGGGCCATAATTTCGCTCTTGAATTCTTTCACAACAAAAGCCCATGTCACACCATCAGCAATCTCCACAGAGGTCAGGGAACCAAAAACAATTGCACCAGTATGACCTTCAAACGTCTCAACAAGCTTTTCACCGCCCAACACGCGGGTAAACATGGGTTTCAGGTGCTCAGGCAACACGTCACCAACAACGACAGAATCATCTTCCCGTTGGGGGTTTGTGCGCAATTTAAAGTCAGGGCCAATAAGTAAAGCCTCTGCAGTTTTGCCTAAAGATTTTACAGAAGATAAAAGATCCGTCAGCGCCTCAACAGGCAGCTGAATCACCACCGCGCCAATGGCCTTGCCGTCTTTAACGATGGTGGATGCCATAAATCCAGCACCCGCATTATAACTGGGGGCATAAGGGACAAAATCCTCAAACACAACCGTCTGGGGGTCATTACTTTCCATGGCACGCCGTGCCGCCTTGGCAAGGCCTGTATCCTTCAGGTAGCCCTCGTCAATCCGGTTCATAAAGTCAATTTCCTTGAACACGGTATAAACAATGCGCTGGCTTTCCGCATCCACCAAAAACACGTCATAATAGCCAAACTGGTTCACATACTCCACAAATTTAGAGTGATACCTGGCATGCAAGGGGTCATAGGCCACATCCACTCCGGCACTCTCCATATTGTGCTTCTCACCAATCGGCTGCGGGTTGCCAGAGATATAAAGGTGTTGCAAAGCGCGCACCTTCGGGTCTTTCTGTTTCCAGCTCTCCTCGTCAGAGGCAGTGGCACCAGGCGTCTTCTCTCTTTGGTACGCGTAGCGGGCATTATATTTTTGATCGTCCACAACAACCTCCAGCAAATCATCCCGGCCTGTTGCATGGGTAAAATGGAAAAGAAGAGAGGCCACCGCGGGGTCTTTACTTAAAGTGTACAAAACACCCTGGGTATTTTTAAAATAATTATGGACAGAATCCTCAATGGCCACCTCCAAGGATTTAAACATGCCCTCTTTTTCATAAAGAATTGTTTGATACGAATTCCATGTAGATACGCCCGTCAAAATCGTTAAAGGTATAAGCCCCACAGCCATCATGGCGCCAATGAGCTTCTGCTTGAATGAAAGATGCATGTTGATATCTTCTTTTTATTATTTTTAAAAATGTACCCCCCTTTTCATCAACATAAAACCCCCACGCCCATCCAAAGGGCATAAAAGGAAACCCCCTGTGGCGGGGGAGCATCCTTACATACAATGCGTTAAAAGCTCAGCTTCCGAGAAAGCCCCATCATTACCGCCGTATCATCTAGTTTATACGTCCGCGCACCATTCACAGCCGAGGCATCATGCTTATGCGCCTTGCCATAACTTGTCTGACGAATCTCCACATGCGCCGCCGTTTTCGCATTAATCGCCATCTGTAAGCCCGCGCCATACATGGGGCCTGTAAGCGTTTCTGTTTGTGTCGTACTGCGGTTCACACCATTGCTGTAAACGTCATATTCGCTCCGCGTTGCCGTAAAGCCACCCGTCACATAAGCAAGCGTACGCCCCCCTAAAATAACGCCCAACCGGGCCCGTGCCGTGCCAGAAAGCCCAAGTTTGGCAGAATCTTTCTGGCCAAGATATGTATCATTGTGGCCCTTCGCATTCCGGTTACCCACATCAGCCGCCACACCCATCACAAAGTTATTGCTGCGCCAGTCACGGGCAAGCGTGGCCCCATAGCCCGTGCCTTTAGCCTCAAATGTCCTTACATTGCCCGAGGCCCGGGTGCTTTCCACATCCGCATCACCCGTCACAACATGCACACCAACAGAGGTCCCATTCCAAAAATCTTTAAGTGTCGGGGCCGCCTTCGCATAAGGGCGATAGTCCGCCTCATATCCTGTCTGGTAGCCACTAGGCCGAATGTAAATCTGTTCACGGTAGGCCGTCTCCGCATGGGCAGCAACGGCAAACGCCGCCAAAAAGGCTGTGTTGATCATAAGTTTCATGGTCTCTCTCCCTTGAATACAAGAGGTATATCACCATCAAAAATCCAAAACAAGCGCTTTATATAACAAGAAAAACGGCACCCTGTTGCCAAGGCGCCGTTTTTGCTACTCTGGGTAAGGGTTAGGCCATACTAAAGGTGGTGATGACGCGGTCCCTTAAGATACTCCCATTGGTGTAGCTCGGCATCGGATCACCTCCTTTCGTTGTAAGTGTTATGGTCTGGTTCATGGCGCGGCTCCATTTTACGTTGCTGCGGGTTGATCACCTTACCCCACCTATACACTTATGAGGCTCGGTACCTGCATCATGGTTCGGTTTCTGACATCTGAAAACCCTGCCGCCTAAAGCTCAGGCAAAGGAGTGTGTCATAAAGAACATTGTCACTCTATTGACATGAGTGACAAAAGGCATAAAGTATCACCAACACAATTAAAAAGGAGAGTGTCTGATGAACATGGAAAA
>Ga0051987_10001915_pt1 | contig 10360 bp, 8 predicted proteins | sample CryGey08umfilter_2_FD_58083 | JGI IMG/M metagenome (GOLD analysis project Ga0051987, IMG submission 58083) | Groundwater microbial communities from aquifer in Utah, USA - Crystal Geyser 4/10/14 0.8 um filter | ecosystem: Environmental > Aquatic > Deep subsurface > Groundwater | place: USA: Utah... | reverse complement strand
GCCGCAACTAGGAAAATTTGGTAATCAAGCACAACAACAACCAGGTGGCCTACCAGTATTTGGCGGCCAAGCCAGAAACCAACAAGGGGCAACACTGCCGCAAATGCCGCAACTAGGAAAATTTGGTAATCAAGCACAACAACAACCAGGGGGGCTGCCAATATTTGGTGGTGGGCAGGCCATAAACAAACAACAGACGATAATGCCCCAACAGGAAGAATCGGACGATGGAGAAACTGGAATGCCGCAAATGGCCTTTTAAAAAAAAAGGGGGGGGGTAGTCAAAAGTATTTAAATTATTTTTAAACTTAATTTAGATACAGTTGGGTCAACCTCTAAAATTTTAACAGAAAGGGTTTGACCTAATTGATAGGCTTTTCTCTTTTTTCGGCCAACAAATTTATGATGCTTTTCGTCAAATGTATAATAGTCGTCATCAAGATCACGCACAGAAACAAATCCTTCAGCACTTGTGCCTTCTAGATTTATAAACAGACCGGCCTGCATAACGCCGACAACCTTACTTTTCACAACTTTTCCCTTATCTTTTTGTAATAAATAAAGGGCGTATCGTTCTTTAACGGCACGCTCTGCTTTTGCTGCTTTACGCTCTGTCTGTGAAATATGCTCTGCAATTCCATTCATGTCGCCTAAATCAGGTGTTGCATAAGTATGTTTATCCAAATTTAAAGCATTAACTAAACTGCGGTGAACAATTAAATCGGCATACCGGCGTATCGGGGATGTAAAATGGGTGTAATGCGACAAACTAAGGCCAAAGTGCCCTAAGTTTTCAGGTTGATACAGTGCTTGTGATTGACAACGTAAAACAAGTTCTTGAACCATAGCTTGGTTGTCGCTATTTTCAGCTCCCTTTAAAATTTTATTAAAAGTATGTGGAGTTAGCTGCTGTTTTTTTGGAATTGTATGCCCAAGAGAAACTAAAACATCGGTTAAACTTTCATAACGTTTTTGATCTGGGGCTTTATGATTACGATACACACTTGTATAGCCTTTTTTCAGCAGAACCTTAGCAGCACATACATTGGCCAATATCATAAATTCTTCAATAATTTTATTACTGACACGCTCCGCCGATTCTTCTATTTGCTTTGGATGTCCTTTTTCATCAAAAATCACCTTATATTCAGGGATAGATATATTCAGTGTACCCCTAATTTTACGGGCCTGATTTAAAGATTTATAAGCACCATAAAGATTTTCGATTTCTGTTTTTACAGGCATACAAGTTTTGTCATAATCCCCATCAATACCATCTTGAACTTGCTTGTATGTTAAGCGAGCAGACGATCTTATTAAGCTGCGCATAAATTTAAAGCTTGAAGGTTTTCCATTTGGATTAATAATAATTTCCACAGCTAAGGCTAAACGATCTTCATTTGGCCTTAGCGAACATAAATCATTCGACAATGAAACTGGCAACATGGGAATCACCGTATTTGGAAAATAAACAGAATTTCCGCGTTTTAAAGCCTCATGATCTAATGGAGTAGCGGGCTCTACATAATAACTAACATCCGCAATGGCAACCATGATTTTCCATAAGCCGTCCTGCATTGGTTCTGCATAAATTGCGTCATCAAAATCTTTTGCATCTTCCCCGTCAACTGTAACAAATGGTATATGACGTAAATCAACACGATGCGGTGAATTTAAAGATGGACTTTCTTTTGTATTTTGTTCTGCCTGGTCTAAACATTCTTGACCAAAAACGTGTGGAATATCATTTTGCCAGATTGCAATTTTTGAATAAGTAGATGGGTCTTTAATGTTACCAATTACTTGTACAAGTTCAAAAGATTCTTTCAAATTAAAGACAAGAACATCATTATGTTTTAACGTGGCCGTTTGTTCGCCTTCTAGTGCAACACCTGGAAAAGGATCTTTTCTATGAATAGAGGTAATATAACCTGTTTTTGGTGAAGTTTGCGTAAATGTACCAATTAATGACTTTGCATAATGCAAAGACGCTACGCCTGGTTTTGAGATTCTTTTAGGAACGTTCCCATTTTTTTTATGTCTATGGCCTTTTTTCTCTGGCCCTTTGCGCTTATAACCACGCCTTTTCTTTTCTCTTGTCATTGAACTTTTGCTAGAATAGGTTCAGGAGAACGACCAACAGTTATAAATATAAGTTTATTAACATCTATATGGTCTTTCAACGCTTTTCTAATATTGCTTGGTTTTAATTGGGCAAGACGTTCTGGATAAGATGAAAGCCAACTTAGGGAACGCCCTAATAACTGTGTTTTTTGCATCAATTCAGCAATCTGGAGTGTATTTGTGCGTGCAAAGGCAAAGCTATGTTTTGCAGACTTCAGATATTCTTGAATTTTTTTATCTGATAAGTTAGTGTGTGCTTTACCCATCACATCTTTAATAATGTTAATTACTTCTGTTGTTTTTTCTGGTAAAAACCCTGCTTGACCAAGAACCACAGGAAAATTGGTATCTCCAATAGCGCTTGCGCCAATATAATAAACAAGGCCTCGTTTCTCACGAACTTCTTTAAATAATTCTGATTCAGATCCTCCTATCATTTCCATACCTAGTGCAAAAGGCAAAAAATCATCATGCGTTGTATCAATAGAAGGGGATGCAAAAAACATAACGGTTTGCGGCACATCGTATTCACCGTGTTTGTGCTGACCTAAATTTTTAAATTGTACTTTGGGTATTTTAGTTAATTTTGTATCAGAATATAATTTATCTGTGAAAGTATCTAATAGCTGATCCCATTCCTCAGGTTCATAATCACCAACTAAGGTTACTTGCAGGTTCCTTTTTTGGAAAACATTTTGTAACGCACGTGTCAGGTCTTTATGGGTCAAAGCTGGTAGTGTTGTTAATAATTTTTTTGTCTGACTATTAAGTGGATGGTCGCCAATAAATTGTTTATAAAACAATTGACGCGCAATGGCACTTGGGTCGTGTAAAGATTGTTCTAAGCCAGAAATTGTCTGCCTTACCAACAGATTTATTTTTTTTTGTGAAATGTCTTTTTTTGATAGTATCTTTTGAAGAATTGTAAATGCCTGTGACAAGTCTTTTTTGGGCACACGAACAGAAATAAAAACTTCAGTATCTTCTGCCGAAACCGATAAATCGCAGGGAATATTTTTTAAAACTTTTGCAATTTCTTGTTCTTCGTATGCTCCGCCACCGCGCTGTAAAACATCGCACAACATGGAAACAGTCCCTAGCTTATCCAAAGGGTCAGATGTCACACCTGTATTCTTAAAGGTAAAAATAAAGGTGACAAAGCCCAAGTCATTAATTTTATGTGCCCAATAGACTTGCCCTTTAGGCGTTGTGTTTTCAGTTATCAAAAAACCGTTTGCAAATGCGCAACTTACACATAACCATATTAAAATTAATATTTTCTGGGGATTCATGATATTGAGCCTATATTAATGCTATTTTGTTAAAACTTTAACCGCAGCTTCTGATGGATCTGATTTTTTTTCGCCCTGCGAAGCGTCCACAGGTTTTACGGCTTGAAATTCTTTTGGAATAGTAAGTGGTGGGTTATCTGTCACAGAAAATTCATCAGGTTGTGAACGACTAAGGCCAAAGGCATCTTTTGCTGTGTCGCACCCAGTTAATAGTATACCAGCTATCGTCACTGTAAAAAAAATTTTCATAAACATTCCTTCTTTTATTAACTTTATATATTTTAACATAACACAAACTGGTAACGTCTAAAGAATTATATTTAAAACGCGGTGCTCAAGATCATGAAAAATTTTATGACCTGGCCCCCACACAATGAATAATGCATCCACCTTTTTCATATATAACGTTAACAGGCTGTCATTAGAAAAATGACAATGCATTTTCGGCACGGCTGTATCACCTATTCATCGTGCACTTAAATGTTTTTTATAGATAATCTGATGACAGCTAAATCCAGCAGCAACATTTAGCGATTCAGCTTAAAGTTAACTTTTTATTTTTTTTCAGACTCATAAAACATAGAAAAGAAATAAGCGTTAAAACAATTGGGTAAAGTGCGGCATATACTTTGCTTCCAAATGTTACGCTTAACCAATGGCAAACAAGGGGAGCAGCGCCCCCTAATATGCTAGCTGATAATGTTTGAACGATAGCAAATGTGCGTAGTCGTATTTCTTTTTTAAATAAAGATGGCGCTATGCTTATAACATTAACAACAATTAATTGTGAGCTTATGGCCAATAACAACTGCGGCAATATGTAAGCAACACTCGACGTTGAATTAAACACACAATACGATGCTGGCGCAAGAAAGGCAGCAAACAGAATAAAATATACTTTAATGTTCATGTTTGTTGGTTGCCTCTTTTTTTGCATCCACACAATGCCATAAATAATGGCAGCAATAAAAATACAAATAAACGCATTTAAAAAAAACGGCAGGGGTGCTTTTTTCTCTAGCAACACAACCCCATATGTATTTAAAAATGTCGTAATATAATACCACGGCCCAAAGGACATGCCCGTTAAAAAGAAGGCAATAATCATGTTCTTAACAACCTTTTTATCTTTTAATGTATTTAATAATCTTTTTTTTTCAATTCTTAGCTGAATAAAATTATCCGGCAAGCGTATAAGACGTAAACCGCCAGTCCAAAGACCTAAAAATCCAACTAATATAAATGCAGCGCGCCAAAAATGAATAACATTTAAATAATCAAGATAGCAAAAGCCACCCACAAGATAAGCAGCTGCGGTTCCAAGGGCAGCCATAACACCTAAATAAACAACAGATTGGGATTGTTTTTGTTTATTGGTATGTGATTCATAGGTGTATATAGTTGCTGCAGCATACTCTACACCCGTAAAAACACCTTGTAATAATCTAAAAATTGCAATGTAAATAAGGGTAATCCAAGGGTTTATTGTAAAAGGCGTGCACCCCAAAAACATGGTCGAAAATGCCATGCCAACAACTGACACAACTAAAACCTTCTTTCGGCTAACGCCGTCACCTAGTGGCGACAATAGTAAGGCCCCAAGTGGTCTGCCTAAAAATCCAATCCAAAACAAACCATACTGAAGTGTGGCCTGTTGTTCTATTGTGAAGATGGAGGATAGTGTTTTTCCCAAGACAGGAAATAAAAGAGCAAACAAAACAAATTCGAAAAATTCTAAAAATGTGCCGTAATAAACTAACAAATTCTTTATCCATCTTGTTTAACCTCAATATCCTCACACACGTAGCATATGATTGGCAATATAAGTATTGCCTCTTTTTTATGTGGCATGTATGTAATTTTTTTAGTAGTATAAATAGTGATTCCATTATTTCGTAAATTGCTGTCATGGATGTAAAAAGCATTTTTTCTAAAATTTGTGCTTTTTCATCATATGGACAGTGCAACTTTTAACATGAGGAAACTTAATTATGACAGCACCACTAATGCCAAAAGCAACAGCTGTATGGTTAATTGAAAATACAGCACTATCTTTTGAACAAATTTCAGCCTTTACAGGCTTACATATGATTGAAATTCAAGCAATTGCAGACGATGAAGTAGCATCATTAAAAGGCCTGAACAGCATAACAAACAATCAACTAACAGCAGAAGAAATTAAACGCTGTGAAGCAGATCCTGATGCCCGTTTAGTGCTAACAAAGGTTGTAACACCTGATAACGTTTTAGGCGGCAAAAAAACACGCTATGTTGCTGTATCAAAACGCGGAGACCGTCCTGATGCAATTGCATGGCTAGTAAAATATTACCCAAACATACCAGATTCAAAAATTTGCGAATTGTTAAGCACAACAAAGCCAACAATTAAAGCCATTAAGATGAAAACACATTGGAACTCTCAAAATATTAAACCCCAAAATCCAGTGCAATTAGGCATGTGCTCACAAGCACAAATGGACTTTATTATTAGTCGCTACGGTACTACAAATAATTAATTATTCATAAATGCTTCAAGTAGAATTTTTATCTGTAACACTTGGGGGTGCAAAAATCCTTCATCAGGTTTCTTGCACTGTTCCAACTCACAGCATCATGGCTATTTTGGGTTTAAATGGTGCAGGAAAAACAACGCTTGTTAAAGCCATAGCCGGGCTTGTGCCTTTCACGGCAGATAAAGCAACTTTCAATAATCTCTCTTTAAAAAATTTAAAGTCGCATGAAATTGCGCAGCAAGGCATTATTTATGTACCTGAAAATAAGGAACTTTTTTATGGGCTATCTGTACAAGAAAACTTAGAAGTTGGGGCGCTTGTCAAAACCCTCATCCCTTCAAAAAAACACGTTCAAAAATTACTACAATCTGTATATGATTTATTTCCCAAACTCAAAGAACGCAGTACCCAAAAAGTAGAGACATTATCTGGCGGGGAACAACAAATGGTTTGTATTGGGCGCGCCCTTATGGCGCAGCCGAAAGTTCTTATTTTAGATGAGCCAAGCCAGGGCCTTGCACCGCACATCGTGCAAAATCTTTTTAATAAAATTAAAGATTTAGCTAAAGCAGGCATGACTATTATTTTAAATGAACAAAATATCTATGCAGCATTAACAATAGCCGATAAAGCAATTGTTATTGAAAATGGCATCGTGATTGAAGAGAAAAGCGCCGATAAGATGATGAATATGCTAACGCAAGGCAAACTATCATTACTCAATATTTAAGTAAATAACAATATCTAGGAACGCGCGCAGTGCGACAATAGTTAAAAATTGCACTTGGGTTCAAAACAAAAAAACTGTTTTAACTTAAGACGTTTTTTTATTACCCCACAGGGAAGCCACAATACCGCCGCTTAATAGTATGGCCGTCACACCAAGCGTTATACTTGTTGGCACTTTTGTAATTGGTAGAAAATGCACAGCAAAAATTTTACCACCTATAAAAATCAACAGTAAGCTTAGTGAGTATTGCAGATATTTAAATTTATCTACCATCATTTGTAGTACAAAATAAAAAGACCTAAGCCCTAAAATGGCAAAAATATTACTGCTATAGACAATAAAAGGATCTGTTGTGATGGAAAAAATAGCAGGGATGCTATCAACAGCAAAAACAACATCAACAAACTCTATCATGATAAGGCTTAAAAACAATGGTGTTGCTGTATAGCATGTTTTAATCCATTTATCTTGATAAACTTCTGCCCCCTTTTTAAAAAACACTTCTTGATCAAGGTCATGATTTACATGAATAAATTTTTTAACAATGCGAAGCACCATGCTTTGAGAAATATCTTGATCAGTTTTTTGAGGCCTTAACATTTTAAGGCCTGCTATAACAAGGAATCCACCAAATATATAAAGAACAAAAGCCAATTCATTCACAACAATGCTGCCAAGGCCGATCAGAATACCACGCAAAACAACCGCGCCCAATATACCCCAAAACAATACTCTGTGTTGAAAGGCTGGGGGTATTTTAAAGTAAGAAAAAATCATTGAAATTATAAATATGTTATCAAGGGACAGAGACTTTTCAATTAAATACCCCGTTAAAAATTCTTGTGATTTGACACCCCCAAAGACCAAGTGCACGTAAGCAGCAAAACAAAAACTGATAACTATATAAAAAATACTAAGACCAAGACTTTTTTGAAAGCTTGGTGTGATGCCACGTTTATGAAAAATACCAAGATCTAAAATAAGTAGACTGAAGAAAATAACCAGTAGAAATAACCAATGCAGTAGCGGCATAGATTGAATATTACGAATAAATATTACTTAAAGCTTATCATTCTTTTATAACGCTTGCCACTGTTGCTGCCTTGGTGTGCAAAAAATATAGAAAACAATCTTTAAGGATTATTCTGCCATTTTTTTAGCTTTTTCTATTACATCTTCAATGGTGCCAACCATATAAAATGCGCCCTCAGGAATATGATCGTACTCACCTTCACAAATGCCTTTAAAGGCTTTAATGGTATCTTCTAAAGCAACCAATTTACCGGGTGAACCTGTAAATACTTCTGCTACAAAAAACGGTTGTGATAAGAATTTTTGAATGCGCCTTGCACGCCCAACAATTAACTTATCTTCATCAGAAAGTTCATCCATACCTAAAATAGCGATAATATCTTGTAACGCTTTGTAGGTTTGCAAAATACGTTGCACTTCACGCGCCACGTGATAGTGTTCTTCGCCCACAACAGCAGGTTCTAAAATACGAGATGTTGAATCTAGCGGGTCAATAGCCGGATAAATACCAAGTTCTGCAATTTGACGGGATAACACGGTTGTTGCATCTAAATGCGCAAAAGATGCAGCAGGTGCTGGATCTGTTAAATCATCAGCTGGCACATAAATAGCTTGAACACTGGTAATAGATCCTTTAGTTGTTGATGTAATACGTTCTTGCAGTTGCCCCATTTCTGTTGCTAGTGTTGGTTGATACCCAACAGCAGAGGGAATACGACCTAACAATGCAGAAACTTCAGAACCAGCTTGGGTAAATCTGAATATATTATCAACGAAAAATAAAACGTCACGACTTTCTGCGTCCCGAAAATATTCTGCCATCGTAAGACCCGACAATGCAACACGTGCACGTGCCCCTGGGGGCTCGTTCATTTGTCCGTAAACCAAAACAGCTTTAGATTTTTCTGGATTTTTATCGTCGATCACACCCGATTCAATCATTTCATGATATAAATCATTCCCTTCACGAGTACGCTCTCCTACACCGGCAAATACGGAATAACCACCGTGTGCTTTGGCTACGTTATTCATAAGCTCCATAATTAAAACAGTTTTACCAACACCAGCACCACCAAATAAACCAATTTTTCCACCACGTGGATAGGGCGTTAAAAGATCAATAACTTTAATACCTGTATTTAAAATTTCTGTTGCTTGGGATTGATCAACAAATTCTGGGGGATCGCGGTGAATAGACCAATAATCAACATCTTCAACTTGCGGCTTGCCGTCAACAGGCTCCCCAATCACATTAAAAATACGTCCTAAGGTTTTCGGCCCCACAGGTACTTTAATTGTGTCTTCTGTATCCAGAACTTTTTGACTACGAGAAACGCCATTGGTTGAATCCATAGCAATGGTGCGAACGGTGTGCTCCCCTATGTGTTGGGCAACTTCTAAAACAAGTGTTCTCTTTTTACCATTTTCATCAACAAGATTCATCGTTAATGCGCTGCGCATTGCAGGTAATTTAGTGTCAAAAGCAACGTCGATAACAGCACCGATAACTTGTGTTACATAGCCTATATTTTGTTCTTTAGCGTTTGCCATGAAATTTTAACCCTTGTGTATTATATTGTTTAAATCTGTTAGAACTACTTATTTTGTTTAGCTCTCAAGAGTGGCATTTTCTTCAACTGCCTCTTCAATGGGTTCATCTTGCGTGCCCTCGTCAGTGTCTGCCATTGGAACACGGCTAACGGCAACAACTTTTTCTTTGCCTTTAACGCGGAACAAGATAACACCTTGTGTTGCACGACCAGTAATGCGAACATCTTGTATCGGGCAGCGGATTAATTGCCCGCCATCGGTTACCAACATAATTTCATCACCGCTTTCAACCGGAAAGGATGATATCACGCCACCATTACGGTCGTTTACAATAATTGATTTGTACCCTTGAGTACCACGATTAGAAGCCCTGTAAGTATAGCTTGAACTGCGTTTACCGAAACCTTTTTCAGTAATCGTTAAAATAAATTGTTCTTGGGCTGCCATTTCATTGAAACGGTCTTCAGATAAATCATGACCAGTAAGTGATTCACCTTCAGGTGCGTCTTCTTCACTATCAACTACATCTTGATTGTCTGCACGTAATTTATTAGACATTTTAATGTATTGCAGACGTTCTTCTGGCGTTGATTTCGTTACAGCAGATACCACAGTCATTGAAATAACTTCATCTTTACCTTGCAATTTAATACCGCGCACACCATTGGAGTTGCGGCCAACGAACACACGAATATTATCGTCTAAAATAAAACGGTTACACAGACCATTTTTCGTAAACAGCATCATTTCATCTTGCGCTGTACAGTGCTGAACACCAATTAATTTTTCGCCTTCATCCAAACGAATCGCTATTAAACCGTTAGAGCGAATTTTTGAAAAATCAACCAACTTATTACGACGTACATTTCCATTCGATGTTGCAAAAACAAGGAACTGATCTTCATGCCTGCTAGAATCGTCTGGCAGAATTACAACAGTTGCAACTTGGTCATTTTGTTCTAAGTTCAACAGGTTAATAATTGCGCGCCCTTTAGATTGTGGGGACGCTAGCGGCAACTTATAAACCTTTGTAGAAAATACTTTGCCACTTGTTGTAAAGAAAAGAACTTCACTATGCGTATTAGCAACAAAAACATCTGATACAGCATCTTCATCTT
>Ga0051987_10001905_pt1 | contig 10376 bp, 14 predicted proteins | sample CryGey08umfilter_2_FD_58083 | JGI IMG/M metagenome (GOLD analysis project Ga0051987, IMG submission 58083) | Groundwater microbial communities from aquifer in Utah, USA - Crystal Geyser 4/10/14 0.8 um filter | ecosystem: Environmental > Aquatic > Deep subsurface > Groundwater | place: USA: Utah... | reverse complement strand
CGGATAGAATGCTTCGTTGCGGTCGAAGTGATCGAGGTTCAATTCCTCGTGGGGGCATGAGACATTTAGTTCTGATTTTCATTTTCCATAGTGTGATAAGCATCAATCATCGTCTTTTCAAATGACTCTACAATGTCAATAGGAAGTATCAAACTTCTTACATAAACGGGATGTGTTTTTTCATTCTCCTTCTTTTCAAGCTTTACAAAACCAGCATCAGCAAGTTTCTTAACATTGTTCCATGTTACCTTGTTGCTGGACTTTAATATCCTCTTTAGTTCTGAAATTGTCTTTGCTTCATTTATGCAAAGTCTTAAAATCTCTCTCCTATTTTTATTATCCAATGCTGTAATATTTTTTATTATCCTTGGAAGTTTCTTTTTAACAACAATTTCATCTGTAACCACCTTAATTTTTTCTTTTTTCATAATAATACATAGTTTAATCAGTTTATAAATAATTCGGTTTATCACCATAGGGGTTAAAAATAAAAACATTTATAAACTTGAGATTATATTAATCTTTAACCATAAAGGTGATAAATAAGATGATTGGAATGGAAACACAACAAATAAGGAAGGAGAATGGAGTTAGTAGGGAACTTCTGTTAGCTGAGATGATTATACAAAAAACTGATAAGTTAATATTATTAACAAAAAATTTGTTGGAGGTTGAAAATGGATTGGAATGGAAAGATAGTAAGAATAGTTAAAGAGGATATTGCAAACAGAACTGTTTCTAAGATTGGGAAAATTTTATCCCAAGATGCTGTCTTCATAGAAATTGAAACAGACAGAGGAATAGAAGTCATACCATTAATAAAAGTCATAAGAATAGAACTGATTAATAATCAGAACCTATCAGAAGCTCCACAATTAAAGAAAAATCCTTCCAAATATAAATCCATTAACAATTTAAAAAATGGGGGTAAAAATGATTAGTTCTATAAACTTTAATGAGGATGATGTAAGAAAGTTCTACCAATTTTTAGGACATGATAAAGAGACAGAAGTAAGGATATTGTTCAAAGATAGAAAACCACAAATACATCATGTGAATTCTGAAGATGATTTCATTAAAAAATGCAAAGCATATAACGGTCTGGGAAACGTTTATGCAGGATTAAATGAAAGAAAAGTGAAAGGGACTAAAGCTGAAGATGTTATCAGTGTCTCAAAGTTTCCTATAGACATAGACTCTCCAAGAGATAGTCCAAAGGAGAATCCGGCAACAGATGAAGAGCTAGGGATTGCAGAACAGATAAAAGATAAAATCTTATTAGATATGTTAAATAACGGATTCAAAAAACCTTTAGTTGTACATACTGGAAATGGTTTTCAAATTCATTTTAAAATCCCAAAAATAATCCTAACAGAACAAAATCGTTCTGAAGTTGATAAAAAGTCACAGATGTTTCAACAAAACATTATAAAAGAATATTCTAAACAGGATTGCATAGACAACATATGGGATTTACCAAGAATAGTCAGAGTTCCTGGAACAATGAATATCAAAGGAACAGAGAAAGAAAATCGTCCTCACAGATTATCAAGAATAATAAGCATTAATGATACAGGCGAAGATACTAAGCTATTAGATTACTTCCTATCTCTTGAAACTACTGAAGAGAATCTTGAAATAAAACCAACTGAAGAAATAAAATTGAATCATTTACCAAAATGTATTAATTATCTGTATAAGGAGCATAAGTTCAAAGATTCAACTGGGTGGATGAGAACAGTTTCTATTTTATCCTCATTCTTTAGGTCAATAGGATTGTCTGAAGTTAAAACCCTGGAGTTAATTAATAATTGGAATTTGGAACAATTTTATCATGAATCTGGTGAGGTGGAACAAATAAAGGAGATTGTTGGGAATGTTTACAGAAAGCAGTTGTTTTGTCCTAATTGTGAAAAGATAAGGAAAAATTCCTCTGGTTTTCCATACTCCGGACTTAAAGAGATATTTGGGAATATTAAACTTGGTTCTTGTTGTGGAAAATACAAAAATCCTGTTGTCTACTACAATGCAAAAGTTAAGAGGGGAGAAGTTGCTGATTCTCCACAAACAATGGAAAATTTCTCCCTAGAGAATGTTTTGTCTGATAAAATTAGTGAAGATGTTAAGATTGTTAAGCAAAGTGGAAAGCTTGATGATGGTGTTTTTTATTGGGTTATTCCAGTTTACTATAAGGGGAGATTTATCTTTGTAGTAATGACTGAAAATGGAAAGATAGTTCCAGTAATTAATAATTATGAACAAATCAGGAATTCACTAACAAAAGAAGAAAGGAGAAATATTTCAGATGAAGAAAAATACTTCTATTTTGAGTATGATAAGAAGAAGTACAAATTGAATAAGGAACTCTATTTTACTGATATTTTTAATATTAGAGTTCCATCAAAAGATGTTCTAAATTTATCTAATTATAAAATAAACAAATCAGAATTATTCAACAGGTTGGTGGAATCTCTAAAAGAGTACTTTGACCACTCTAATGATATTGAATATAATATGGTTATTGCATTTGCAATTATTTCCTATATTCAATGGGGCTATGGAAAAACTTTTTATCTTATCATAAAAGGAAAGGAAGATACTGGAAAATCAACTGTACAGCAATGGTTATCAAAGACTCAGATGAATGGTTATTTTGCTGGAAAATCTTCAATAGCAGTGGCGGTTAGATTTCTTCATTATTTTGGTATCTCCTTAAACCAGGATGAATTTGAAAAGATAAACAAAGATGAAAAACCAGTGGTATTGGGTGTGTTCAATACCGGTTTGAATATAGAAGGAACTTATAACCTAGTAAATATGAACAAAAAATTATTGAAAGACCAAATAACCTCCCTATATACATTTGGAGCTAAAAGTTTTTCCTCAAATTCAGACGACCTATCAAAAGATTTTGATAAAGCATTCATATCAAGATGCTATCCTCTAACTGCTACCAGAAAAAACAGAAAAACAAAAAACATTAATTCATTAACAACAGAAGACAATTCAAAACTTCAAAAATTGTGTGATGAAACTTTTGTGTATTGTTTGTTAAATTATAGCTCAATTGAGAAAGACATAAAGGATGTTGAAGCAGAGTTAGAGAATGGAGGATTATTTGGTAGAAAGACTGATTTATACAGTTTAATTCTTGGGATAATCAAACATTTCAAGGGAGATTATTCAAGAGAAAAACAGGAGTTAATTTCAAGGGAAGGAGTCTCTGATTCCAGCGACTTCACTCATACAAAAGAAACTGCGATTTTTGAGTGTATCACTAACAAGTTTATAGCTGAAAAAGAATCAAATCTTAAGTATATTGAAATACAGAATAGAGAGATTAAGGAGTATGTTGATACCTCTATGAATCTGTCAGAACAGTATAAAATATCATCAAGAGCAGTTGCAGCAGTTCTTAAAAATTATAGTTTAGTCACCAGAGACGAACAAATAAAGAGGGTTGGTGGACAAGGAAACATAAAGTATGTTATATCCTTATCAGAATTTTTAGACGTTTTAAGGAGGTTCAGATTTAACTCCTTAATAGAAAGTATAGAGCATAATTTTACCTCATCCTTAACTTCACGTTCTTCACTTGCTTCACAATCTTCACAAATACCTGGACAAACTGTGCTTAATTCAGCTGAAAATAGTGAAGAACGTGAACGTAGTGAAGCTGGTGAATCAAATAGAGGGGGCAATAATACACAAATTTCACAAGATGAACCTGTCTGGGAGTCAGATAATTCATGAAAGTTGCAATTTATTTAAGAGTCAGTACACAAGACCAAACCAGTTTAAATCAAGAATTAGAACTAAAAGAGTATTGTCAGAGAAACAATTATGAGATATATCAGGTTTACAGAGATGAAGGAGTTAGTGGTGTTAAAACTTCCAGACCTCAATTAGATTTAATGTTAAGGGATATGAGAAACAAAATGTTTGAGGCGATTATCGTCTGGAAATTTGACAGACTAGGAAGAAGTACAGCCCATCTCCTCCAGGTTTTAGAAGAATTAAAAAACAAAAATGTAAGATTAATTGCAACATCACAAAGTATTGACACTGATACTCCTATGGGAAAGTTCTTCTTTGTTATTTTGAGTGGTTTTGCTGAAATGGAAAGAGAGATGATAAGAGAAAGGATTTTATTAGGTTTGCAAAGAAGAAAAACACAAGGAAAGCCGCTTGGCCGCCCAAAAGGTTCTAAGGATTCTAAGAGAAGAAAGAGAAGTGGATATAATTTAAGATGGGCAAATAAAATTAAATCTTAATTTATCGTCTATAAAAAATAAAATAAATTTATAAATTGAAACAAAATAATCATTTAAAATGTCTAAGAAAAAAGATAAAGTAAGATTTGGAGCAGTTGTTTTTATGTTACTATTTACAGGTTTGTTAGTTTTTGGTTGTTTTTATTTAAGTTTTCAGATAGAACAAAACTTCAAAAAACCAAAAACAACCACCACAACAATCTCCAATGATGATTTATCTTTTATTGATGTTTTTTATGAAATTTATAGTTTCCCTGGATGTAAAGAAGTGGATAGAAATTATGTTGGTGATGCTTCAATAGTTTACAATGTTTATTACAAGGATTATAAATGTGAGTTTTATGTTGATGGAAAGAAAGTAAAAATAGAAGATGAATATTACATAAGAGATTTGAAAATTTTCAAGCAACATTCAATTAAGATAATATGTATGGATTATCTTGGAAACAAAGTAAGTAAATCTAAAGTATTAAAGAACTATTGCTAGTAGTTTCTTTAAACAAAGGATAGTTTAAATAATTGGTTAGCTTATTTTCAATATGGCTAGTAAGTGCATTGTCTGTGGGGCAAGTATGGAGGAACCTAATCTAATCACAATTTATAGAGGAAAGAATGTTGTTCTTTGTTCCATTAGTTGCTTAAAACAATTGATTTACAGAAAGAAAGGGGAGATTACCCTAGGTAAATAATATACCATTCATTTTACTTATATCCTGATGCTTCTCTGTGACTCTGAAGGGCTTGTTTTCCAAATAAATAAACATTAGTTAATTTAGTTCGTCAGATTAAATCAGAGTAATGATTTTCAATTGATTTATATATAAATAAAAATTTATATATTTAATTATATCGAGAAAATTTTCCTGGCGCGTATATATTATATATAAAATTGCTAACAGAACCAATAAACAGTTGTATGCGTAAGTCATGCGCAGGATTTGTGTGCATACAAATCACCAGTCTGCGCATAAAAAATAAAAAGATAACTTTTTAAACTTAAAAAATTTATAATAACCGTATGGCAAAGCCGTTAAAGATAGCAGGAATTTTTGGAATTCTTCTTTTAGTGATAATACTCCTCTCTGGAATTCTTACATTTTCGACTTTCTTTGGTTTTACTAATTCATTAAAATCTTCAATTCAGTCTGGAGAAGGATTTGATTCAGGATTAGACTCTTTTCAACAACAAGCTCAGACTATGTTAACTATTGCTACAATTCTTTTATTGATTACATATCCCTTAAGCATAGGATTTCTTTATGGTTTTGTGGCTCTGGGAAGAAGATTTAATAATAGAATGCTGTCAATTACAGGATGGATTTTTATTGTTCTAGCAATATTGGGGTTTATTCTAACTCTTGGATTCTATGCAACAGGAAATTTGTATCCAGAAAATCCGGCTACACAAACAGACTCAACTTTTGGAAATCTTTTAAAACAAAAAGCTAGTGACACCCCGGTTACCGGAGCAATCCTGAATATGTTTGGGGATGTTGGCTTTTGGCCATTACTTATTTTATTAGTTATGGGGGGTTTAGCTCTTAAATTAATCTTTGGTATTGGATTATATAAACTGAAAAAAGATGATGTTCCCTTAGCTGGTTGGGCTGGTTCATTTGAAGTAGGCTCAATTATTTTAAGCTTCTTGGGGACTTTGGCACTATTATTAGAAACGATTATGTTTTTTAAAATATCAAAAAGAGTGGAGGTTTAGTTAAATGAATAAGCTTCATCCTGGTGCTAGATGGCTGTTTAGATTTAATTCATATATAATTTTAATTCTATTTTCATTTATTATTGGAGGATTTATTATTCCAAGTCTCTTAGTTTCGCTATTTACACAAAGTTTTTCTACAGGATTAATTTTGTCTGCTATTTTAATCTCATTAATCTTTGTCATTATTTTTGGAGAAATTTACGCTCGTTTAGCATATAATAATTGGTTCTACGAATTCACAGATGATGGGCTAAGATTAGAAAGGGGAATTATCTGGAAAAGATATAGCAATGTTCCTTATGAAAGAATTCAAAATGTTGATGTTCACAGAGGAATTATCGCAAGAATATTTGGATTTTCAAGTATTATGATTCAAACAGCAGGATATTCTGCAAGAGCCCAATCTGAAGGAAATATCCCTGCCCTTAGTATTAATGAATCAGAAAAAGTAAGAGAATTTATAATGAAAAAAATTACTAGGAGAAGATAAGATGAATAAGCTTCATCCTGGTGCTAGATGGATTTTTAGGTTTAATACTTACTCTCGTTTTGGCATTATCTTTTTTGTTTTAGTTTATATTTTAATAATATCAATTGTGGACAAAAGAAAAGCTTCAGCTTATAGTTTTCTGTTTGGAGATTCTTTTATGAGCATGCTCATTTTTGTTTTATTGGGCTCTATTATCCTTATATTGATAATTGGAGAGATATACTCTCGCTTAGCTTATAATAGGTGGTTTTATGAAGTCACAAATGAAGAAATAAAAATCGAGAAAGGAATTATTTGGAAAAAGTATACTTCAATCCCTTATGAAAGAATCCAAAATATAGATATTCACAGAGGAATTATCGCAAGAATATTTGGATTTTCAACCCTAGAAATTGAGACTGCTGGACAATCAGGTTATAGTGGTAGCTATGGTTTTAGATTTGGGAGAAGAAGTAATCACACGTACAGAAGTGAGGGACATCTACCTGCAATAGATATTAATGGTGCTGAAAAAATTAGGGAGTTTATTATGAAAAAAGTTAAACATGCGCATAAAGATGGTTCTGGATTATAAAATTCTCTATCAATTATTATTTATTAATTCTTTTTGCATAACTTGTAATTGTCTTAACTCTTTGAGTTCTTCATAAATCTGGCTAATTTGTTCAAGAGAATTTTCTTTAAAAACTTCTAATATCTTAAGTTTGGAATGAAGTTCTATCATTTGTGTTTTTAATTCATCATTTTCTTGTCTGAACTTTTGCATACCTTCAGACTTAAAAGTTTCCATAATCTTTCTTTGGTCTAAACCTGCTCTTGCAATGTATAAATCCGGCATACTACTGGTAAAAGACCATGCATATCTGATGCATAATTCCTGTCTATTGAGTCTTGAAGCATAATAAGTTGCTGATGCATGTCTGAATAAATGAGGATGAACATTTCTGTTTAAAACTCTCCAACCTAATCTTTTAAGAAATTTTCTAGTATTATCATAACTTCCACTAAATAACTGTTCATCTTTTTTTGTTGATTTTAATGATTTCAAATATTTTCTTATTATAGTTTCACTTTTTAACCAATACATTCCTATCTTTCTTCCTTTGGTTTTACTATACTCTTCTTTAAAATCAAACATATAGTATGGAAAATCTTGTGTGGGTTCTGTAACATCTTCCCATCTAATATTGATAAATTCTTCAATCCTTGCACCACTATCAAATAAAACACAAACAATAAATCTCTCAGTGTCATTTTTACATCCATCTAAAAGTGCAATTATCTCCTCTTCAGATAAATATTCAGGAGTTTTTGGTTTGTAGGTAGTATCCAACCAGTCAGTTAATTTTTGATATTTTAATGGGTCTTCTCTTAACTTCCATCTTAAATAGACTTTGAAAAGTTTTCTTATCTCTACCTTAGTATTTTGAGCAAGAGTTTTGCCGGTTCTTTTGTTTCTTATTTCATCATTTGATAAACATTCATCAAACTTCTCCATCTCTTCAATAGTTATTTCAGTGCAGTCTTTCTTAAAGTAAGCTAATGGAATTCTCAAAATATCCAAATACTTCATACATCTGGAATCTGTGTGTTTCTTTCTTTTGTTGATTTTTCCTAATTTTCCAAGCCTTATAAACTCCATCAAGTCTTTCTTTTCATTTTCACAAATATCTGAATTTGCTTCTATTCTCCTCACCCCATCATCAAGAATCTGGTTATGGATTCTTATTCTTTCAAATGCCATAATATACTAAGAACCTCCTTATTTATAACCTTTGTGGTGATAGCATAAACCAGAACATTGTTTCTTTGGTTTCGTGGGGGCGTTTTACCCCGGGTTAAGGAAACTTCCTAAAACCCAATAATCTCATACAGAGAAGGATATACTCACACAAGAGTATGGTGTAAAAGGTGTTTTAGGTGTAATTGGTGTAAAACCTATTGATTATTGATATGTTTTTAATACGCAAAAACATAAATACCATAAAAAAGTAGATAAATATATGAGAAAGATACTTGGAACTGAAAAATTTGTAATATACTTTTTTAATGCTAAATCTGTCAGAGGTGGAAGTTCAAAACCAAAACATTTTGTCTATAAACAAATGGGTAGGATATATAAGGTAGATGAGAACAATAAACAAATAGGGAAAGCTCTACCATTCAGCGATTATGGGAAGATGATAACCATAATTAACAATATTCTTAGAAAAAAGGTTCAGAAAAATCTAAAAGAGAAAAAGATTTGGAACTAAAATAGGATTATTAATTAATTTCTCCGTCGCTGAAAGGGATAATTTTTAAACTTTAACCAATTAAAATTATATGAGGAAAGATAAGGTTAGATTTGGTGCAGTTGTCTCTATGGTTTTATTTGTTGGTTTGTTAGTTGCTGGATTATTCTTTTTAAGTTATGGAATTGAACAAACATTCACAGGAAAAACTGAAAGTATAGGGCTTCAAAAGAACAATGTAAGATTCACAGATGCTTATTGGAGATTAATAGATTTTCCTTCCTGTGAACTTGCAGACAAAGAGAATAGAATAATGCAAGACATTGAATTAATTTATAGCATCAATTATTATGATAGAGATTACTCTTGTACTTACCAGATAACTCAATATTATTCTGATGGGCTTACAAGCACAACACAATCAAGAACCCTAGATGAAAATGTTTATACTTTAACTGGATTTAATGTCTATGATACTTATGATATAACTCTTTGTTGTAATGACGGAATTAATAGGATTTGTAAGTCTAAGGATGTTAAGAACTATTGCTAGGGGTTGATTACTTAGATAGATACCAAAGAATCTCTCCAAGTTGATTGATTAAAATAAGAGCTGTTAGCAATATTGCAATAAACAAACATAGGTATTTTGCATATTTTAGAATATCCTTTTTATCTTTTGGAATAACTACACTTAGCGTAAAGAAAATTGCTATTAAGAAGGGCATTAAAACTTGCTCTGAATATCCCATTATTGCCATTTTACTAATTGGTAACTATATGGTAAATATCGTATTTAAGTATTATGGTAACTAAGTTATATGAAAAAGGTAACTAAATGGGACTTAGTTAGTTTTGTGCTAGCCAGTTCTTACAGGAAGAATGTTTTGTCTGCATTAACAACACCAAAGACTCCTTCTTCTATAAGCAAGGAAATAAACATAAACAAAACTCATGTAAGCAGAGCTTTAGCAGAGTTAGAAGATAAAGGTTTGATTAAGTGTTTAACGCCAGAAGCTAAGAAAGGTAAGATATACACAATCCAAGAGTTAGGAAAAGAAACACTAGCAGAAGTAAACAAGCTAAAATAAGCCACAAGCCCACATCTTCTGATGCCAGCTCGTTAATTGGCTTTAAAAGAACTTTTAAACCCTTAAACTGTTTAAACTAAATTCTTATTACTTTTATTAGTATATTAAATAGTATTTTAATATACACTCTGGGTAATTCTGGGCTTGTGGACTATAAAGAAAGTAAGTAATTATGGCACTTCTACTATATTAAATAACTTTAATATACAAAAAATTAGTGTTAAAGATTTTAAGAGGGTTTGTGAGATGAACTCTAATAATTTTAGAGAAGTGTTTTAGTTATACCATTTAATCTTTAATGTTAAAAGATTTTAATTCTCAGAGGATAATCCAGAGGTTTATTTTAATTGATTTATATATAAATAAAAATTTATATATAAATTTCTATCATCGGAAAACTCCATACCCGTATATATTATATAAAAATAGCTAACAGATATATAAGTAAATTGCATGCGTGTGCATGCGCAGGGGAAGTGTGCGAAACTTGATGTAAGTAGGGGTTGCTTTACAAAGTCTTTTTAAGGTTCTGTTTCATTGATTTTACATGGACTTGTCAGAAAAAGAAAC
>Ga0051987_10001897_pt1 | contig 10385 bp, 9 predicted proteins | sample CryGey08umfilter_2_FD_58083 | JGI IMG/M metagenome (GOLD analysis project Ga0051987, IMG submission 58083) | Groundwater microbial communities from aquifer in Utah, USA - Crystal Geyser 4/10/14 0.8 um filter | ecosystem: Environmental > Aquatic > Deep subsurface > Groundwater | place: USA: Utah... | reverse complement strand
ACGCTTTGATAATATCTTTAATTATATCAAAGTGTTGCACTTACTTATTGAACTGGGGACCCTAGTTATTGTGGTAAAATGTTTCAAGCAGTAGTTTAATAACTTGACTAGGAGGTCAAAAATGCAAGAAAACTTACTAAAACTAGCGCGCCAATTCTTGAGCAAACCCTTAGTCATAAATTGGACCAAGGAAGAAGAAGTGATTATTAGTCGCTTTTTTACTAATACCCGGGGGAAGATATTCTTTATCCACACCCTACCGACTAATATGATTGCTGTTCTGATGGCAATGTATAGTCGAATGCGTAATACGCGAGGTGCCAGAGGAATGTTTGTGAATAGTTTTTTGCCACAAGCTTTATCTACCTCGGTGCAAGAATGTTTAGACCAATACGATGGTGAGCCTGAGAAATTTTTAAAGGCAGCAAGGATTAAGTCACTGGATGACTTTATCAAGCATTCATCAGAGACAAGTAGAGCCTATGAGACTTTCAAGGCTAGTGTCAATGTTGATCCCAAGTATTTGGAAGGCCTTTGTCAGGCTGAGAAGATGAGAAAATTCTTATCGATGTGGCTGGATAAGTATGGTCATAATTCAATTGCCAGGCCAAGCATGGTTTATTTGTGCTTTGAGCAAGTCTCAATCTTGCTGGCTAAATCAATTGAATGGTGTCGTCCAGGAGCTGGCTATATTGAGCTCAGTACACGTTATGTGGATATGGCCGGAAAAGATGTCTATCCAATTGCACGTGAACTAGCTGAATACGGTGTGCCTGAAGAAATGGTAGAGAATGTCATCAATGCGAGCTTTGCTGCCTATAAGGAGTTGCAAGGGGATGACTTTAGTGGACCATTTCCACAATTCTTGCGAGAGCAGTGGCATGATACTGTCAACAATGATAGTAAATTGGAACAGGGTGTTATTGGTGAGACTTGTGATGTACTTGGTAATTTATTACCCTGTGCTACCCTTACTTCTTTGGGAGTTGGTATTTCTGGAGAAGCATTGCCAGAAATGATCCGTCATTTAAAGTTGGATAATACTCCTGAAAATCATGTAGCAGTTGAACTGGTGATCGAAGAGGCTAAGAAAACTGGTGCTAGTCAGTTCTTGGAACATTTGGAACTTTCTGAATGGCGCAAGACTGGTTGGGGATATATTGAGTCAGACAATTTCAAATCATGGGCACATTTACCAGCAAAAGCAGAAGTTGAAAATGTTTTACTCAGATTATTTACTGAAAAGGAAGGATTTCAAGACTGTCAAAATTGGTCAGATGTCATTAGCCGATTAAAGGGTTTGGAGCGGAGTAATTTTGACAAGTTGAGTCGTGAGTTTGAACATGTTATTTCTACTTTCTGGGGAATGATGGCTTATCGGGGATGGAGAGATTTGCACCGGATGGGATTCTGTACTCATCGTCGTGGTTATATTGATCCCACTAAGTATGGCTTTTATCAATATGATAAACCAGCACCAGATATTCTTCAGCAAAGATTCTTTGAAATTCATGCCTTGAATCAGGAATTGTTCAGGACAATGAAAGCTCATGGCGTGCCAAATAGTATGATGGAGTTTCCACTTGTTCTTGGTAATCTCATCCCTTTTACTGTTGGTGCAAATTTACGTCAGTGGGAATTTTGTCACTGGCAAAGATCAAAGCCATCAGTCAATCATGAAGTGCGTCAGGTTTTCTTGAAATTCGAGAGAATAATTAGAGAGCAATATCCCTGGTGGTCTGAGATATCTCGTGCTGATATGACACCGGCCTATGTATTTGCTCGCGGTAATAGTGATATTCCTTTGGAATTATAAATTTAATGTTCCTAAGGAGGTAGATAATGGAAAATATCAATCAGGGTTTTATTGTCGTTATTTGTGGTTGTATGTTTTCTGGAAAGACTGAAGAGTTGATGCGGCGCAAAAGACGAGCTGACATTGCTAATCGGAAGACTATTTTGTTTAAGCCAAAGAAAGACAATCGTTATTCAGAAACAGATGTTGTGACTCACAATAAGCAGAGTGAACCGGCAATAATCGTCGAGTCGGCCAAGGATTTAGAGAGGGTTGTGATTAATGGTGATTATGACTATGTCTTCATTGATGAGGGACAATTCTTTGATCCAGCTTTAGCGCGGGTCTGTCAGGATTTAGCGGATCAAGGCAAGTGCGTGCATATTGCTGGTCTGGATATGGATTCAGACGGTCATCCTTTTGAAGTAATGAGAGATTTGGCAGGTATTGCTGAATTTGTTGATAAGATCCATGCCATTTGTACAAAGTGTGGTAAATTGGCAAGTTTTACCATTGCGGTGACTCAGAAGTCTGAGCGCCTAGAAACAGGAGGAAAAGACAAATATGACGCTCGTTGTCGGAGTTGTCTGAATTCATAAAATAATGACCCTGTACCGTACGGTACGGGGTTTTTTTATCCCCGCAGGTATGTTAAAATATCATTATGTTATACGAAGTTGAAGTCAGAAATATCCTCAAACCGCAGGGTTATCGAAAATTGGATAATTATCTGAAAAAACATGCCCGCTTGATCGAACAGAAGCAAGAAGAAACAATCTGTTTCCGTGTGAAAAAGGGTGACTTGTTATTACGTCGCAATGAAGGTGAAGTAAAGCTGACTTATAAGGATCGAGACGTAATTCATGATATTAGAGCAGAGATGGAGGTTTTGATGGGATTGAATGATTTCGATGCCACTCAAGAGATGCTCCAAGCTTTGAAATTTACCATTAAAATGAAATGGTATAAAAGGAGAAAAATTTATCGTTGGCAGGGAGTCATTATTGCTCTCGACAATGTTAGAGGACAAGGATTGTCCATGGAAATGGAAAAGCTAGTTGATGGTCGGTTGCGTAAGAAAGCACAGACAGAATTGCAAGTCAGAATGGAGGCGTTATTAGACGAGCTAAGTATCAAAAGTTATCCAAAAAAGGATCTCGATGCGATGATGGTTTACTATCGTCAACATTGGGCAAAATTAATTAAAAAAAATTGGATTAAAATATAAATATGGAATTTGATATTATTATAGGATTAGAAGTACATATTCAGCTGAAGACAAAGTCAAAGCTTTTTTGTGGTTGTTCCAATGATGGTGAGAATTTGGCAGCCAATACTACTGTTTGCCCGGTCTGTATGGGTCATCCCGGTACTTTACCCGTTTTAAACAAGCAAGCACTGGATTGGGCTATTTTGATGTCTTTGGCGTTGAATATGAAGATCAATCAGGAGATCAAATTCGATCGTAAAAACTATTTTTATCCAGATTTGTCAAAAGGCTATCAGATCTCACAATTTGATCAACCAGTTGGAGTTGAGGGCTTTATCATTGTTGCTACTCTTCAAGGTGAGCGCAAGATCGGGATTGAAAGATTACACTTAGAAGAAGATGCAGCTAAGAATATTCATAGTAATGATAAAACATTGGTTGACTACAATCGTTGTGGTACGCCACTGGTGGAGATAGTTTCTAATCCGGAAATTCGTAGCCCTGAAGAAGCCAAATCTTATATGCAAGAGATCAGATTGATTGCTCGTTATCTTGGTATTTCTGAGGCTGATATGGAAAAGGGACATTTGCGGTGTGACGCCAATATTTCTTTACGCCCTAAAACTGAAAAGAAACTTAGTCCCAAAACCGAGATCAAAAATATCAATTCTTTCCGCTTTGTGGAGAAAGCTTTGGCTTATGAAGTGACCAGACAGCAACAATTGTGGTTATCTGGTGAACCACCAGCTGAACAATCAACGCGTGGTTGGGATGCTGTAAAGGGTCAGACCTATGATCAGCGTTCCAAAGAAGCGGCCAATGATTATCGCTATTTTCCAGAGCCAGATTTGCCAAACTATGAAATCACCAGTGGCATGATTAATATGATCAAAAAAGATTTGGTGGAATTACCCTATGATAAAAAACATCGTTTTACCAGCGAGTATGGGTTGAGCCAACAAGATATAGATATTTTAGTGGAAAGCAAAGCTTTAGCAGATTATTTTGAACAAGTAGTTAGTGAATTACGTAGTTGGTTAGAAACTGAAGTAGAAGGAGATCGGGAAGAAATTTGGGAGCATAATAAGAAAAAAATAGTTAAGTTAGCTAATAATTGGATCACCACTGAGCTTTTCAAATTATTAAAAGAAAATCATCTAAATATTAAAGACATTAAAATATCACCAGAGAATATGGCCGAATTTATTACTTTAGTTTATTTAAACAAAGTTAATAGTAGTGCTGCTCAGATTATTTTAGCAGCCATGTTCAAAACTGGTGGTGACCCAACTCATATTATGGATGATCAGGATTTGGCGCAGTTGGAAGGTGGTGAAGATTTGGAGAAATATATTGATTTGATTATTGAAAACAATCCTGATCAGGTTGCAGAATTTAAAGCCGGCAAAGATCCTTTGATCCAATTTTTTATTGGCTTGGGGATGAAAGCGAGCAAAGGCAAAGCTAATCCCAAGGATCTAGAAGAAATATTTAGACAAAAGTTAAAATAGCGGTTATGAGAAAGGGAATTTTTATAAACTTTGATGGGATTGATAAGTCCGGCAAAGGGACACAGATTAAATTATTGAAGCAAAAACTAACAGATTTAGGCTATGATTTTATTGACAGTTCTGAACCAACTAGGGATAGTGAGGCTGGTCGTAGGATTTGGCGGATATTAGAAAAAAAGGAGCAAGCCCCATCAGCAGAGGAGCTACAATTATTATATTCTGAGGATCGCGCGCATCATGTTCGCGATTTTATTGAGCCGGCAATTGAGCAGACTATCCTCGTAGAGGATCGATATTTTTTTTCGACATTAGCCTATGGTGTGGCTTTTGGCGTTGATTATCAATTATTAAAAAATGCGAACAATGGTTTTCCAATTCCTGATTTAACTTTTTATATCAAGATATCTGCTCAAGAAGCAATGCGACGGCTACAGCTAGAAAACGGCAAGGCTGAGTATTTTGAAAAAGAAGAAAAGCTACAAAAGATCAAAGAGGCTTATGAGATTGTCATTCAAGACTGGCCTAATGTTGTGATTATAGATGGTGAGAGGCCACCTGAAGAAATAGCTAAGGATATCTGGTAAAGACCAAAGCAATAATATTCATAGTAAGGAACCGGGATCCTATATAGGATCCCGGTTCCTTACAAAAGTCTAACTATTAATCGCAATTAGTGCTTGTTTTTGCTAAAATGTACTTGGTGTAAAATGGGCAAAATATAGAAAGTCTAAATAAGGTTTAATAGTACTTATCCACTCTTGATTAGCTTTTGATATTAGTTTATACTGTTAGGGATGAAAAAAAATAGACACATTCTCAAACGATGGCGGCTGTGGTAACAGCTGTTTTTTTTAAAAATTATTAATCTACTATTTAAGGAATTACTCCAAATTGTGAGTAATTTTTTTATCTAGTGAAAGGAGAAAATTTTATGAACAAAGCGCAATTAGCTAAATTTGAAGGTGTTGTGATCAAACAAGCAGAGATGTTTTTTCACGATCAGGGTTTTGTACCACTATTTCCACCCAAAGTAGTGCGGGCTTCTGGTGCCTGTGAAAACGTCAACACTTTGTTTGATGTTTCAGTGGACCAAGATCCAAAATGGTTTGGTCGATCTGCTTATTTGTCTCAAACAGGCCAGCTTTATCTAGAGGTTTATGTGGCAGAACTACAAAAAGTATATTGTTTGGGATCATCATTTCGGGCTGAACCAAAAATAGATAGTAGGCATTTAACTGAATTTATGATGCTAGAAATAGAGTTTGCTGGCAGTTTTGAGGATTTGCTAAGTCATATTGAGAAAATGCTTTATCATTTAGCACAGACGATTGGTCATAATAAAGAGGCAATCAAAGAATTTGGTTTAGATCAGGAAACAATTGATCGGTTATTAACTTGTCCACCTGTACTGAATAAATATACCTATAATCAAGCAGTAGATAAACTAAAGGAATTGGGAGAAGAGATAGAGTGGGGAGATGACATTTCTAGCAAAAGAGAAAAAGTTTTATTAGCAGCGAATGATAACCAACCATTGTTTATTACTCATTATCCAGATCCAATGTGGGATCATGGTAAGGAAATTGAAGTCGAAAAGTTTTTCAATATGTTGCCAGATAAAAAGACTCCTGGAAGAGTCTTAAGTTCTGATTTGATCTTACCATTTGGTGGTGAGTCAGTTGGTGCTGCAGCAAGAGTAGATAGTCTAGAAGTTTTAATAGCTAGATTAAAAAATTCTAAGATGTATCAGAGACTAGAAAATAAAGGAGGAGATTTGAAAGACTTTGCCTGGTATATTAATCATTTAAAAAAGCATGGGACTGTGCCTCATGCTGGTTGTGGATTTGGTTTATCACGGATACTGCAATGGATTGGTGGCATCGATGATATTACTAAAGCAGTTAGTTTCCCATCCAATAAGGGTTGCATTATTTAAGCCACTTTTTTACTAGTTTATTGGCCTCAGTGTAACTTTTAATCCACTTAATGTTTTTATCTCTCTTAAACCAAGTCATTTGTCTCTTAGCATATTGTCTGGTATGGATCTTGATCAGCTCAATTGCTTCCTCTAGGGTAGTTTTACCCTCTAGATGATCAATGATCTCCTGGTAGCCTACTGTCCTTAAGGAAGGTAAATTCTTGTCATATTTAGCTATTAGATCTTTGACCACTGCCACTAATCCTTGCTCAATCATTAGATCCACTCTTTTATTGATTCTTTTTAGTAGAATGTCTTTATCTATCTTAATTCCCAATTGTAGAATATCATAAGGGGATTGCTTCACAGACTGACTAGCGATGAAAGATTTTTGGTTAATAATGACATATTCTAAGGCCCGGATTAAGCGTCTAGCATTATTGGGATCAATAGTGGTCGCACTTTGGGGATCGAGCTCGGCTAACATTTCAAACAATTCTGTATTAGATTTATTTTCTAGTCTTTTCCTCAGGCCTAAGTCTATTTTGCCTTTTGGCAGGTCATAATTATCTGCAATAGCAGAAATATATAGTCCTGTACCTCCAGCCATAATTGGTAGTTTGTCTTCTTTGTGTAGCTTCTCTATATTATTATTAGCCAGTTTAATAAATTCAGCTAGGGTAAAATTGTAATTAGGTTTAATAAAATCTACTAAGTGATGTTTGGCAGCAGCTAGTTCTTCTTTATTTGGTTTGGCAGTACCAATATCCATCTCTTGGTAAATCTGTCTAGAATCTGCAGATATAATCTCGCCACTATATTTTTGGCAGAGCTTAATAGCCAGTCCAGTCTTACCACTGGCTGTTGGTCCAAGAACTATTAATAGTTTTGGTTTAGTTGCCATCGATAACACCTTCTAGGCCATAGGCTGTTGCCTTGGCTATTTTAATATTTACGAACTGGCCCTTTAAGTCTTTCTGACTATTACATCTAGTAGTCTTAAAAGATCTGGTTTTGCCACTTAGTTCAAAATGATTATCCTTTTTGACACTCTTCTCTATTAAGACAGTCAGGGTCTGTCCAATATATTGCTTATTAAATTTAACTGCGTATTTGTCTAGTACTTTAGTTAGCTTTTTCTCTCTTTTCTTTTTTTCATGAGGAGAAATATTGTCAGCAAGATTAGCAGCAACTGTTCCAGCACGTGGTGAGAACTTTGAAATATATGCCATGTCAAACTTTAGAGACTTAAATACTTTGACAGTGTTTTTGAATTGCTTTGGTGTTTCACCAGGAAAACCAACAATAATATCTGTAGACAGAGATGTTTTGGGTATTTTTTCTCTAATCTTTTCTACTAAGCTAGTGTAGTGCTCTACAGTATACTTACGATTCATAGAGGCTAGCGTTTCATTGTCTCCAGCCTGAATTGGTAGGTGTACATATTCACATAAGTGTTTCTCGGTAGCTAGAATATCTATTAATTCATCTGACATATCTTTAGGGTGAGAGGTAACAAAACGGAGCCACCAGTCACCAGGTAGATCATTAATTTCTTTAAGCAGTTCTGGAAAGGTTAGTTCATTAGGAAGATCTAGTCCATAACTGTTTACATTTTGACCAAGTAGAGTTATTTCTTTGTATCCTTTGTCTATATATTCTTTTACTTCAATGATAATACTTCTACTGGTCCTAGATTTTTCTCTACCACGGACATAGGGGACAGCACAATAAGTACAGAAATTATTGCAGCCAGTCATGATCGGAATGTAGATCTGGAAGGCAGATTCTGGGGTTGGGTGTAAATCAAAATATTCTTTCACATCAAATAATTGACTACTCTTCTTTTGTAATAGTTTTGGTAGTTCTGCTAGTTCAGTAATGTCAAAACTAAGATCAAAAAGTGTTTTCATCTTCTTTTTGTCGCCAGGTAAAAGGCAACCAGTAATAGCAGTCACTAGTGGTCTTTGTTTTTTGATCTTGTTCCACTGTCGAAGCTTGCCGTAAATTCGATCGATGGCAGATTGCCTAACCGAACAGGCAACAACAATAATTAGATCTACATCAGTTTCATTGTCTACTTGTTGATAATCAAGGTCATTTAAAACGCCAGCAATTCTTTCGCTGTCACTTTTGTTCATCTGGCAACCCAGGACAAATTGATAATATTTTAGTTTTCCTGACATAATGTGGATAGAATAACAGAAAAGAGCCATTTGATCAAGATTGAACTGGAATCCATAAAGGTGTATATTAATACCTGTGCTTATTATTAAAAAGTGAGCTAAATATGGATAAAATATATACAGCTTTGAGCTATGACGATGTACTTTTGGTGCCCCAATATTCAGATATTGTTTCCCGTCAAGATGTTGATACTAGTACTTGGTTAACGAGGAAAATTAAGCTGAATATTCCCATTCTTAGCGCTAATATGGATACCGTCACTGAACATCGGATGGCAATGGCAGTAGCCCGGATGGGTGGCGCTGGCGTGATTCATCGTTTTTTGCCAATTAATAGACAAGTTGATGAGGTGAAGAAGGTGAAACGATCAGAGAGCCTCATTATTGAGCATCCCTATACCATCAAACCGCAAAGCACCATTCAGGAGCTGAATCATTTACGTACCCAATATAATGTTTCTGGTTTTTTGGTTGTTGATGAAGATGGCTATTTGCAGGGCATTGTCACTCGTCGCGATACTTTATTCATCAATGGTGACCAGAAATATGTCCAGGATGTGATGACTCCGCTCAAGAGTTTGATTACGGCTCAAAAGGGGATCAGCTCGAAAGAAGCACAAACTTTATTAGCTAAGAATAAGATTGAGAAATTACCATTGATTGACGAACGGGGTAGGCTTGAAGGTTTGATCACTACTACAGATATTGAAAAACGTGACAAATATCCGATGGCAGTCAAAGATCGAACAGGTAAACTAATAGTTGGTGCAGCTATTGGAGTCAAAGATGACGTCTTAGAGCGATCAGAAGCTTTGATCAAGGCGGGTGTGGATTTTTTGGTAGTTGACATTGCTCATGGTCATGCGATTAGTGCGCTCCAAACTGTTCAGAAAGTGAAAAGTAGTTTCCCGGAGATTGATATTATTGGTGGAAATGTGGCTAGTGCCCAAGCAGTGAAAGATTTGATTAAAGCTGGGGTTGACGCTGTGAAGGTTGGGGTTGGTCCTGGCTCAACTTGTATTACTAGAATAGTGACTGGCTCTGGTGTACCACAGTTAACTGCGGTGATGAATTGTGCTCGGGCTGGTAAGAAATACAATATACCAATTATCGCTGATGGTGGTTTGCGAACGTCTGGCGACATTACCAAAGCTATCGCTGCTGGAGCAGATTGTATTTTAAGTGGCAATTTGTTTGCTGGCACAGAAGAGACGCCAGGAATTGTCGTCTATAAAGATGGTCAGCAATATAAGATTTATCGAGGCATGGCATCATTTGGCGCAACTGCTGGTCGTAAAGAAGCAGAAAAAGGGGATTGGGAAGACAATTCATTGGATAATGTGGTGCCTGAGGGAGTAGAATCACTAATCTCTTTACGAGGACCAGTAACAGAGGTGGTCAAACAGTTAGTCGGTGGATTTCGTTCTGGAATGAGCTATAGTGGTGCTAGAACAATCAAGGAATTACAACAAAAGGCGCAATTTGTTCGCATCACACCTGGTGGTCAAAGGGAGAGCTCACATCATGATGTGATAAAATTATAGTATTAAAAAAGGGAACGAAATTATATTTATAAGAAGTGTTTTTATATTTATAAAATTATTACTGGATTTTCTTTTCTGCGAAACCAGATATTCGGTGTTAAGTGAAGTTTTGCGTAGCGGAGCGGAGCAAAATATTGGTGGTGGCTTTTAGATAAAAGCCGTAACCGGATACTCGTTGTTATATGATGTTTTTATTTTTTTTGTACCACTTAATTGCTTCT
>Ga0051987_10001895_pt1 | contig 10393 bp, 10 predicted proteins | sample CryGey08umfilter_2_FD_58083 | JGI IMG/M metagenome (GOLD analysis project Ga0051987, IMG submission 58083) | Groundwater microbial communities from aquifer in Utah, USA - Crystal Geyser 4/10/14 0.8 um filter | ecosystem: Environmental > Aquatic > Deep subsurface > Groundwater | place: USA: Utah... | reverse complement strand
TATTTTTTTTAATAAAAAATTCTTCAACTTCAGCTCTCAACTCACCGCTCCTGAGCATTGGGCAAAGGTAACCAGTAATAATCCCAACAAGTTGATTTTCTGAATTCTCTGCAAGTAAAATGCAATAGTCATCTCTTTGAAGAAGTTGTTCGTAAATTTTTACTCCTTTGGTTATTGCTGAGTCAGAATAGCCTTGCTCTCCGGATATTTGAGTGATGCAGTCAGCTCTAAATTCATCAAGAAGGCTGAGAACCTCTTTCTTATCCTTGCTATTGGCTTTCCGAACTGTCATGAAAATATTTTAGCATAGAATTATTGTCAATTTAGTTGGCGGAGAGGGGGGGATTCGAACCCCCGGGACTTGAAAAAAGTCACGGTTTTCGAAACCGTTGCAATTGGCCACTCTGCCACCTCTCCTAATTTTTCTTGAAAATATTGTGCGCCAAGCTGGATTCGAACCAGCGACCTTCAATTCCGCAAACTGATGCTCTATCCAACTGAGCTATTGGCGCATGTTACCAGGGCGTCTATTGTACCAAACTTCTGGTCTTTTAACTCTCAATATCGATGGGAATCTTTTTGTGGAGCCAGGCAGCCATTTTTTCGTACGGAGTGGCCTCTGGTTTTTGTTCAAGAAGAACTTCTCTGAGAATGAGTCTCATGGTGTCTTTGGGAATGTCTCCGAGTAGGAGTGAAAGGTGGAAGGGAAAGCGACCAATCTCAATATTCACCAGTTCCTGGCCATATTTATCGGTGAACCAAAATCTACCCATCTCTTCCCAGTAGTACATATTCTTCTCGACTTTAATGCCGTAGGTAGAGAGCTTGTGGGTTACCTCTCCAGGCGGGATGGTAAATAAGACATAGATGAGAAAAGCAACGGCGAGGACAACCGCGATCGTCAGGAGTTGGCCGGCAAAGAAGAAGATCAAGGAAAGGAACAAGGCGATCATGAAAATAGTCGTGAAGAACTGGCGATTATGTTTTTTGTATGGGCGCTCTGCTGAGGTCCACTCAAAAAGTTCTTCCTCAGGCATTGGTCTCTGCATGCCAGGGACGAGCTCGCTTTCGCGTGGTTTGCGTTGGGGCTGCTGGACGCCAAAGTCAGTAATTCGCGGTTTGGCTGGTTGTGGAGCTGGCTCTGGGGGTCTTTGAACAGGCTCTGGTTTCCTTGGTTCTTCTCTGACTGGTATCTCGACAGGTTGGCTAGATCGAGCCATCTCCGTAGCTTTTGACGGTACTGGGATGCTGGCTGGTGTTGTGCCTGGGTCAGGACTGTACATGCATTCAGTGTAGCATATTTACCAGAGTCAGATGGTATAATCTTTTTACTTTCACGCCTCAAGGAAGGGTGGCAGAGTGGTCAATTGCAACGGTCTTGAAAACCGTGACTTTTATGGTCCCGTGGGTTCGAATCCCTCCCCTTCCGCAAATTCAAGGTATAATCTTCCCTTCACTCTTTAGGCAGAGATAATTTATGGCAACATCAGAAACAATTATTCGATTCGAGAAGGTCTCTTTCATGTTTGGTCATGATCGGCCGATTCTTGATGAGGTCAGTTTTTCGGTCCGCAAGGGCATGAAGGTGGCGCTCATGGGACAGAACGGAGCCGGCAAGAGTACTTTATTTAAGCTTCTCACTGGCGCGCTGCAGCCTGACGTGGGTGAGATCTCAGTAGATAAGAAGATGACTATTGCCACGGCATATCAGGTTATCTCACCAGCTGACATGAAGCTTACGATCACAGAGTTCTTTCAACAGCACTGCCCTCTTGTGCCACACGAGCTGAGTCGTCGTATGGCCGCGGTTCTGAAGGCTGTGAATCTTCACGCTCCAGAGAACAAGCCAATTAGTGGTTTTTCTGGTGGTCAGCAAGCACGTCTTTTATTGGCAGCAGCTCTTATTCAGAATCCAGATCTACTTCTCCTAGATGAGCCAACCAATAATCTTGATGCTGCTGGAATCGCTCACTTGACTGCTTTTCTAATGTCATACTCAAAAAGTGTCATTGTCATTTCCCATGATGCCGATTTTCTAAACTGTTTCACCGAAGGAGTTCTCTATCTAGATAGCCATACTCATAAAATCGAACAGTACGCCGGAAATTACCTCGACGTGGTTGAGGAGATAACAATTCGCATCGATAAAGAAAATCGCCTCAATGCCCAGAAGGCCCGTGGCATTCAAGAGAACAAAGATAAAGCTAACTTCTTTGCCCATAAGGGTGGCAAGATGCGTAACGTGGCCAAAAAAATGAGGGAAAAAATCGAAGTTCTCGAGAGCGAGAAGGTTGAGGTGCGCAAGGAAGATAAGACCATTCGCCGTTTTACCATTCCTGTGCAAGCAGATATGCCGCACGACACCATGAGATTGACTTCATATGAAATCATTGAAAATCACGAGCATGTGACTAAGAAGGCAGATCTTATTCTCATGAAAGGTCGCCACCTAAGAATAATTGGTCCTAATGGGATTGGCAAAAGTACTTTGATAGAATCGATGGCGCGTGGCACTCATCCTGGACTAATCTTGCCATCTACTCTTCGCGTTGGTTACTACCGACAAGATTTCACTACGCTAAATTTTGATGATACTGCCTACCAAGCCTTGTCGATTGCGCTCGCCGCTTCAAAAACTGAGATGACTGAGGCTCGCCTCAGAGCGGTGGCTTCAGGGTTTTTGTTAACATCAGAACTTTTGAAGGCTGAAATTGGCAGTTTATCTGAAGGTCAAAAAGCCATGGTGGCTTTCTCTTGTTTGACTTTGCTGCAGCCAGGTCTTCTCATACTTGATGAGCCAACCAATCACATTAATTTCCGCCATCTACCAGTCATTGCGCAAGCTCTTGATGCTTACGAAGGTGCTATGATCTTGGTATCGCACGTTCCGGAATTTGTTGCTCAAATTCGCATTGATGACGTGCTCAACTTGGAAAAATAATGTCCTCAATTGAATATCTTAGGTCTTTCCGCATTGGCGGCTACGCAATTTTTGATTTTACTGTCTCCTACATTGGAGTAGCCTTGCTGTCACCTTTGCTTTCGAAATTTTTCCGTTTGCTAAGATTAGATATTCCAAAAAAGAATTGGTTGTTTTTCGTGTTGCCGGTTAGTATTATTGTTCACATTTCGGTAGGAACTATTACGCCTTTTGCGGCTGCTTTCTTGGATATAAATGGTCATTTTGTGCTTAAAGCGATCGTTCTAGTCTCGCTTGTTCTAGGAATTAGGGGTATAAAGATAATTAGATAACCGGCTTAAGTGCGGAAGGAATTTTATGAAAGGTTTTACAACTAACTTAGAAGAAATGACTGTTCAGAACAGTAATTTTCGCAAAGTTCTTTATACTTCTAAACATGCCCAACTAGTGCTGATGAGTTTAAAGCCTGGCGAAGACATCGGCCTCGAGACTCACGCTGCTAATGACCAATTCTTCCGCTTCGAGAAAGGTCAAGGAAAATGCATTGTGGATGACAATGAATATCTGGTGACTGACGGTTCTTGTTTAGTAGTCCCCGCCGGTGCCCAGCACAACATAATTAATGTTTCAGAAACTGATGACCTAAAGATGTACACGATTTACTCTCCCGCTAATCATAAAGATGGCATTATCGGAGCCACCAAACAAATTGCCGCAGAAAATGATGTTGAGTTTGATGGCGTGACTACAGAATAAGTCCGGCAATACTACCCGACATTACCGCAATATCTGAAGTGATCTGTAGAAGTGGCAAGAAGTACCAGCCCTTAGGTGTGTATTTAACATTTTTATCAATGGCCCAAAGTGAGTAAAGGACGAAAAGTGGCGTCCAGAGTTGTATTACGGATTTCAAATCGCTGAACTTCAATATAAAAATTGTTGCCAAAAGTAGCAGTAGATAGCGAACAAAAATTAAGATAACTTTTGGTCTTAATATTCCAGCCTTTATATCCCCGCGAGCGAATCTAAATATCATTTTAAAAAAACTTGAAATGTTACTTCTTGGTTTCCAAAATACAATAGCTTTTTCTGCGAAGGCAATTTTTATGTCACTTCTCTTGATTTTTCTTGCAAAAGCATAGTCTTCATTATCTGAGAGTTTTTCATCGAAGCCGCCAATTTTTTCCCATACTTTCTTTGATAAAAGCATTGAGCGAGTTGCTGGTAAAAAGTTATTAGAGTCGACTTTATCAGGCATGACCAAGGCGTAAGGAATGACTGCTTCTTCGAATCTTGTGGTTGCCTTACCAGCATAGTAGCCGGAAACAACTGGAGCCTTGGTTTCAACTTGTATTTTTACAAGCTCTTGTAGCCAATTTTTCTTTGGCACACAGCCTGCGTCAGTAATGGCGATTAGATCTGTTTTGTTTCTAGCAATTGCTAGGTTTCTTCCCATGCTGCGATTGCCTTTTTTATGGAGCAGCTTAATGTTTAAGGTTGACTTGCTGTTGAGGCTGTTGATCATTGTCTTTGTTTTGTCATTTGAGCCCCCATCAACAATAATCACTTCACTTGGTTGAAGTGATTGCTTTTCTAATCCAGTGAGCAGCTCCGGGATGGTTGATTCTTCATTGAGAACGGTGATGATGACAGTTACTTTTGCCATAATTCAATATAGTTTCTTGCTAGCTTTTCCCATGTTTGTTCTCTTGCCCAAGACTGCATTTTTTTATCGACAGGAACTGGTTTTTTAGCATAGCTCATAATCTGTTCTGCAGACTCAGCAATGGAAATATCTTTAGAATATGGAGTCATAGAAAGGTAGTCAAATTTTATTTCATTTGATGAGACTGCAATTACTGAGGTTCCCGTCGCAAGGCTTTCAATAATACTTAAGTATCTTGATACAAAAGCAATCTTGTATTGGCCTATTTTTTTATAAGCATTCTCATCCCAGCCAAGAAAACGAACAGAAAGATCGTGTTTCTTAGCGTAAGACCTTGCAATGTTTTCCAGGGGTCCATTTCCAAATATATCTAATGAAAGGTGATCTTTATTTTTCCTGAGCAAACTCATCGCCTCTAAATACTGCATAATGCCAGCTTGCTCTTTTAGTTGACCAATGAAAACAGCTCCTGCTTTTTTTGTTGTTTTTGGAATTTTATAAGATTTAACTGCGCCGAACGAGACCAGACTTGGTTTTATTTTGTACCACTTTGCATGAAAGTCTCCAATACAGAGGTTGGCCTGGCAGACTTTAGCAGCCAGCTGATGCCAAAAAATATCTGTAAAGGAAGGGCCGTCGTCTTTTTCGTAACCATGAAAGGTGATGAATATTTTTTTCCAGGAAATAAATGGCAGGATTGGAAGGGGCCACCAGAAAACATCATGGATGTGAATTATGTCTGCTGTTCTCAGTAATCCAAGGTATTTAATTATTTGCTTCCAAATCGAGATCTTGTAGCCAAGCTTAGTTCGCTTATTAGCTCGGATCCGGATGATTGAGTAGGTCTTGCGACTCTCACTTAGTTTTTGGTTTTTTTCGTCTTGAATAGTCAGGACAGTATTTTTGAATCCTAGCCTGTCTAGTTCTGGAAGGAGTTCATCGAGATGCCGCTCGACACCCCCTGGATGAGGATAGGCTAATCTTGAGAGATGGACTACAGTTTTTTGCATACAAAAACTAGATTATTTGGTTTTCTAATATGGAAAGTGTTACTAAGAATTTGCTTAATTTTATAATGCGTTCCGAAAGCGTAAAACGGTTCTACATGCATGACTTTGAAGCCGATAATTCCCAATTCAGAGGTTAGCAATTCCTTGGTATAAAGGCGTTGATGAGAGTTGGGATTGTGTGGCAAAACATACTCTAGTTTTTCGTTAACAGGAATGCTGACGATAAAAGTACCATTCTTTCTTAGCACCCGATGTATTTCTGACAAGACAACAAAAGTGAAGTGGGGCTGGATGTGTTCAAGCACTTCTAAAAGCGCAATTTGTTCGTAAGAACTATCTGCAAATGGTAGAGCGTAAAGCGATGCTTTGCGAAAAGAATAATTGGGGAATTTTTTTTGGATTGCCTTTAGTGTATCGGCTGTAATATCAGTACCAAGGTAATTTTCTGGTGCCATTTCGGGGAAAAGTAATTGCTCTAGCGTGCCAATGCCAACTCCAAGGTGAAGTAGCTTTTGGGTTTTACTGACGTGCTCTGCCACGAATCGTTCGCGCATGCGGGCCATTGGATGCTCAATTGGAAATTCGTGGAATCTCTTATCCCAGAATGATGGGGAGTTTTCATCTGTAAGAAAGGTGTACTTTTGACTATACAGATGGCTTAACTCTTTAAGCCGACCAGCGATTGCCAGCTTGTTTCGTAACTTCTCTAATATGATGTGTTTAGTCGTCGTCGCCATCTTGGCGTTATTGTAGCAGTCTTATTGGTATAATCTCTCGAGATTATGAAAACTAACTTTTGGCAACAACTGAAAAAACCAATCATTGGCCTCTCGCCTATGGATGGTGTTACTGATCAACCATTTCGCTATATCCAAAAAAAATATGGTCAGCCCGACATTGTTTATACGGAGTTTGCCAGCGTCGAGGGCGTCTGCCATGGCGCCACCAGCATGCTGAAAGATTTTCTATATGACGAAACCCAGAGACCAGTCATCGCACAGGTTTATGGCACCACTCCTGATTCTTTTCGCCAAACGGCCACTCTACTCTGCCAGTTAGGATTTGATGGCATTGATATCAACATGGGTTGTCCGGCCAAAAACGTCGCTCACTCAGGAGCAGGCGCCAAACTAATCACAACTCCAAAGTTAGCTCAAGAAATTATTAAGGAAACAAAATTGGGCATAGAGGATTGGGTTAATGGTAAATCTGCAGCGGACTGCGCCAACGTTTCTGATGAAATTACTCGCGAAGTTGAGCGCCGCCATGAGTTATTGCCAATTGCGTATCAACAGAGACAAAGCATTCCAGTCAGTGTGAAAACTAGAATTGGGTTTGATAAGCCTGTCATTCGTGACTGGATGGAAACGCTTTTAGAGATGGAACCAGTGGCTATTGCTCTTCATGGAAGAACCTTGAAACAACAGTACGGTGGTTCGGCTGATTGGGAACAAATAGGCATTGCAGCTGAGATAGCTTCTAAGTCAGAAACGTTGATTCTGGGGAATGGCGATGTCACTTCTTTAGAAATTGCCCATGAGCGAGCAAGTACCTACAAACTTGATGGCATCTTAATTGGTCGAGCTTCATTCGGTAATCCTTTTGTGTTTAGGGAAAGTGTCCACGTTTCGCCAACGATTTATGAGATTGCCGTTGAGCACGCTGAAGTTTTTGAGAAAACCTACTCTTCGAGAGAAAAATACAGTTTTTTGCCGATGAGAAAGCATTTAGGTTGGTATGTGAGGGGGGTTCCAGAAGCAGCTTCGATCAGGGCAGCTCTTTTTCAAACAAATTCCAGCCAAGAAGTTCGGTCAGTTCTTGAAGAGAATGGTCTCCTCTGAATGGTATACTACTCTAGTCTTGAGGTCGCATAGCTCAGTTGGTTAGAGCGCACGATTCACATTCGTGAGGTCCTTGGTTCGAGTCCTAGTGCGACCACATCCTCCATGATAGGCTGAATCAATGTTAATTCGTTACCGCTCCGCCCTGCTAATTTTTCTTATCAGTTTCTTGGTTTATCTGCCCTCACTCGGCAATCAGTTTGTCTGGGATGACGAGCAGTTCATTTATAGGAATGTCTTTGTTCGAGACTTTAATGTCGCAAAAATCTTCACTACTAACACCATCGCAGGCGCTGGAGAGATCAGTAACTACTACCGTCCCCTGACTACGCTTAGTTTTGCTTTTGATTATCAGGTTTGGGGTTTAAATCCAATTGGTTTTCATTTAGTAAACACCTTGTTGCATTCTTCAAATGCGGTTTTGCTTTATTTTCTATTACGCTTTCTTGGCTTGGGGAAAAGAGGTTCTTTTTGGCTAGGAGTGTTATTCGCCATTCACCCAATCCAGACCGAGGCGGTTGTCTATGCAAACTCTAGAGGAGACTCCCTCTTCACTTTTTTTGGATTTTTAAGTCTTTTGGGATTTTCTAGAATTTTGGGTGGAAAAAACATCCATATATCAATATATAATATAAAAACTCAGATTGGCAGTCTTACGATGACTCTGCTAACAATAGCTAGTTATCTTTTTAGCATCCTCAGCAAGGAAATTGGTATCACTTTCGTTGGTTTACAGGTACTTATTGCGTTGAGACCACTTATTCTAGGCAAGTTGAAATCAGGTAAAAAATGGGTCATAAGCACCATGCTCGGCTCTGCTCTTGTTGCCTCTGTTTATATGCTACTGCGCTCGACTGTTTTAAACTTTAATAACACCTTTAATTTCTATGGGGAGGGATCTTCTTATGCTTCGAGCCTCGTCATTCGTTTAGCGACCTTCACAAAAGTCCTGTGGATCTATGCACGCCTGCTTCTAGCGCCTTTCCCCCTTCATATGGAGCGCGACACAGAGCTAGTTACTAGCTTCGCGTCTATTTGGACTGCGATGACAGTGATTTTTCTTGCGAGTTTGGCATATTTTGGTTGGCTAGAGTTTAAACGCAAAAAAACACTCTGGATTTGGTTCGGATTAGGTTGGTTCTTTGTCACGATCTCGCCTGTCTCGGGAATTATTCCTATTAATGGCGTTCTTTATGAGCATTGGCTGTATTTACCCATGATGGGTTTCTTTATTACAGTTATTGGTGTGTTTAAGTTGTTTTTTGAACGTTTCTTGAAAAACCATTACGAAATTACTCGAAATGTTTTTGGAATCATCGTGACAATCTTTATTTTGTTGACTTTGCGACAAAATTATCTCTGGGGTACACCTATTCGTTTCTATGAACACCTCTTGAGGTACACAGAGTCGGCGCGAACGCACAATAATTTAGCCATGGCCTATGCGGATGATAAGCAGCTTGAAAAATCCATCGAACAGTATGACGCCGCCATAGCTTTAGCCGACGTCTATCCACAAGTTCACTACAACAAGGGCAACACCCAGCTTTCTTTAGGCAAAACCGACGAGGCTATTCTGTCATACAAAAGATCGCTGGAACTCCAGCCTTCTTTTGTGTTGGCGCGTTACAAACTACTGGAAATCTATTTGCAGAAAAAAGATCGAGAAAATCTCCAGTTACAACTTGATTTATTCCGTGAGCACTCCGGTGAAGTTCCGGCCCCACTTGCTCAAAGAATCGCTACGTTTCTTGAAATCTAGAATTGTTAAGCTTAGAAAGTGCTTTTCTCCTTTCTTCTTGATTTATTATTCCCTCACACATGCGCTGGCTGCGGAGACTGGTTTACTCTGCTTTGTCCGCGATGCTATAACGATTTAGAGTTTCGCAATTTACCATTACATCAGGATTTAGAAGACACAACGATCGACAGCATTCACGCTTGCCTTGGCTATAGCAATTCCGTCCGCAGCCTTCTTCATCGACTTAAGTATGGTGGGATAAAAGACGCTGGCACTTTTCTAGGAGAGCTGATGTATCACTCAGGGAAAATTCCTGATCACGAAGTCATTGTGCCCGTGCCTATTCACCCGACTCGTCTGAGGGTTCGTGGCTACAATCAGGCAGAGTTGATTGCTAATTCCTTGGCTAGTAACCTGAGATCCCCCTTGGTGATGGCGTTAACTAGAACGGTTGCATCTAAGTCACAAGCTTCGACCTCTTCAAAGTCTGAGAGACTTCACAATCTTCAGGGACACTTCGAAGTTGACTCTAGATTAAAAAACAGAATAATTGACAAGAAAGTTCTCATTGTCGACGACGTCGCCACCACTGGTATGACCTTACAGCAATGCGCTTTGGTGCTCAAAGAATCAGGAGCAAAATCTGTTTCTGCGATAGTAGTTGCTACCAGCAAATCGTAGCTTGAATTTTCCCGAGTAAAATCCTATAATTAACTATGTCGTTGGGGATGTATTGCTTCGACGTTCAGCGCTCATTAACATCTGCAGATTATCTTTGATCACAGATATAAACAAAGATCAAAAAAACAACTGTCAATAAAATGAACAGTATAGTTGCATCTGTAAGAAGTTTCATCAACGATTCTTTTTCATTTGGAACTCCAGCTTACGCAAACGTAAATTTTGCATAAGTAGGCATTTAACACACCATTCTCAGTGGCGGTGAGTGTTAGGTGAAAACCCAGTCACTGTGTCAGCGAGCTTGTTTCTACCAGAACTCGTGAAAGACTTTCGGTGGAAAGTGACGAGGAAGTGTTTGGGTTTTATCAGCCTCGTCATCACTTAAAGATACCCTATGTCTGTAGACGATGTTTTTGTTCCTGGGCGGACAGGGGTTCATAACCCCTCATCTCCACAATTATTCTAGAGGAGGAATTCCCCCTACGGGCTTTGGGTTATTGGTGGCAGACTGAGTTCTTCTGATTACTAATGTCT
>Ga0051987_10001883_pt1 | contig 10423 bp, 8 predicted proteins | sample CryGey08umfilter_2_FD_58083 | JGI IMG/M metagenome (GOLD analysis project Ga0051987, IMG submission 58083) | Groundwater microbial communities from aquifer in Utah, USA - Crystal Geyser 4/10/14 0.8 um filter | ecosystem: Environmental > Aquatic > Deep subsurface > Groundwater | place: USA: Utah... | reverse complement strand
CCGCGGCAACCTCGGAGGCGTCCGGGCTGGGTCCCGAGCCGGCAGGCGACGGCCGGACGCCGAGAGTTAGGGCGGACCGCCGCCGGAGCGGGCCGACCCGTGCCGCGGAAGGCATGCGCCGGAGGCCCGTCCGGCCCGAGGACATGAGGTTCCGCGCGGCGGGAGGCCACGGCGGCCGGTTAAAGGAGATAAGGTGCTGGGCGCGATATCCGTCCCCCCGCGGAGCGATGTCTTGGTCCCCACCTCTGCTAAAGCTACGGTGGGCAAACCGGATTAGGTCCGGGACGACATGGTAGAGCCGCCGGGACGACAAGGGTGTTTAATGACGGCTCTTTAACAAATGTCATCCCGGGCCGAGACCCGGGATCCACGATCCGACCTTTTTTGCCTCTGGGTCCCGGGTCAAGCCCGGGACGACATGGGACTTTCTGGGTCCCCACCTCTGCTAAAGCTACGGTGGGCAAGCCGGATCAGGCCCGGGACGACAGAGTCGGTTGCAGGAATGACAGACTGAAATCAAGCCCGGGACGACAGTTTTAGGTAGCCAGAACGACAGACTGGCGGCCAGGGACGACAAGGTCGTATACGCCAGAAGACCATCATTCGGCTTGCCGTGTCTCTACGCCAAAACAAAGAAGGCATCCCGTTCGGGGTGGATGCCTTCTTTTGAATTCGTCCGTACCCCGATTCGGGGACTTAGATGTCCAGATTTTTCACGTTCTTGGCGTGGGTCTGAATGAAGCGCTTGCGCGGCTCCACCTCACTGCCCATCAGCACGTCGAATACCTGGTCGGCCCGGGTGGCGTCTTCGATGGTCACGAGTTTCATAACGCGTTTCTCCGGATCCATGGTCGTCTCCCAGAGCTGTTCCGGGTTCATCTCGCCCAGACCCTTGTAGCGCTGGATGCTGATGCCGGTTGAGGTCTTGATCTCGCCGCTCTCCTGCTCGCCGCCCTCAGTCTCGACCTGCTCGATCTCCTTATGCACCTTGCTGACGGACTTGCTGTCGCCGGTCATGGAGGCGATGAACCGGTCTTGTTCCTCGTCGGTGAAGGCATAGTGAACCTCTTTGCCCTTCTGGAGGCGGAAAAGCGGCGGTTGGGCGATGAACAGGTGGCCCTTCAGGATAAGCTCCTGGAAGTAGCGGTAGAAGAGGGTCAGGAGCAGGGTGCGGATATGCGCGCCGTCTACGTCGGCATCGGTCATGATGACGATCCGCTCGTAGCGCAGCCCCTCGATGCTGAACTGGTCGCCGATGTTGGTGCCGAGGGCGATGATCAGCGACTTGATCTCGTTGTTGGTCAGGATCTTGTCCAGCCTGGCCCGCTCCACGTTCAGTATCTTGCCGCGGAGGGGGAGGATGGCCTGGGTCTCGCGGTCGCGTCCCTGCTTGGCTGAACCGCCGGCCGAGTCGCCCTCGACCAGGAACAGTTCGCTCCTTGACGAGTCACGGGTCGAGCAGTCAGACAGCTTGCCCGGCAAGGTCAGACCCTCGAGCATGCCCTTTCTTAATATGGTATCCCTGGCCGCACGCGCCGCCAGTCTGGCCCGGGCCGCAATGACGCACTTTTCGATGATCGCCTGGGCGTCCTTGGGATTTTCCTCCAGGAAGACCTCGAGCTCCTCGGCCAATACGGCTTCGACTGCGGTGCGAGCCTCGGGATTGCCGAGCTTGGCCTTGGTCTGTCCCTCGAACTGCGGTTCCTTCAGTCGGATGCTGATGACCGAAGTCAGTCCCTCGCGCGAGTCGTCGCCGGTGATGTTGTCGTCCTTCTCCTTGAGGATATTGTTCTTGCGGGCGTAGTTGTTCAGAACTCGAGTCAACGCCGTCCGGAAGCCGACTACGTGCATGCCGCCCTCGGGGTTGTAGATGTTGTTGGCGAAGGCATAGGCGTTCTCCTTATAGTCGTCGGTGTACTGAAAGGCGATCTCGACCTCGCCGACGTCGTCGCGTTCCTTGCGAACGTAAAAGATGTTGGGGTGGCGGACGTCTTTCTGGCGGTTCAGATGCCAGACGTATGACTTCACTCCGCCCTCGAAATGGAAGGTGTAGTCCTTCTCCAGCTCCTTACTGCGGCGGTCGCGGATATGCATCGTCACGCCGGCGGTCAGGTAGGACTGCTGCCGCAGGTGGGTGATCATTGTGTCCCAGCTGAACTCCAGCGTCTGGAAGATGCTGCCGTCCGGCTGGAAGATGGTCTTGGTGCCGGTACCGCGGATCGCCTTGATGGCCTTGACCTTGCCCTGCGGAACGCCGCATTTGTATTCCTGGACCCAAAGCTGGCCGTCACGTTTGACCTCGGCTCGGACGTGGGTGGATAGCGCATTGACGACCGAGATGCCGACGCCATGCAGTCCGCCCGAGACCTTGTAGCCGCCTGCACCGAACTTGCCGCCGGCGTGCAGTTTGGTCATGACCAGCTCCAGCGCCGACTTGCCGAACTGCTTGTGGATGTCGACCGGGATGCCGCGGCCGTCGTCCTCGACCGAAACCTCGCCGCCCTTTTCGAGGGTGATGGTGATGTTGTCGCAGTGTCCGGCCATGGCCTCGTCGATCGAGTTGTCGACCACTTCCCAGATGAGATGATGCAGTCCCTCGGTGCCGGTGGATCCGATGTACATGCCCGGCCGGCGGCGCACCGGTTCCAGTCCCTCGAGTACGGTGATCTGTCCGGCGCCGTATTCGTCGGTGCCGGTGTGTCCGTCAGCTCCCTTCTTGCGGCCGGCCGGTTTCTTGGCCGGTGCCGCCTTCCTCGTTTCTTTATCCTGAGGTTTTTCGTTCGTCTTTTCGGCCATAATTTTGGTCATTTGAAAATCCGCCTTTGCGGATCCGTATGACAGGATGTTAGCACGCGGACCGGCTGCGGGCAAGGCTGTCCGTTCCGAATCGGAGCGGAATTTTCAGTCTCCGTGATCACCGCTCCTTCCGCGTCGAGTGAATGTTTTTGGATCTGAGGGTTAGGCCGCGTCGGTCGGGTCTGGTATCATTCTTCCGTAACGCGTCATCGACCTCTATGGAGATTGTTCCGAGCGGCAGCAGCGAAGAGAAGCTGTCCGAAAGTCAGCTCAAATGGGGACTGTGGTGGGTGAACCATCAGGGTCAGCTGAAGACGGTCGCGACGGTCCTGCTGGGTGCGGTCGCCTTCGCCCTGTTGGCCTACGGGTCATGGGGTTTTGCCGACTGGTTTTTCGGTTCCGGCGTGCATGAACGCTCCGACATCGCGACGCTGACCCGGAATCTGACCGACTACACCAGCTTCCGCGATGCGGCGATGCCGGAGAAGCTGTCCGTTCAGCCGACGATGACCCTGCCGGCCGGGGAGGGCAAGTACGACCTGCTGGCTCGGATGGTAAATCCTAACCGACGTTGGTGGGTCGAGTTTGATTTCCGGTTCGTTGATTCTGGATTGTCCGACCGTCTCCAGCACGGCTATCTGTTGCCGACCGACTCGCGCTACCTGTACCAGTTGGGAGTAAGCTCCGATCACAAGCCGAGTCCGTCGTTCGAGATTGCCGACATCACTTGGCATCGGGTGGACGGGCACGAGGTACAGCCGGACTACCTGACTTGGGCCACCAAGCGGCTCAACTTCATAATCGACCGGCCGGAGTTCGTGCCGCCGGACGCGAAGTCGGCCCTGCCGGTCAGCCGGGCCCGTTTCAGCGTGACCAACGACACGGCCTATGGTTACGTATCGGTGCCGTTCCTGGTGACGCTCCTGAGCGGCGAGCGGGTGGTGGCCGCGAATCGGGTAGTGGTCACCGGACTGAAGGCCGGGGAGGTTCGCGAGGTCGAGTCGAGCTGGTTCAACGACCTGCCTAACGTGACTAGGGTCGAGGTGAAGCTGGAGCTGAACATCTTCGACCCGACGGTCTATCTGGCACCGGAGAGCTAACGACAGGGAATTGAAGATCGAAGCCGCCGCTGAGCGGCTTTTTTGTTCACCGGAGTTTCGCGTCTGAAGCGTGTCATGCAGTCCGACGGTCCTCGTCTTCGGATGAGTCTTTTGACGTTCGAGCAGCCGAACACCTAAACTTACCCCGTTGATTTTTCTTTCATGCCGCGTACTTCACCATACGACATCGTCAAGTTCGATTGGCTGCTCTTGGCGGCCAGCATGCTGCTGGTCGTTTTCGGATTGACGGCACTCTACAGTACCTCGCTGGCTGGCGCCGGCGGTCCGCTTTCGTCGGGCGGGTCGGCTGTTCCTCCTGACCTGGGCAACTTCTGGAAACAGTTTTGGTTCGCCGTCTTCGGGCTGGTCCTGGCGATGGCCCTGCCGGCTTTCGATTACCGGTCTTTGGCGCGGACTTCCAAACAGCTGCTGATCCTGTCCGTACTTCTTCTGCTGGCCGTACTGATCTTCGGTTCCACGGTTCGCGGCACGACCGGCTGGTTCGGCATCGCCGGATTCGGCATCCAGCCGGTTGAATTGGTCAAGTTTCTCGTCATCGTCTTTCTCGCCAAGTACCTGAGCGACTACGCCGGTCAGGGGCGGGGACTGAGGCATGTGCTGGTCTCCGGACTGGCGATGCTGCCGGTAGTGGCGCTGGTTCTGATGCAGCCGGACTTTGGGTCGGCCTTTCTGCTGCTGGTCGTCTGGGCCGTGCTGGTCATGGTGGCCGGCATCAGACGTTCGCATCTTCTGCTCATGGCCGTCGGACTTGCCGTCGTCGCGGTGCTGGCCTGGACGCTGCTGCTGCGCCCATACCAGAAGGATCGCATTACGTCGTTTCTGGACCCGGACAGCGATCCGCTCGGCCGTGGCTATAACGTCACTCAGTCGATTATCGCCATCGGTTCCGGCGGCCTGACGGGAAAGGGGATGGGCTACGGCTCGCAGAGTCAGCTGCGCTTCCTGCCGGAACGGCAGACCGACTTCATCTTCGCGGTCATCGCCGAGGAGCTTGGTTTCGTCGGAGTGTTCTTTCTCTGCCTGCTTTTCGGCGTGATGTTCTGGCGCGGATTTCGGCTGGCGGTTTCGGCCCGCGACGACTTCTCGGCATATCTCGCGTTGGGCATCACCGTCTCGATAGCCGTTGAGGTGTTCGTCAACCTCGGCGGCAACCTGAGGCTCATGCCGGTGACCGGCATGACACTGCCGTTCGTCAGCTACGGCGGCAGCTCGTTGCTGGTCAAGTTCGTCATGGTCGGCGTGCTGGAGTCCATGTCCATGAAGGGGACCAAGTCCTGAAGCCGGCAGCCTGTGGATTTTTTCGTTGACCGAAGGCCGAAAAAATGGTACGATTACGGCAGAGCTGCGGATAAAAAACAAAAAAAGCCGCCGCCCTAAAAACAAAAATATGTCCTTACCTTTTAGTAACAGCCCCAAACGGGCCGACTCGTCTTTCTGCGGGGAAGACGTGAAGCTGATCTCCTACTGTCCGCTCTGCGAGTCGAGCTACACTCCGTCGCAGACCCAGGTCTTGGGGGAAAAGGAAGGCAGCCATCTGCTCCACATGAAGTGTGGAAACTGTTCCAACGCAATTCTGGCGTTGGTTATTATTTCTACGGCCGGCGTTAGCTCGGTCGGTCTGTCCACTGACTTGGCTTTCGATGAGGTCGACCGCTTCAAGGCCGGACCGGCAGTGAACACCAATGACGTGATCGACATGCATCATCTGCTGCAGAACGAGGATGCCATGTTCGCCCAGCTGGGCTGCTAGTTCCTGCGCATGACGACAGCGGCTGCAGGCGGAGAATAAAAAGGTTGTTCTCTGTGATGGGTACTCCCGAAGGGGCAGAAAGACGATCTCCTGCAGAAAAGTTAAGTCGGTCTTGTGATACTGAGGAAGAAGCCAGACAGTTGGTAAGGGAATTTTGGGAGGCGATGCCTCACGGACAGCAGTTTACTGATTCTTCGCGTGATATCGATTGGTCCGAGGAACTAACCATGGGCGACCGGACGAAGGTCATTAAGTGCAGGGTAGGAAAAGATAGGGGAAAGTGGCTGGCGATTTTTAGCGGTAATCATCAGTCTCTGACGCCTGATGCGGAAAATTGGTTGAGACAGAGAGGACTTGTAGAGTAGTTCCGTCAGCGCCGTTCTTTAGGGTTATTTTAAGATGGATGGTCGGGCGACGGCCCGGCTTTTGTTTTTCGTCGGGTCGGAGTAATGGTTGTCCGGTCTTGCCAAAAAAAGGCCGGCAGGGTATAAATGCACGCGTGAAATTGGCTTGGCGATATTGACCGTCAGCTCGGATCGACCCATCGGTCGGCCGTCTGAAACCGATTTCGACTAAGACATTACCCTTTAGCAGAGTTAATATGGAAACGCATAAGCTGAACGCCAACGTTCGGGAAAGAACCGGCAATCAGGTCGGCGCGCTTCGCCGGGAGGGCAAGGTTCCGGCCGTGGTCTACGCGAACGGTATCGATAGCATCAACCTGTCTCTGGAAGGTCGGGAACTGGAGAAGATCTACGCCGAGGCTGGGGAGTCTTCTTTGGTGGAGCTGTCGATCGACGGCCAGCCGCCTCGGATGGTAGTCATCAAGTCGGTCCAGCACGGTCCGCTCAGGAGCGACATCATCCATGTCGACCTGGTCGAGATCAAGATGGGCGAGAAGATGGATATTTACGTCGAGTTCGAGTTCGTCGGGGAGTCGCCGGCCATCAAGGCATCGGGCGGCATGCTCGGACGGAGCATGGACGGGGTCGATGTGCGGTGTCTGCCGAAGGATCTGGTGCAGAACATTCAGGTAGATCTCGGCCTGCTTAAGAGCGTAGGCGACGTCATCCACATCAAGGACCTGGTCGTGCCAGAAGGTTTTGAGATTTTGGCCGAGCCGGACGACGTGATCGCTACCGCCAGCGCCGCCGAGGAGGCCGAAGAGGAAGAGAAGGTTGCGGCTCCGGCCGACATCGAATCAGTGCAGGTGGTCGGCAAGGGCGGCGACAAGGACAAGAAGGAAGGTTCGGAGAAGTCCGCATAGGGATAGCGCGTGCCGTCGATTGGTACGGCTCACTTTTGAGAGATGTTAGATTCGGAGAGCAAAACCGTCCGTAGGCAAGCCGATGCCCGTCGGGCGGTTTTTGCCGTCGGTGCAGGTTTCTGGTGCGGTCCGGCCGGTTGGGTATTGGTGTTGGCGATGCTGGCCGTCGGAGTCGCGGCCATATCCTTTACCTATTGGTCCGGTGACGATGCCTGCGGGTTGGTGCAGCCTGATCTGACGGCAACAGGCTTGTCCGCAGTCGGCGGTTCGTCAGAGGCGGACGGCCTTCTGCCGTCGGACCTGCCCAGAAGTGCGGTCGATGGCCTGTCTTTGGCCGATCGCGACGAGGGACGCCTGTTCACCGTCGTCCTGGACAACATTGCCGTGGCCAGACCGGCTGCATCTATAGCCGCCGCCACTCTGGTCTGGGAGGCACCGGTCGAGGGCGGAATCACCAGACTGTTGGCGCTGTTTCGTGACAGTGCCGATCTCAGACGTATCGGTCCGGTTCGTTCTGTTCGTCCGTATTTCGTCGATTGGACCGAGGAGTACGGTGCGGTCCTGACTCATGTCGGCGGCAGTCCGCAGGCCCTGTCGCTGCTGCACGGTTCCGGTCTTTTCGAGCTGGACGAGATGCGTCAGGGCGGATACTTCTGGCGCGACCGGTCGCGGAGCGCGCCCCATAATGTCTACACGTCTTCCGATCTGCTGCACGAGGCGTTGGTTGACTATGGGGAAATGGAGGACATTGCCGATCTGGATATCGATCGGCCTTTCAGGACATCGAATCCGGACTTGGTTGACTTTGGAGACGTTGTGGAGATTGGGGTCGACTTCGGTTCGCCGGACTTTGACGTGACTTGGGTCTTCGATGACGGCAGCGGAACCTACTTGAGACATCAGGGTGCAGGCAGGTTTCTGGACGAGAATCAGTCGGTGGTCGCGGCGAATAACGTCATTGTTCAGGTTACCGACATCAGCGTCATCGACTCGGTCGGTCGGCGTTCGATTCGGACTTCGGGAACCGGTTCCGCCCTCCTGTTCCAGGACGGTCGAGTCAGGGAGGCCAGTTGGTCCAAGGAAGGAGACGGTCGCACCAGGTTTTTGGATGGCGAGTCCGGTGACGAACTGCCTCTCAACGTCGGAACGACTTGGATCGAGGTGGTCGGGGAGGTCGAGGCGGTTTCGTATCAGTAGGGTTGCCGTCGAGACCGACGGTCCGCGCATTGGGCGGATTTTTTGTTTGCGTCGAGTGTCGGACATGTCGGTACGTCGCAAAAAACGTCCGGCGGTCCGGACATCGGTTAGGTAGCGATCGGCAGCGGAACAGCGGTCAGAACAGTCTGGCCGTCAGTCCGACGACCGAACCTACGTCCGTGCCCGACAGGATCGGTTTCATGTCGGCTTTCGCGAATCTAATCGCGATTTCCGAACGCAGCGGTTCAAGCTGATACGGCAGGTGTTCGAAGAGCAGTCGGACGGCAGGCGGTCGTTTCGTCAGAAAGAGGTGGCCAAGCTGATCGAGCAGCTTTCGATACGGGTCCAGACCGTCCGGCCCGCCGTCAAGGGCGCTTTGCGGCTCGAAGTCACGTACCTCGGGAGTCAGGTCGGCCAACTGACCGGTCGGGACGTACGGCAGGTTCGCCAGGACGATCAGCGGCACGTCGGTCGACCAATTCTGCCGCAGCGGGTCGGTCAGGTCACCGAGAAGGAAGTCGACGCGTTCGCCGACTCCGTTTGTCTTGGCATTGCGTCGGGCTACCTGCAGGGCCGGGTCGGACGTGTCGGTGGCCGTCGTCCTGGCGGTCGACATTTCGCCGGCCATGGTGACTGCGATGCAGCCGCTGCCGGTTCCTATGTCCCAGACGTCGACCTGCGTACTTCGGTTCGTCAGGTCGAGCGCCGTCTGGACCAGGATTTCCGTCGCCGGTCTCGGTACGAGCGTAGCCGGAGAGACCTCGAAACTTCGTCCGAGAAAGATCGCCCGTCCAGTTATACGTTCCGGCGGTTCGTGCCGAAGGCGGCGTTCGATCATTTTCGTGAGGGTGGCCTCTTGGTCCGGCAGCAGGGGAGTTTCCGGGTGGGTCAGCTGCATCTCCTTCGGTAGTTCGGCAGCCCAAGACAAAAAATCCGCTGCCTCCCGTTCTGGATCCGATCCCAGGCAGCGGTGCTTGCGGAGTCTGGAGAGGGTAAGGATGTAGGCATCTCCTAGATTCATGTCAGTCGTCGGTTTGTCGGATATCTTCCCTGGTGAGGTGTTCCTTCACCCATTCGGCGGCCGGTTCGATGTCCTGTGGGTAGCCGATCGGAAACCAGGATTCGGCTTCCGTTACCCTGACCCTTTCCTTCTGGGCCATGGACGAAATGGTGTGAGGGAGACCGAATTCCGATCCGTCGCCGATCGGCACCAGGTCGTAGTCGAAGAAACGCCGGTCGATTACGTAGGCACCGACGTTCACAAGTCCGCCTGAGCCCTGCGGCTCGTCGCGGCTGACACCGGTCATGTATCCGTCATCGTCCAAAGTCAGCAGTCCGAACCGTCCGTTGTCCTTCAGATGCAGTCCGAGGGCGGCCAGTTCATTACCGGCCAGACGGCGGAGGTCGGACGGCAGGTACAGGTCGTCGCCGTTCAGTACAAGGAAACGTCGGTCGAGCAGCGGTCGGGCGACGTGCACCACGTGTCCGGTTCCCTTGAGTTCGGTCTGGATCACGTAGCGGATCGATCGGCCATGCCAGCGGTCACCGAAATGTTTCGTGACCTGCTCTTTGAGGTAGCCGACCACGATAATGACCTCCTCGACCTCCGGCGGCAGGGCGTCGATCGACCACTCGAGGATCGGACGGCCGGCGACCGGAACCATCGGCTTGGGCCGATCGTCGGTCAGCGGACTCAGACGTCGTCCGCGTCCGGCGGCCATAAGGACGGCCTGTCTGGGTATCGGAAAATCGAATTTTTCTTTGTTCGGCGGCATGAATTCTTTCGTCGGCCTCGTGGGGCCGTCAGTCGGTTGAGGTCAGGCCGGACAGGACTGCGTTTACGACCGGATCCAGGTGGCCGTCGAGTATCTGGTCGATGTTGTGCCATGACTTCTTGATGCGATGGTCGGTAATGCGGTCCTGGGGAAAGTTGTAGGTTCGGATCTTTTCCGAACGGTCGCCCGTGCCGACCTGCCCACGACGCAGCGAATCCTCCGTGGCCCGACGTTTCTCCTCCTCCATAGCCAGCAGTCTGGCTCTCAGGATGCCCATGGCGCGTTCCTTGTTTTGTGCCTGGGAACGCTCGTCCTGGCATTGGACCACGATGCCGGTCTGCAGGTGAGTGATGCGCACGGCCGAGTAGGTCGTCTGCACGCTCTGTCCGCCGTGACCGCCGGCCAGGAAGGTGTCGATGCGCAGGTCCTTGGCCTCGATCTTCAGGTCGATCTCCTCGGCCTCCGGCATGACGGCGACCGTGGCGGCAGAGGTGTGGATCCGGCCTGACTTTTCCGT
>Ga0051987_10001874_pt1 | contig 10454 bp, 8 predicted proteins | sample CryGey08umfilter_2_FD_58083 | JGI IMG/M metagenome (GOLD analysis project Ga0051987, IMG submission 58083) | Groundwater microbial communities from aquifer in Utah, USA - Crystal Geyser 4/10/14 0.8 um filter | ecosystem: Environmental > Aquatic > Deep subsurface > Groundwater | place: USA: Utah... | reverse complement strand
TCTGTTGCTCGCAAAATCTCTGTTGCCGTAGACTTACGATGAGCCTCAGGATTAGATCGGTTCTTAAATTGTTGCGCCATGAAAGCGCCGGGAGTTTTCTTAAAGATATCCTCTGCCTTTTCAATGGCTCCCTGCATGCCCGAAAAAGCAGGAGTAAGCACGATCTTAGCTCCGTAAGACTTCAGTATATAGATCCGCTCCAAGCTCATTGATTCAGACATGACCAAAATACACTCATACCCTTTCACTGCGGCGATCATAGCCAGTCCTATTCCAGTATTGCCGGATGTAGACTCAATAATAGTTGAACCTTTTCTTAAAAGACCCTTTCTCTCGGCGTCCTCTATCATTTCAAGACAGATCCTGTCTTTTACACTTCCGCCTGGATTGAAATATTCCAATTTTGCCAGGATGCCCGCTGCATCGTTTTTGACTATGCGATTAAGCCTGACCAACGGAGTATGACCGATCATTTCAGTCACATCATTGATGATTTTATCTGCAAAAATCATATTTTTCACCTATGAATTCTAACGCAGTCTGTTTACCAAGAACAATGACAAGTACGAAAAAACCAAAGATATCAAAGGCGTTACCGCCCATATGAAAAATGTTTTCCTGGTCAATTGCCGACTCAAAGTATGCCTATGTCCGTCCTTCAGGCAGCTTATAGCAAATATTGCGCAGATATTAAGCTGCACCAACGATTGCGGAATACCCAAAACAGAGGCCACAATCAATAATGTAGCCGTGACGAATGAAACCAAGGTACTGGAAAACAGGCCCAGGGGTACTATTTCCTTTCCTGCTGTTTCAAGAGTCCCTTTTCCTAGAACAAGAGCTCCAATTCCAAAAATAGGAGAAAACAAGATCAATCCAAGGTTAATTCCCAAAATGCCGGCTCCAAACAAAGGGCCTACAGCATTACCCACATTATTCGAACCTATTGCAAAAGCAACATAGCAACTCGCCACCAGCGCCAATAGCTTAAGTCTTTTCTCATTAGCAAATATCCTCTCATAAATATGCAAATTATCGTATTTCGGAGGATAGATCATCCGATAGATCGACCAGGTCAGGATATACGAAAGCAAAGGCAAAACAATCCATATAGGCAACAGCTTCAGGCATATTATTTTTATGTTTAACTTATTAAAATATAGCCCAGCACCCACTATGGCCCCTACGGTGACCTGGCTTGTTGACTGAGGTATTTTTAAGATATTAGCAATAAACAGGCCACTAGTAGCTGCGGCAAGAATAACTAATACCGTATCAAAAGTTAATACATCCTTTGGAAGAAGATTCTTCCCCAAAGTTGCTGTAACGCCTCTTCCCAGTGTAATTGCTCCCAAGACTACAAAAAGGGTAAACAACGCTATAGCAGTCCATTTTTTTATGAGCCTGCCTCCGTAAATAGAAGCAAAAGAAGGCGCAATACCGCTAGCCCCCATGTTCATTGAAAAAAATATAGCTAATATACCTAGAATAATATATTTGATAAAATGTTCACTCTCTGACTGTACTCTTTAGCGGCCTTGTATGAATACCGCATTCGCCGCCACACTTTGAAGTGCCTATCCAACGGCCTGCGCGTTCATTATCTTCATTAGTTATTTTCGTGCACGGCGCGCAACCAAGCGAACGGTAGCCTTCTGCATATAGGGGATTAACTGGGACCCGATAAAGAGCCAAGTACTGCCAGACCTCTCTCTCTTTCCAGATCAAAATTGGATTGAGTTTTATCAAACCCTTGTCCCTTTCTTCTACCTCTTTGTAATCCGTCCTTGTGCGGCCTTCTGTGCAGCGAAGCCCTGTAACCCAACATTTAACATGCATTTCTTCAACAGCACGCTTAACAGGCTCCACTTTTAAGATATCACAACAACGGTCAGGATCTGTTTCATAAAGTTTTTCAGGTATAGAAACATCGTTCTCATAGACTTTTAATTCCGGATAACGAGCTACTTCGTCTTTCATAAACTTTATCGTATCTTTTGGTTTAAAACGCGTTGTCACGATGAACCCGCGGATCTTTGGATTGACTTTTTTAGCCAAGTCCCAAACAGTCACTGAATCTTTACCTAAACTATTAGCGACTACCAAAGAGTCACCATACTTATCATATGCCTCTTTGATCAATTGCTTTGAACGCTCAACCTTCTCTTTGAAATTCAAAGTTTCTACCAATGCCTTGGTGTCGTCCTTGTTGTACAATAAAAAACTCATTTGTTTTGCCTTTCTGGGTTATTTCCTTACAAAACAAACTCCGCAGTCTGCGACGTAAATTTTGACCGGGCCACCCTGGTAAAAATTTACGAGTGCTTAGACAAGGAGCAGTTTGCTCGGATACGTTGTTGTTATATAGAATATTCAAGCGCATGTTCTGCAGCGCCTGCCTTAATAGCCAATTGCCCAAACGTCACATTATCAATGACGTTTGACGTTGCTTCATAAACATCCTGCCAGATCTTTCTAAACACGCATTTATATACGTCTTTACAGGAAACATATTTGTCTTTCACGCACGCGATAGGCTCAATGGAACCGTCAATAAAACGCACAACATCGCCTACTGTTACATTATAAGGTGGCTTTGACAACAAAAATCCTCCTACCTTTCCCCTGCGGCTTTCAATAAAACCGCCCTTTTTAAGATCCAGCAATATCTGCTCTAAAAATTTAACCGGCGCGTCTATGCGTTGGGCCATATCATGAATAGTCACAAGTTCATCGCCATAATGCAGCGCCAGATCAAGCACTGCCTTTAACGCGTAATCTCCCCGAAACGTGATCTTCATATAATCTCCTTGCCTACCAGCAAACTGCATACTATATAAACTCTATTAACATAGTAGAGTATATATTATAAAAAAATGTTGTCAAGTATTTTTTTAAAAAAAGTTGATTAGTCCGGGCATAATGTCTACAATAAAGTTTATATGGCCCTACTGGTCGGCGCTATAGCCTTTATCAGCGAATACCTTGATTCATGCTTAGGCATGGGTTATGGAACTGCCCTCGCTCCCATCCTCATTCTTTTAGGCTACAACCCATTAAACGTCATACCTGCTATTTTGACATCACAGTTATTGACTGATATTACTGCATGCTTCTTCCATCATAATCAACGCAATGTCAACCTAAAGATAAATTCAAAAGACTTTAAAACAGCCTTACTTTTAGGCATTTTAAGCGCGTTGGGAGTCATTGCCTCTGTTATCATAGCCCTGAGGATACCCAGATGGCTGCTTACACTATATATTGGTATGATGGCCACGGCCATAGGCCTTGTCATATTGTTTACGGCCAATAAAACAAACAAGTTCTCCTGGAATAAAATAATGGGTATAGGATTTATCGCGGCTTTTAACAAGGGTATTTCTGGGGGCGGTTATGGCCCGCTGGTAATGGAAGGGCAAATCTTAAGCGGTATTAATTCAAAAAACGCCGTTGGCATAACAGCTTTCGCCGAAGCCATTACATGCCTTATTGGATCTATCTTCTATCTTCTTATGGGAAAAACTATTGATCGGAAATTAACCGGATTGCTTGTCGCGAGCGCTGTCCCGGCTGTTCCGTTTGCCGCTCTTACGGTAAAAAATATGCCTGCGCGAAATTTAAAAAAATATGTGGGAATTGTAATAATGGCGCTGGGCTTGCTAACTTTGCTAAAAATTAACTAATGCGGAATATTGCGATAGGCTACTTATAAAAATCCAGAAGTTTCGCGAGCAAACATTCTTCCAAATACTCAAGGCTGATGGGCTTGGTAATATAATCAAAGGCCCCCACCTCCATACACTTCTCGGCAATGGCTGTCTCTGAGACGGCTGTGATCATAATAACCCCAACTTCTTTATTGATCTCTTTTATCTTTTTTAATACCTCAACGCCGTCACATTTAGGCATGCGTATATCAAGAAGCACTATATGAGGAGATTTTTCGGAAACTATCTTTAAAGCGTCCTCGCCGTTGTCAGCGTCAAAGACCTCATATCCTTTTCTGGTAAGAAATTTCCTGAGCATCTCGCGTATGGGCTTTTCGTCATCTACTACAAGGATCTTTTTCATATATAACTCCTTAACTTTGCCTATTGTAGGTATGCATTCCTTACAAAGTTAACTCCGAAGCCTGCGCAGTAAATATTAAGCGCCTGCGATTAATATTTACAAGCGATTTGGCAAAGAGCCAACGCTTTTTACCTATTTTACAAGGGGCAACTTTACCGTAAACGTCGTTCCAACGCCTAACCGGCTGTCCACTTCCATAGAGCCTCCGTGACTTTCTATAATACCAAAACACACGGACAATCCTAACCCTGTGCCTGTCTTCTTTGTCGTGAAAAAAGGATCAAAGATCCTTTTCTGGGTCTCTTCGTTCATGCCCATGCCGGTATCTGATATCTGGACTACCACCTTGGATTTGATTATCTCAGAAAAAGTACGAATAGTCAAGATACCGCCTTTTTCTTCCATCGCCTGTACGGCGTTTATCATAAGATTCAAAAATGCCTCTTGCAACTGATTCTGGTCTCCTTCTGTCATTAGTTTTTCCGCGGCTATCTTCTTATCAACCTCAACGCAGCCCAGCAATTTAACCTGATATTTCAAAAGTTCCGCTACTTTTTCCACAAGGGCATTTATATCTAATGATGCGAATTTAACCTCTTTCTTGCGTGAAAATTCAAGAAGCCTTTTTATGATCTCCCCAATACGCCCAACTTGCTCTCTTATGATCTTGACCGACTCCACGGCTGAAGTAGGGATGCCAGGCTCCATGCTGAGCATCTCTGCCTCTTCGGATATCACAAAAAGCGGATTATTGATCTCGTGCGCCACACCGGCAGCTATCTGGCCCAGAGAAATCATTTTTTCTGCCTGCAATAATTCATCCTGCGTTTCCTTTAACTTCTTTAAAGCCGCTTCCAGCACCTTTTTTGACTCGTCCGTGTCTTCCAGGATGCTTAGCATAACATCCCTGGCATCAACCTGTTCTTTTAGCGCTTCCTCCAGCTCTTGCTTATGCCTTAATGCTCCATCCGCGGCCATTTTTAATTCATCTAACAATTTATTAATATCTGCCAGGTCAACAGCCATACAGACAAGGCCTATCAGATTATTTTCCCTGTCTCTCAACGAGCGCGTGCCCAGGTATACCTCTGCCTCTTTTCCTGATCTTGTCAAAAAATGGACTTTCTTGTCCTTAAGGGCGCCTTCTTCTATCAACCCTTTTAAACCCCAGCTTACTATATAGCGGTCTTTTTTTGAAAAGATCTGCGCCGCGTCTTTTCCTTTAAGCTCTTTTTCTTCATATTCCAACAGCGCGCAGGCGCGCTTATTGACAAGGCCTATCAGGCCGTGAACATCTACTACAAAAAGCGCGTCTGACATATTTTGAATGACCTGATCAAAATAATCTTTAGAAATAGTGCTATTGCGTAGATTTTCCAGCACCCGGTTAAAATCTAATGACAATGTTTCAAATTCATCTCCGCTATTTATCATAATAGGCCGGTCAAAAATGCCTTTGTTGACCAGGCCCAAACCTTCCTGAAATTCCAGCAGAGGAGATATGATCTTTTTAGAGACATAAAAAACCACGAAACAAAATAAAAACGATATAATAACCGAAATAAAGAATAACCTTACGACAACTGCCCTGAACATTTCCATTGTCCTAGTTGCGTCAAACAAGGAATAGATATAGTTATCTTCTCCAGCAAAAAAATAATTTTTTTGCAGCTTTGAAAATCCAAGAAAATAATATTTACCTTCTGTATCGCGCAATAACCTAATACCGCGGCCTTTTCTTAAGATCATACTATCAAATATTGTTTTTAAAATATCTGAGCGGCCCTTGTGATCAAAGCTAAAAGTAAAAACAGAGCTCCCTGTCTGCGACATAATACCGCCGTGCCAATCCTCATTGAAAAAAATCTTAAAGTTATCTTCCAAAAATATATTGCTGTTAACCGCGACTTTCATGACACCTATGACTCGCGCTTGCGCGTCACGGATAGGACACGCGATTGAAAAGCCGTAGCTACCTGAGCTTTTGTCCAATTCCATCCCTGTGACATAAACTCCGCCCAGGCCGTTGTTATAACTTTTCTGCCACCACTCTTCATCCGCTTGGAAATAATCCGACGTCTTATTCATTGTCGCGGCCAAAGCTCCTAGTCTATCAGTTATAAATATTTCTGAAAAAAGATATCTTTTTAACTTCTGTATATCTATGAGCACATCGCTAGAATCGTTATGCAATAAACTATCCTCAAGCCGCGGCCACCCGCTAGCGGCCCAGTCTATATCCATATTTTTAATGCGGCGCAGGTTTTCCTCTTCGGATACTCCCGCGTATAAAGCATTGGATGCTTCAATAGTTTTTCTTATCAATTGGTTATGCGAGGCAACAAAAGATAAATATAACTCCATATCATTCATATCATCTGCTATACTCGCGGATACGAACCGAGCCCTATTGTCAGCCCGAAGAACAGCCTCATCATAAAAGAAACGCCTATAATTATCGTATATAACAACCGCGGTTACAAAAATAAACAAGATGCCAGCGGCTGATACAAGGCCTGTCAATTTCCACCGGACACTCAATCTTACGCGTTTGTTCACTTGTCCTGCAACCTCGTTTTAAGCTCTCGGAGTTCATTCTTGAGCTGAATTACCGCTCTTTCCCTGCCCATAGTAACTTTATAAAACCGCTCCAGGTCGTTCATCTTCTTGGCCAGCTCAGTTTCATTATGTTTTTGCTCCGTGATATCCTGCCCTATTGATATAACAGAAGAAGGCCCGCCATCTTTATCCAAAAGTATGCTATTGCTCCAAAGAATGATGCGCTCCATGTTATTCTTTGTCAAAATATTATTTTCGATCTGTCTGTGCGGTTCCAGGTTGCCTCGCGCCAGGTCCTCAAACACGGCTTTTGCCTCCTGGCGCTTACCAAAAGGAAACATAATATCAAACCAATCCCTGCCTATGATCTCCTCGCTCTTATAGCCCGTAATGCGCTCAATAGAATCATTGACAAATTTGACCCTTCCGTCCAACAGCAACACAAGGATTATTGAAGGCGCGAGGGCTATGACATCTGAAGTAAATTTCCTCTGCTCTAAGAGGTCTTTATACAATACCCCCATCTCTTCAGCGGAGCGTTTTAATTTCAAATTCATTTTTTCCAACTCATCAAGCATCCTGTTAAATTCAGCATTGAGCCCTGCCACCTCATTCTCAAAGCCTATATCAAGGCGTTTTGAAAGATTTTTTGAAGATATCACATCTAAAATGATGGCCTTTAATCTAACCAAAGGAGATGTAAGATATATTGTCACAAACCTGACCATGAGCCATAAAAAAGACAAAGATATCAACAGGGATGTGCCTAAAAGAAGGGCTATGGGCTTGTTAGAAGACCAAACTCTTGATGGATCTTTCTTTATCCTTATAATCCCCGCGGCCTCACCGCGAATATCGCGGATCAACGCGTCCAGATAAAAAATAGCGCTTCCATCACTGTCAGATAAACTTTTTACGATACGAAAAGGTTGCTGCGTATAGATAAGGTCTTTACGCGAAGATACCACAGAACCCAGCGCGCCCGTATCGCCGGTAACCGAAGACATCAGAGGGTCATTAGAATGAAAGATGGATATCGTGGCGCCCATGCCCTTACTCAGGCTGTTAAACAACGCGTCATCCAACGTGGCACCAAAGACAATGCATCCAAGCGTCCTGCCAGGATCATCAAAAGCCGTGATCTTGGAAAAAGCCACGGCCCAAAGCCTGTCATCGGATGTATGTAAAAAACCAGAGGAAATCCCGGCAACACAGCTTTCAGTAAAGCGCGCGTTGGCAAAAATGGGATCATCATTCATAAGCTTTCCTGAGGCTGCGTCCCCGCCTATGACTTTACCTCCTGCGTCTAAAACTATGATAAGATCCAGGGCATAGGACTGCTTAAGCGTATCAAAGAAAGACACAGCATTCGGGCCATGCTCTTTAAAACAATTCAAAACATCCGGATCAGAAGCATGAGCCGAAGCCAAAACTTCAAGCGAAGACTTTTTCGAATCAAGGAATAAAGTAACAAAATTATAACGTTCTTTTAGAATATCTTCCGAGATCTTATTTTGAGAGAATAACATCAAGTGGCGGATGATCAAAATGGACGGAAAAATAAGCGCGAAAACAAACAACAATAAAAAAATAATTATCCTTCTGCGAATACCTAGCCCGAGTCTTAACTTCGCGTTCACGCGGATCCTCCTATTGTTTTATTCTAAATTTCTACGGAGGCGGAAGGATTCGAACCTACGGTGGAGTTGCCCCCACAGCGGTTTTCAAGACCGCCGCATTCAACCACTCTGCCACGCCTCCAAAAGATAGCAATTGTAACTAAAATCTTCTATAAACTATAAACTATTTACTATATCTTAATATTTTTTAAAAGATCCGCTTTGTTCAGATCTATCATAGCCAGGGCTGCCTCGTCATCTTTACTGTAGAGCCGAAAGAAGCGCGACGTATCATCCATACTATTAATATTCTTGTTATCAAGGCACTTTATGATCTCGGAGCGCGCTCGCAATTCTTTTATCACTTCAATAGATTGCATGCCGCTGGCGCGGGCTATCTTATCGCGGAAAACCGAAGTTGGGCTCTGTTCAATAAAAACCCTCTTCTCATAATCGTGCCTCCAGACCGCGGAAAGAAGCACCTTCTTCTGTTCCAATCCCGCGGTCTCAGCGATCTCAGCTACGACGCGAAAGACTTCGTGTTTAACGTGGAATTTTGTCATCGTGATAAAAACATCTATAAGATTGACTAAAGTCTCAGGAATATTCATAGGCTCGTTCTGCAAACGGATTATGGCCTCGCGCGCGGCGCTCGCGTGTATTGTTCCCATGCAGTATTTTCCTATATTCATCGCGGTCATAAGGTCCTGAGCTTCCTCTCCCCTTACCTCGCCTACTACAATGCGCTCAGGCCGCATCCTTAAAGAATTTTTAACAAGGTCGGCAAGGGCCACCTCTTCATCGCTTTCCAGGCGCGACCAACTCTCTTCTTTGATCGTGCTCAACTCAAGGGTATCCTCAATTATCACCAGGCGTTCTTTATCGGGTATAAAACCCAAAAGCGCGTTTAAAAGTGTGGTCTTACCTGAACCGGGAGCCCCAAGGATTATTAGATTTGCCGGCCTAACAGACATCCCCTCCAGATATAGCCATAATAGCGCCGCGATATCATAATTAAGGGCGCCCTTGCGTATCAGGTCTATAATACTTAAAGGGTTTTCTTTTATTTTAGTGATAGTTATCTGAGGCCCAAAGGGCGAAAGCGCGATATTGACGCGGCCCTGGATATTAGCAAGTTCCAGATTATTGAGCTTTTTTAAAGACGACCTTCCAGAAAACGTTATAAGCTTTTTTATAAAAACATCTAATTCTCTTTGAGACGTAAATCTCTTATCAGTCTTGACCAGCCCGCGATAAGTGTGGTGGACATAAACAGTGTTAAGAGAATTAATGATAATATCCTCAATATCCTGGTCTTTCAAAAGGTCTTCTATCGCGCCGTATGTGAAGAAATCTCCTATGAACTTTTCACGCGCGTCCTCCTGGCTTAACTCGTTTAGCACCTGGCTCTGCATAAAAGTATCATGCTGTGTTGCGCCATAAAGCTCCGATATAATGGCGCCGACTATCTCCCTTTTTTCCTTATCATTCTGCAAGAGGTTTATCTTACCCATTATCTTATCAAGGATACTCGCCTCTATCTCAACTTTTTGTTTTTCCATAAAGTCCTACCTTTCATATAAAAATTATTACACAGAATAGAACTAAAATATTTTGACCGGCGCGGTCATTTTTTATTCAGGTACTCCTCAAATTTTATCCAAAATGGGTCCACTTTCGGATATTCCAATCTTTTCCTTCTGCCTTTTATAAGAATAAACAGACCTTCTTTTTCAGGGACAACCTCTCCTGCTATGCTGGCAGGTATACCTTCATTCTTTAAGGCGGCCACAACACCTTCAGCTTTCTTCTGTCTGACCGTAACAAGAAGCGTGCCCTCACTAATAGAAATATAAGGGTCAATGCCAAAACAGGCGCATGTTTTTTCTACTGCTCCCGGTAAAATGATATCATCCTGATAAATACGCATACCCACATTACTGTGCCGCGCCATCTCATATAGGCCGCCGAAAACACCGCCTTCCGTAGCATCATGCATAGCGGTGACCCCGCCAACAGAAGCAGTGATCATAGCATCTTTAACAGTAGACATCTGATAATAAACTGCCTGGGCCGCTATTAAGACACTCTCGCCGTATTTTTCCTTTAAAAATCCAGGGAAATACGCTACCATTAACCCAGTAGTCTCTATGGCCGGCCCCTTAGAAACTATTATAGCATCGCCTACGCGCGAGCGAGGAA
>Ga0051987_10001864_pt1 | contig 10487 bp, 6 predicted proteins | sample CryGey08umfilter_2_FD_58083 | JGI IMG/M metagenome (GOLD analysis project Ga0051987, IMG submission 58083) | Groundwater microbial communities from aquifer in Utah, USA - Crystal Geyser 4/10/14 0.8 um filter | ecosystem: Environmental > Aquatic > Deep subsurface > Groundwater | place: USA: Utah... | reverse complement strand
GCCCCCATGAATACTTAAGAATATGCTTGTGTATAAAACCATTTGCTTTATAGAACCCGACAAAATAAAGGTTTTAGATCTAAATTTACGCCTTTTTTCTAAATAATGCAAGTTACCCTCAGGGTACCCTGAGTGTAGAAACTGTGGATAACTTGACAGATAGAAAAAAATATGACAGAATTGGCTTATGTTTAATAAGAATTATGAAGAAAAATAGCCCGAAAACAGCACTAACTGTTAATAAAAAAGCTGGTTTTAACTACGAAATCATTGAAAAATATGAGGCCGGGATTAAATTAACCGGTTCTGAAGTAAAAGCAGCAAAACAAGGCCTAATTAGATTAAATGGTAGTTATGCCAGTTTAGAGTATAATAAAGCAAATAAGCCCATAATTGTTTTAAAGAATTGTAAAATTAGTAAATATCAGAAAGCTGGTTATGGGCAAGACCAATATAATCCACTACGCGACCGGGAACTTTTATTAAACAAAAGAGAAATAGTCTCTTTAGTGGGGAAAATGAATAGTACGGGATTGACATTAGTACCATTTTCTGTATATACTATGCGCAGACTAATTAAAGTTGAGTTGGCTTTGGTCAAGGGAAAAAGCAAGATTGATAAGCGGGAGAAAATTAAGAATCGTGACATAGATCGTAGATTGAAACAGAGATTAGACTATTAGGAATAAGAGAATAAATTCCAATGTTCAAATTTAAAATTACAAACAAGCTTCAAATCACAAGAAGCAAAGTTCAAAAAGAAAAAAGATTAGTTTGTTGTTTGAGATTTGATCATTGATCAATTAATATGGGGGTGTTTTTAATTCGCTAGTTTTTAGTAATTATGACGCGCAATTGGTGCTGACTAACACTTGAAACTTGTCAACAAACATAAATGCCAAAAACATTATGTCCAGGATTGCATCTGCTTTTAGCGTGATGCAACCTGCAGCTGTAATCGCCTAACTTAGGCTTTTACCATCCTACCTCGATGCCTATTAGAGGGTTTGGGGTGTAATCAGTAGGCTTAGATTGAACAGGCGTTCTAACTGCTCGATTAACAATTTTTAGAACAGGTCTGAAAGCAAGTTTTGTCTATTTACGCTTTGAGACTGATTCAAATAGACTATAATTGTAGTGCTGACTAATCGTTATTAATTACACGTGGGTGCAATACCCACCACCTCCACCATTCTTCGTCCCGTAATACGGGACTACGAATGGTGGAGCCATTCTATCTTAATACGAAGCTACGGATGGCGGAGCCATTCTATCTTAATACGAAGCTTTGAATGGTAGACCAATTTTTATAAAAATTAACAATAAAATCATCGGTACACAAAAAAAGTTTAGAATCAATCAGCAAATCAAAGCTAATGAAATTTTTTTGATTGATCACGAAGAAAAAATACATAAATCTATCAGTGTCAATGAAGCCTTGGTCATGGCTAAGGAAGCCGGCTTGGACCTAGTAGAAGTTAATCCTACTTCACAGCCACCAATTTGCAAAATTCTTGACCATGGACAGTTTCAGTATCAGCAATCACGGATTCGTCAAGAAAGTAAGCAGCAGAGCAAAAAAGTGCTAGTTAAGGGTCTAAGATTGTCATTTAAGATCGGTAAAGGAGACTTATTAACCAGAAGAAAACAAGCAGAAAATTTTTTGAAAAAAGGACATCGAGTGAGAATGGAGCTGATGTTGAGAGGACGAGAAAAGCAACATACAGATTTAGCAATCAAGCTTATGGACGATTTTATTGCTAGTATTGAAGAGAATTTGAATATTGATCAATCAGCCAAGAGAAAAGGCAATACTATTTCAGCACAGATTAGCCCGAAATAGTTTGATAGTTGATTAGTTGTTTAGTTTTTAGTCAAATTTTAATAAAAGGTCGCTAATGATAAAATTTATGGCGACCGGAATTGAAAATTTAAAAATATATAATTTATCCGCTAGATTGGAATTAGTTCTTTGTAAGGTAGTAAAAGGATTTCCGAGTGAGGAAAAATATAGAAGTGTGGATCAAATTTTACGATCTAGCGCTTCTGTTTGTAACAATATTGCAGAAAGTTATCAGCGTCTAGGAAGGAAAGAAAAAATTTATTATTTAAGTATTGCTAAGGGTGAGGCCGAAGAAACTAGACAAAATATGATTAGAGCTTATCAAAAGGGATATATTAGTCATAATAATGCAAAAATATTAAACGTTAAGTATATAGAATTATTAAAAGGAATTAGTGGATATATAAAATTTATCAGAAATAATAATCAATAACTATTTAACTAAAAAACTAATAACTAAAAAATATGCCGAAGTTGAAGACACGCAAAGCAGTTGCTAAGCGAATAAAGATCACTAAGAATGACAAAGTTAAAATCAGGGCGGGTGCTCAAGATCATTTTAATGCCCGTGAAACAGGCAAAAAGACAAGAAACAAACGAAGAGTAAAGAATTTGTCAGTAACAAATCACCAGAATGTCAAACGCGCTATTCCGTACAATTAATTGTTATTTTTACATTATAAATTTTAAATTATTATCATTATGCCGAGAGTAAAAAGAGGAACTTCTCATGCCAAGAAGAGAAAAAGATTAAGAAAAGAAGCAAAAGGATTTAAGTGGGGTCGCAAGACAACCATTCGCCTTGCTAAGACCGCCGTTACTAAAGCTGGTGCTCATGCTTTTGTTGATCGTCGAAAGAAAAAGCGCGTAATGCGTCGATTGTGGCAAACTCGTTTGAATGCCGCTGTCCGGCAGTATGATTTAACTTATAGCAAGTTTATTGATTTGCTGAAAAAGAATAGTATTGAATTGGATCGAAAAGTATTAAGTGAAATCGCTGTAAAGCAACCTGATATCTTCAAGAAGATTATTGATCAATTGAAATAAAAGATATTTGTAGAACTGCCTCGGACTTCGGGGCAGTTTTTTGTTTCCGCATGGCTGACATTTCTACCACCTTCGTCATTCTGGCCGCTGGCCCGGTGGGAATGACTGCAAGGAACGATAGAATCTCTGAAACTCTATCGCTTTGCCCTAGTATCATACGGTACAGGGCTACGCTCCAGAGTGACTGATAAAATACGCAAAATCAGTTGACCAAATAGAATAAAGTATACTATTCTTATATTGTTTAAAACTTAAAAGACATCAATGACTATAAAAAATGAAATCCAACAGTTATTAATCAAATCTTTACAAGCACTAGGCTTGGAATATAGTGGTGAAATAGAGATTAGCTATCCAACAGCCAAAAAGTTTGGTGATTATGCAAGTAATATAGCCATGGTACTAGCCAAACAAGAAAAGACAGAGCCCATGAAGTTGGCTGAGAAAATCAAAGAGGCTTTACTAACTGATCAAGAGCTAAAAAAATTAGTTTCTGAGGTCAGCATTGCTCAGCCTGGTTTTATAAACTTTTATCTCAGTGATCAGTATTTGCAAAAGCAAGTAAAAGAGATCATTAAACAAGGACCAAAATTTGGTCAGCAGAAAAGCGGTCAAGGAAAGAAAATACAAATAGAATTTGTTTCAGCCAATCCTACGGGTCCATTAACAATCGGTAATGCAAGGGGAGGTTTTTATGGCGATGTTCTAGCCAATGTCTATCAAGCTTTGGGTTATCAAGTGGTTAAAGAATACTTGATCAATGATTCAGGAAATCAAATCAAAACATTGGGTCATTCTATTCTCAAAGACGATGAACAACAATACAAAGGGAAGTATATTGATCAGCTCAATAAGGAGATAGATCTGAAGCAAGATGTTTTTGCAATTGGTCAGCAAGGAGCTAAAAAAATACTTGATGAATATATCAAAGATACGATTGAGAATAAGATGAAAATAAAATTTGATGTTTGGTTTTCAGAACATAAGGAGCTCTGTCAAACAGGGGAGATCAAAAAGATAATTGATAAAATCACAGAGCAAGGAGAGACCTATGAAGATGAGGGTGCGGTTTGGTTTAGATCTGAAAAGTATGGTGATACTAGAGATAGGGTAGTGATCAAAAGTGATGGCGACTATACATACTTGGCAACAGACTTTGCTTATGCTGAGAATAAATTTGGTAAACGAAAATTTGATAAATGTATTTATGTTTGGGGTGCAGATCATCTCGGTGATGTGCCAGGACTACTCAATGCTATCAAGGTGTTAGGTTATGAAGGTAGGGGAGAAATCATCTTGCAACAGTTTATTACTTTGATGAAAGATGGTCAGGAAGTGAAGATGTCAAAAAGAGCTGGTACCTATATTACGATGTCAGAATTGATTGATCAGGTGGGGCATGATGTGGCACGTTTTATTTTCTTGATGTACTCACCAAGCTCGCATATTAATTTTGATTTAGATCTGGCCAAAGAAAAATCAGAAAAGAATCCGGTTTACTATGTACAGTATGCTTATGTCAGGGCTAATAATATTTTAGACAAAGCAAAGAATATGTCACAAGAGAAAACTGGATACTTGGAGAACGAATTAGCTATAGTAAAAATACTTTTACAGTGGCCAGAAATATTGGATGAAGTAGTAGCTAGCAAGCAAGTAAATCATGTCACAGCATATGCAATATCACTGGCTGATGAGTTTCACAGATATTATCAACAATATCGGATCATCGACAATGATCTAGTTAATCCAAACAGACTAGTAGTCATTTCTGCCTACAGAATTATTCTAAAAAATGTTCTGGATTTATTGAAAATTTCATCACCAGAAAAGATGTAATTGTGGATAACTTTATAGTAAGTTTTGTTAATTTTTTCTACTAATTCATCCGATACGAAATACAATAGAGAAATAGGCTATAATTGCCTATTTTTTTTGCGTGAAAATTCAGGCTTTATTTAATATCGGATAGTTGTATTAAAATAATATTTAGTTATTTTCTATTGTCTGCTTTTCAAATTACTGGTATAATATTAATAGACCTAGTAATATCGGATAGCTGATATTAACAAACATTGGCCCTCGCGTGAATATATAGCTATCCGATATTTGTTCTTTAGCTGTTTAGGTAGTATCCATCAGTCTTTACCAAAGTTTGATGAATACCACTTAGAAGTGGTCAAAAGTCTAACCGATATCGGTTAGCACAACAAGCTAGTCCCCATGCCTACAAAAAATAGTTCACAGATTGTTAAAGATCTGGGTTTGACTAAGGATTTTATTTCTTTGGCCGAAGCTAGTGAATTCTGTAACTACTCTCAAGAGTATTTAAGTTTGCGCTGTCGACAGGGTAAGCTAGCGGCAAAAAAGCTTGGACGAAATTGGGTCATTAAACTATCTGATCTTGAACAATACATCGAAACTAATACCGAGAATGATCTTGGTAATAAAAAGGGAAAAATTGAAACTGAAAAGTATATTCAGAAGTCAATTGCTACTGAGCCTAGTTCAGAAATTGTTAGTCGAAATTTAGCGAACATAAAAGAAACTACTCAAATAGTTTTTCAACATATGCTTGAAAAGTTAGTGAGTAGTTTTTTTGTTATTAAAAAGTTTGTAGGCAACAAAATTTTATGGCAAAAGACAATTGCGTCAATCACAATTGTCACTCTGCTGCTGTCATCAATGTATATCACATCAGCAGCAGCAGAGAGCTATCGTGAAGATTTACAAAAAATATTTACGTACACTAATAGGCAGGTAGAACTGGTTACTGATGTCGTTGACAATTGGCAGTGGGGACTAGCTAATTTCAATCATCAGTATCCTGTTCTGTCACCAGTAACTTCAGTCAAGAAGTTGGCACAAAGTGTTGATCAAGTTTTAACATCAATCAAAGAAAATGTTGAAACTAAAAATCAACAAGCCAAAGATTCTTTGATTGGTGTTTGGCAAAGGTCTATTAGTGATGATATCCCAGAACAGTTAGCACAAGTAAAAAATGCTGGTCAAAATATTTTAGCGCTGACAGCTTTCCAAAATTTATCAGCAGTGAAAGTTGCAGCTGATGATGTCAAAGCCAAAATTTTACATGGTCAATCTATTGCTGTTGTCGTTCATGATTATTATCAGGAAACAAAATCTAGAAATACAGAAATAGTAAAAGAGACTGATGAGAAGCTACATCTACTGGCTGATGATTTGGTTGATAGTTATCGCATTGCTTTTCAAAACAAGTTAACTAATGTTAACAAATTAAAACGAGAAGAATTATTGACTCCACAGGTAGCTGGTGTTTCGATTATCAAAGATAATATTATTATCAAATCCTCTGAGTTGGAAGAACAAAGTTTGGTAGCTCGAATCATGACTTCAGTTAAAGATGATTTGAATTTGATTAAAGAAACAATCTTTACTGCGCAGGTAGAAGTACAAAACAATATTGCTGACACAACGAACGATACTATCGCTTGGTTGGCTGGTTTATTTAAGAGAGAAGATAGCTTTGGTACTCGTATTGCCCGTGGCTATGATTTGCTAACTAAGAATTCATTTGATAAATTCAATGGGCAGATCAGCAAGGTTGGTTTTTATGTCAATAATCTAGCTAAGCTATTTAATGGCGACATGGGGGTAGATACTACTAAGTTGGTTTTGGAAGAGTATTATCAACCAACTGAGACTATCAGAGAATATTATGTTTCATTGCCTGGTCCACAAGGCCCTGCTGGTCAACCTGGTGAAGCTGGTGCTCAGGGTCCTGCGGGTGAAGCTGGTGCTCAGGGTCCTGCGGGTGAGTCTGGAGACAGTGTTGTAAATTATATTGATCAACATTTTATTACCAATAGTGGTAGTGTTTCAACGATCTTTAGTGCAGACAATTTTTCTACTAATAATTTAGTAGTAACGGGTATAGCAGTAATTGGTGGTGATAATAATAATGACTCTCTAACTGTTAATGCGCCCTCTACTTTCAATGGCAATGTGACAGTCAATGGGACATTGACTACGACAATCTTTGCTACACCTTATGATAATGTAGCCACCGTTGCTAAATCTGGTGGAGACTATACAACAATTGAGGATGCTTTAGACAGCATTACAGATAATGTCGCAACTACTATCACAGATAGCAGTGCAAGTGGAGGATTGTCACAGGTAGCTTTTAATAGTGCTTCTATTATTGAAGACTACACTATTACTTTTTCTGACGAGTTAAATTATAGTGTCTCTGGCTCTGTTACTGGTGCAGATGGTTCAGGTAGTTTAACAACTTCTTTTACTTCAGACTCAGGTAAGCTTACTATCAATCAGGGTTATTGGAGTGGGACTGGTTGGATTGCTGGTGATACTGTCACTGTTAGCACAGACTTTAATCGTTATTTAGTGAGAGTAATGCCAGGTGAATATAGTGAGACTAGTCCACTTGTCTTGAAGAGTTATGTGGATATTGTAGCTGTCACTGATGATTGGAATGATACTATCATTACTAGTAGTAGTGATACAAATTTAATTACAGCAGCAGATAATGCTAGTTTAAGTGGTCTGACTTTACAATTAACAGGATCCGGTACTGGTCGTTCTATCGTTAATACGGCTGACAAAGTATTTAAGCTAAACAATAATAGACTTGACTATGCTGGTTCAACAGATGGCTACGGCATTACCACCAGTACTGGTACGGTGACAATAGATGCTGGTGAGATTGTTGGTACAAATTTGGTAAGAGGCGTTAATTTAACAGGAGCCGGTACAGTAAATATTTGGAGTAATAAGATAGTATCTACCACAGATGACTTATATGCAGCAGCCGGTACGATCAATTCATATTATAATAGGCTGCAAGGAGCAGGTGACAATGTAGAGACAGCAAGCGGAGCAATCATCAATTCATTGTATGATCAGCTAGACAGCACCAAGATCACCTCAGCAGGAACATTCGTGAGAAAAGACCAACCTCTCAATACTTTGGTGGTAGCCAAAGGACAGGTCGGGAATTTTGATACAATAACTGAAGCTTTAAATGAGATTAGTAGGCGTGGGGACGCTAGTAGTACTAATCTGTACACAGTGGAAGTATTGCCGGGCGTGTATGACGAAAGTATTACCATGCTCGATTATGTTGATATCATTGGCGTCGGTGGTGAGATTGCTACCAAGATCACTCAGGCCGACGCTGATGTTGTCACCGCAGCTAGCAATGCTAAGCTGCAAGGTTTGACTTTGGAGATCACAGCAGCAACAGCAGCTAGATCTATTATTAATGCAGCAGACACATCACCAGTTCTAGATAAACTTCGCATGACATATAGTGGTGGTACTGCTGGTTATGGTCTTTATACTACAACTGGAGAGCCAAGATTAAGTAATGCTATTCTTTCAGGTGCTAGTTTAGCTAAGGGTGTTTACCAGACAGATACTGGTACTACTACAGTTGAGCATTCAGCAATTACAGCCACTACAGATATTGAAGCAGACGCCGGTACGATCAAGTCATACTTTAATGTCTTAACTGGTACTAATAATATAGATATTGCTCTAGGAGCTACTATAGATTCTGGAAACGATATCTTAGATAGCACCAAGATCACCTCAGTAGGTACATATAATGCTTTGGGCAAACCCCAAAACACCATTTATGTAGCCAAAGGCCAAGATGGTCATTATGATACTATCACTGAAGCACTAGCAGCTATTTCAACTGCTAGTAGTTCTAATCCATATACCATCAAAGTATTTCCAGGAGTTTATGATGAGTCCATTACGATGGAAGAGTATGTGGACATTGTTGGTATTGGTGGTAGTAAAGCAACATATATTACACAATCAGATAGCTCAGTAATAACTGGGTCCTCTAACAGCACTTTAAGAGGTTTCACCTTGTCTTTGACAGGGGATACCACAGGCAAGCCTGTGGTGAGTTCAGTGGGGACTAGCTCACCTAGATTAGAGGATCTAGTTATTACTGGGACGGCTGGCGTCTCAACTGGTATTAGCAGCGCAACTGGTTCACCAGAAATTACTAATGTTATTATTAGTAGTGTCAGCAAAGGTGTTGTTCATACTGGTACTTCTGGTATTACAAACATTCACCATTCAACCATTACTGCTAGTACGGCTGACCTTGAGGCCAGTGGTGCTAGTGGCAGCACCATTAAATCTAGTTATAATAGATTATCTGGCACTGGCAATAATATTCTTGCCACAGCTGGCGCTACAGTAGAAACATCATTTGATATTTACAAGACTATTACTACTGGATCAAATATTGATCAACATAGTTTTGGTGCCACACCAATTGCTTCTGCTCCAGCTCTCCTCGTACAGCCACAAGACACAAGCTCTTGGTCAGATAATAGTACTGGTGATGGTACATATTTGGCAGTTAATACAGCTTCTGGTTTTACTGGCAATATTTTGGACTTGCAAGTTGATGGTAGTAGTAAGATGGTCGTTGAGGCAACTGGTAGTGTTGGTATTGGAACAACAGCACCAAGCGGAGTACTACATGTTGTAGGTGATGAAACTAGATTTGGTTCTGGTGGGACAATTGATTATGCTGATGGCAATGGTGATGTCTATATTCAGAATGACTTGGAAGTTGATGGCATTCTTTATGCGCCAGTTTCTATTACTGGTGGTTTGATCCCAACCACAGATAATACAGAAGACATGGGCACAGCCACTTATCGTTGGCGGACAGCTTATTTTGGTCCTTCAGCACTTAGCATTTCAGATACAGGTGACACAAGTGGCGCTGGTTCAGACTATGTCAATATGACTTTAGGTTTTTCTGGGGAACAATTACAATTATTAACAACTTTACAAGGATCACAAAGTGCTGGTGGCAACATCTTGATTCAAAGTGCTTTACCAATTAATGGTGCTGGTACGGCAGCAATTCGAATAGCCAGCGCTAATGATCTTGGAACAACAGATACTGTTTTCCAAGTAGGTGACAATGCAGCAGATTTCTTGACTATCCTTGGTGCTGGTAATGTCGGTATTGGTATTACTAATCCTGGCTATCTTCTTGATGTTGCTGGTACATTCCGAGCAACTGGCGCAGCAGTTTTGGGAGCCACCTTAGATGTGACCGGCGATACAGCCCTGGATAGTGGTTTAACAATCGGTGATGCAGCAGGTGATACTGTGACAGTTAATTCTGCGGCCTGGACTTTTTCCAACAACACAACAATGGCACTTAATGATGCAGTTAATGCCTTGAATATTGATTCTAATACTTTATCTATTGATGCTTCTACTAATAGGGTTGGTATTGGAACAACTGCTCCAGGAGCAAAGCTAGAAGTCTCAGATGGTACAGATAGTCTTCAAATTGCTAGTTCAGGTGACCTATTATTTGTAGATGCAGATGGTGGTGCAAGTATTACAGGTCCTGCTGGTGGTTCTTTAGCAATGGTTGCCGGAGTTTCTAAAGCATTAACACTAACTGGTAATGCAGCTTCTACTTGGTCAACGTCTTCTGGATTACTAACTATTAGTGGTGCAGGTGGCGTGACCATCGATTCAAATAGTAACTTAGTAATAGATACAGAAGGAACAAGCACTATTACTTCACTTGGTAACTATGGCT
>Ga0051987_10001859_pt1 | contig 10494 bp, 10 predicted proteins | sample CryGey08umfilter_2_FD_58083 | JGI IMG/M metagenome (GOLD analysis project Ga0051987, IMG submission 58083) | Groundwater microbial communities from aquifer in Utah, USA - Crystal Geyser 4/10/14 0.8 um filter | ecosystem: Environmental > Aquatic > Deep subsurface > Groundwater | place: USA: Utah... | reverse complement strand
TATTGTTATGCAACAATTTGTAGTACCACAATTTATAGATGTTGAAGACAAAATTATTGGGCCTATTACCACCAGGCAATTTGTAATTATATTGGTAGCTGGAATTATAATTTTTTTGTCATACAGATTTGGGGATTTTTCTTTGTTTCTTGTTAGTCTTGGTATTTTTGGGATAGCTGCTTTGGTAATTGCTTTTGTGAAAATAAATGGACAATCATTTCATTATTTTTTGTTAAATATGATCCAGTACCTCAAGAAACCAGATTTGCGTGTTTGGCACAAAAGATATGACAAAAAGGAATTGGATTTTTTTCGTAATATGAAGCCTGATATTCCAGAAGTTTTACAAGCCAAAAAGAAGACTAGTCGTAAACATATTCGTGACTTAGCTTTGCTTGTGAATACTGGAGGTGTTTATAAAGTTGAAAATGATTTATAATATATAAGTATTTTCTCAAAAATAAATTAGTTTATGAAAAGTAAAAAAGCTATCAAAAAAGCCAATAGTCGACCAAATACTCAAACTTATTTGGATATTGCTGAAATTAGAGATAATACAGTGGTGTTAAAAGATGGTACTTTGCGTTCAGTACTTATGACTTCTAGTATCAATTTTTCACTTAAGTCTGAAGATGAACAAAATGGTACTATATCTTCTTATGTCGGTTTTTTGAACTCTTTAGATTTTCCAATTCAGATTTGTGTCCAATCAAGACGTTTGCAAATAAAACCTTATTTAGAGAAGCTTGCTGGACAAGAAAAAGGACAGACCAACGAACTTTTACGTATTCAAACAGCTGATTATCGTTCTTTTATTGAAGAGCTTGTGGATATCGGTAAAATCATGACCAAAAAATATTATGTTATTGTTCCTTATGATCCTTTGTCCAATAAGAAAAAAGGCTTTTGGTCTAGATTTAAAGAAGTTTTGAAACCTGCTTTAAGTCTTCGTCTCAAAGATGATAGATTTAGACAAAGAAAAGAGGGGCTAGATTTGCGTGTTAGACAAGTTAGTGGTGGTTTGGAAGGTATGGGTTTGCAGGTGGTACAACTTGATACTCAATCGCTTATTGAACTTTATTACAATACTTACAATCCTGATATTTCTTTTGCTGAACAATTGGGGGATGTAGATAAACAACAGATAGAAGCGATGTAATAAACAGTAGTTATTTAACTAATAATCAAATAAACTAATTTATGGCCTTTAGACCAATTTACAATGGAAAAGAAAAAAACAGTGCCAAAGGTAGTGGTTTTGTTAGTGAAGAAAAAAATAAAATTCAAAGTGATTTGATTAGTCTGGAAGAAGAACGAGTTTATCGTGAAGGTACCGTAGCTATTCGTGATCTTATTGCTCCTTCAGCTTTCAAAGTGGAATCCAATTTTTTGCAATTAGGAGATGTCTTTTTACGTACTATTTTTGTGACTAGTTATCCACGTTATATTGGGGTTGGCTGGAATGCTTCTATTCTCAATCTAAATTTGAGCATGGATGTGAGTATGTTTTTTTATCCAGTTGACGCTACTATTATTTTGAAACAGTTAAAAAATAAAGTGGGTGCTCTACAAGCACAGTTATCATCTGATGCTGAAAAAGGTGCAGCTCGTGATCCTCTTCGTGAAACAGCTTTACGTGATATCGAATCATTGCGTGACGATATTACTCAAGGTACTGAACATTTTTTTCAATTTGCTTTTTATATTACACTTTATGCCGCGAGCAAAGATGAACTGGACAAGAGTACTGATGATATTCACAATATTTTTGGTTCGAAGTTGATTCATAGTAAACATGTTTTGTTTCAAGCTGAGCAAGGTTTCAATTCTACTATTCCACTTGGCACAGATGAATTGGTGATTTCTTTCAACATGAATTCTTCACCAATTGCGGCATCATTTCCTTTTATTTCTTCAGAGCTTACTAGTGATGATGGTATTCTTTATGGTATCAATAGACATAATAATAGTTTGATTTTATTTGATAGATTTTCTTTGCAAAATGCCAACATGGTAGTCTTCGCTACTTCTGGTGCTGGTAAATCTTATGCTGTAAAATTAGAAATTTTGCGTAGTTTGATGATGGGGATAGATGTGATTGTTATTGACCCTGAAATGGAATATGTGCATTTGTCAGAAGCTGTCAATGGTACTTATGTCAATATTTCTTTGGCTTCTGAAAGTAAAGTAAATCCTTTTGATTTGCCTCGTCCTGTTGGGCAACAAGTTTCAACTGAAGATATTATTCGTAGTGCTGTCATTACCCTAAAAGGTCTTATGCGTATCATGCTTGGTCAATTGACCTCTACAGAAGATTCTATTATTGATAGAGCTTTGCTTGAGACTTATGCAAAAAAAGATATTACTGTTAATAGTGATTTGACTACTGTTGAAGCTCCTGTTATGCAAGATTTGATAGATGTTTTGTCTGGTATGGAAGGTGCTGAAAATTTGGTTGTCAGATTAAAAAAATATACCGACGGTACTTTTGCGGGTCTTTTCAATGCTCCTACCAATGTCAATACGAGTAATCAGTTAGTTATCTTTAGTGTTCGTGATTTGGAGGATGAGCTTCGTCCTATGGCTATTTATACTCTTATCAATTATATCTGGAATATTGTTCGCTCTGAACGTAAAAAACGTTTACTCATGATTGATGAAGCTTGGTGGCTCATGCTTCATGAAGATAGTGCAAAATTTATGTATGCTTTGGTCAAGCGTTGTCGTAAGTATTTCTTAGGTGTGACGACTATTACTCAAGATGTCAATGATTTCTTACGTTCTCCTTATGGTCAAGCTATTGTAAACAACTCTGCTATGCAATTGTTGTTAAAGCAATCTCCATCAGCTGTCGATACTATCCAAAAGACCTTTATGTTGACTGAAGGTGAAAAATATTTGTTATTAGATAGCCCTGTTGGTCAAGGTATTTTCTTTGCAGGCAATAAACATGTCGCTATTCAAATCGTAGCTTCTTATACTGAAGATCAGTTGGTTACTACCAATCCTCAACAATTGCTTGATATTGAAAGAGCTCGAAAAGAGTTCAAAGAAAAAATGGCTAACAATGAACCGGAAGATATTTTATCATAATTTAATCTAGTTTAATGATATTTGTATGATCACTTTGCGACAAAAAATTTTTATTTCAGTGGGGGTTATTTCAGCTTTTATAATTATTGCTTTTTTAGTTGTTTTTTATATCAAAGCTAATGATAAAAATAACACACAAAATAATACTAATTCAAATAATGTTGTCAATGAAAATGTAATTGATGCAAATAATCCAAATAATGTTTTGACACCTATAAATAATCAAACAGATGAAAACATTGTTAAACCCGTTGGTACACCAGAGGAATTATTTGTGAAACAAATGGCAAAAATATTTGTAGAAAGATTTTTTACTTATTCCAACCAAAATGACAATGTACATATTACAGAATTAGAAGGAACTGTTACACCTAAGATGCTTTCTTGGATGAAAACTCAAATGAAAGAAAAAGGACAAAATTATAGTGGTATGACTACTCGAGTAATTAGTTCTTCTCTTGTGAATTTTGACAAAGTGATTGGGGTTGCTAAAGTTTCTATTGGTGTAGAAGAAACTATTTCTCAAGATGTTGAAGATAGTTTACAACAAGAGAAGTTACAAAAAATATTTGAAGTAGATTTTGTTCTAGTAAATAATGATTGGAAAGTGGATGGTGTATGGGATAAGACTGATGCTAACTAATTTAGGTCTTATGGCACTAGGAGGAATAATCAATTCTATCAAAGATATATTTTTTCCAGTAAATTGTCTAAACTGTGCCAAAGAAGGTGATTTTGTATGCTCAGAATGTCTAGAAACACTCGATTTGTCGGGTGTTTTTTGTTGTCCTGTCTGTCACAAACAAACTTTAATGGGGGATTATTGTGAAGTTTGTCAGCCACTTTTTATAGATAATCAGTGTTCTGTTATTAGATATGATGAGAAGGCTCTGATAGGAGAAATTATTCATTTGTTTAAATATCAATATGTAGAAGATTTGTCTAAGACTATAGAAAAAATGCTTAAAATATTTTTAGACAAACAAAAATTACCTGATTTTGATTTTATTACTTTTGTTCCTTTGCATGGTAGGCGTTATGTGGAAAGAGGTTTCAATCAGTCAGAAAAAATAGCCAACTTACTTAGTGGTTTGTCACAGAAACCAGTTGTAGATTCTTTGAAAAGAAATCGTTATACAAGCCCTCAAGCAAAATTCAATCGTCAAGAAAGATTACAAAATTTGGCTGATGCTTTTGATTTTATTTACAAAAAAAATGATTTGAAAGACAAAAATATTTTGTTGGTTGATGATGTTTTTACAACAGGTAGTACTATACAAGAGTGCGCTAAGACACTAAAGATGAATAATTCAGGAAAGGTAATTGGTTTTAGTTTAGCCAGGGGTTAATAATTTTTTTAAGAAAAATAAAAAACAACTTTTTTTGGAAAGTTGTTTTTATTTTAAGTTATTTTTTCTTGGCAATTTTTAAAAAGAAAATTATTAGTAAAAATGCCGTCAATGACATCATTGGGATAGTGACATATCCAAATTCTAAGATATATAATTTGGTACAAGAAATTGCTGTGATAGAGCTATCACAAGAACCAATTTGAGGAGCTCCGTAGTATAGAGCATTTTGATATAGTGCAAATAGAGCACCTATTATAGTCAATACATAAGAATATTTTACAGCTTCTATTTTTTCTTTTTTGAAATAGGCCATTCCTAAAATAATAGCTTGAGGATAGATAAATACTCTTTGCCACCAGCAAAGTGAACATGGTTCAAAACCAAGTATATTGGAATAGTATAGACTAAGCAATGTGGCTGATAGTGCTACAATCCAGGCAAAGAGAATAGAATTTTTTGTTAGGAATTTTTTTATTTGGTCATTTTCTTTTTGTAACCAGAAGTAAAGTACTCCCAAGATTAGGAATAGATCTGCAAAGACTGTTGCCAATGATAATAGTTTGTTGATTATTTCTACCATATAATTTTATTTAGGTAATTCACAATTAGTTTTTTCTGCTAAATTTTTCAATTCTAGTTTGCCAGATTCTCTACTACCATCAGCAAATATCCATGTTGGATAACCTTCTATTTTTTCATTACTACAGACTGGAAGTTGGGAATTACCATCGGCACTAGAGCATTCTACATAAGGTAAGTATTTAGCTGATTTGCCAAATTCTTTTTTTTGATCATTGCAATGTGGGCACCAGAAAGCTCCATAAAAGACAGCCCCTTGTTTTTGTAGACACTGTGCGAAGTCATCTAGATGACCGGGTTGATTACTTTGGTAAGCTAACGCAGAGATACCAGCGATAAAGAGTATTGCTATTGATGTCAAAATAACAATCATTTTTGTATTATTCTTTTTCATGATAAAAAATTAATTAATGTTGAGTATTCCTATATTATACTTAGGAATAGTAAAATAGTCAAAGTTTTTTTGTTAGTTGTTTAAAATATATAAAATTGCTATACTATAAGAAATAATTTAATAAAATTTTATATGTTTAGAAATAAATTTTTTATAGCAAGCTTTGCTTGTGTGTTTGCTTTGATACCAAGTATTTCTCAAGCAGAAAGTATAGCACCTGAAGGTTATTTACCTATTGGTTGGGTTGGGGGAGAAGGAGTGCAGAGTTATATGAGGATTCCTGAATTTGCTGGGTATATTGATTATATTACTACGATTGATTTGACCAAAAATAAAATCAAGCTTATGGGTGTTCCCTCATCACGTGTTGAAGGTGGTGATGCTGTACAACCTTTTGAAACTAGTGATACTACCAAAAACTGGCTTTTTTCTCGTAGTGTAGTAGAAAATTTGAAATCTGAAAATCCTGAAGTAAAATTTTTGTGGGATGCACCCTTTTTCAATGTTACTCTGGCTACAAGCTCTTTGAGTATGGGACTTAAATCAGAAGATAGTGAAGGCTTTTATATTAGTAGTGGAAGTCGTCCAGAATTTGATATGGAACAGCCTCGTCGTATGCTTATTGTTGATAACAAAACAGGGTTGGCAAGAATTGAAGATTTTGATGTAGATATTTTTGTTAGTGTTGGTGATCAAGCTGTTGAGGGTTTTGATCCTATGGGGAGTCCTAGTTCAAAATCGGAGCAAGCTTCTCGTACTTTTTTGGGAGTAAAAAATGCTGGTAAGGAATTGGTGGTCTATTGTAGTAATAGTGCTTCTCGAGAAGAAGCTAGTGAGGCTTTGGTCATTGCTGGGGTGCCTGTAACAAGCCAAATTCAAGTAGATGGGGGTGGTAGCAGTACTTGTGCCTATAATCTGCCAGGACAGTATTTTGTAGAACCTGGGAGAGCTCTCACACATATTATGGGAGTAGTACCTATTCTTGATAAGGGAATTATTACAATCAATAATTTAAACGTCCGTATGGGACCTGGTACTAATAATTCTGTTGTTCGTACTTTGGTAATAAATACAGAAGTTACTATTTATGAAGAAAAAGATGGTTGGTCTAGAATTTCAGATAGTGAGTGGGTTTATAACAAATATGTAAAAATAGTAAAAAAAGTTCCTTGTTCTTCAAAAGCTACTATTAATAATTTGAATGTGAGAAGTGGTATTGGTATCTCTAATGCTGTTACCAGAAAATTGAAATTGAATGAAGAAGTAACTGTGTATGAAGAAAAAGATGGTTGGTCTAGAATTTCAGATAGTGAATGGGTATTTGGAAGTTATTTGAAATAATATTTTATTTTTATTGTAGAAATAAAAAACAAGGTTTTAAAACCTTGTTTTTTATGAGCGGAGAGATAGGGATTCTACCTTTCGGTAGACTTTCATCTACAACGTTTTTTCCGCCCAAGGCGGACCCGACTTGGGCGGGCAAGACTCCTTATATATGCGGAGGGATAGGGATTCGAACCCTAGGTAGACTTTCATCTACAACGGTTTTCAAGACCGCCGCCTTAAACCGCTCAGCCATCCCTCCGCACATATAATGAATTGTAATAAACCGCTCAGCCATCTCTTCTCCTTGTTTAACTTTTGACAGTTAACATTTGACAATTAACTTTTTTAGAAAAAGAGTTAATTGTTAATAGCCAAATGTTAATTGTCATACTTAGCGGAGAGGGAGGGATTCGAACCCTCGGTCCGGTTTTACCCAGACAACACATTAGCAGTGTGCCCCTTTCGGCCTCTCAGGCACCTCTCCTTCCGACTTCGCTCCGCTATGCCGGACAAGTTAAGTCCTTTTTTGTTTTTATTTGCTTGCAGGGCAAAGCGGAGCGAAGACCTGCGGAGAGACAGGGATTCGAACCCTGGGTCCCCTTTCGGAGACGACAGTTTAGTAAACTGTTGCTATCGACCACTCAGCCATCTCTCCCATACAAAACGTAAATATTGTATAGCAAATTACAAATATTGTCAACTTTTGAAATTATTTGTGTTGTTGATAGTGTGGTCGTTTACCACTCAAAAGTGCCATTTTTATTATTGTGTATAGTATTGTTTTGTGAGTGGTTTACTAGTATTTGATTTTTTGTTATAATTTAGCTATATTATGAAAAATAAAAAAAATACACATGGCTTTGCCATGATCTTGGAAGATACAAAAAATTTTGATACCGAGACAGACTCTAAACCTATTACTTCTAGTGATTTTAAAGAATGGATTAATGGGGATGTCGAAGAAGGTAAACTAACAATTGATGTGGCACAAAATGATACACATATTTTTGTAGTGTCTACTATGGCAGGAGCTAGACCTGATAAAGTAGAAGTGATGGTGCACAATGATTTGTTAACTATTCGTGGTACTAGATATTCACCATTAGAAAATGAAAAAGATATTGAATATTACTTTAAAGAATGTTTTTGGGGAACTTTTTCTCGTAGTATAGTTTTGCCTGTAAATGTTAAAGGAGATTTGGCACATGCTAAATTCCAAAATGGAGTGCTTAATATTTCTATCCCAAAACAAAAAGTTGATAATAAAATTTCAATAGAAATAATAGATGATTAATTATAAAAATATGTTGAAAAATTTTTTTAAGTCGGAAGAAAATACAATCAAGAATATATCTTGGAAACGTATTTGGATTGTGGTGATTGTATTTGTTACCATTGTATCTATATTTTTGGTAGGTACTTTAGTATATGCTCAAAATTATAAAGATAGTGTATTACCAGGTGTTTATTTGGGCGGAGTTCATATTGGAGGTATGGACAAGGTGGCTTTGTCTGGGTATTTGCAAGATATGAATAACAAATTACTTGATTCAGGTATTCATTTCAAATTTACTTTGGATGGAGAAGTTCATGAATTTGTGGTTTCTCCTATGGTGATTAAAGAAGATGGTGTGCAAGATCTTATAAGATTTGATATTGAAAAAGAAACTGAATCAATCCTAAATTTTAGAAAAAATAATAATATTTTTGCTGATGCTGTTTCTTCTATTTTGGTACGTATTGCTAAGCCTGATATAAATTTGCAAAGAGTGTCTATCAACAAAGATGTTATTTTTGAACAAGTAAAAAATAATTTAAAAGATTATGTGAGTGAACCACAAGATGCTTCTGTAAAAATAATTTCAGTAGATCCTTTGGAATATGACATCACTAGTTCTACGGCAGGTTTTGCTTTTGATTATGAACAAATTGCTGGTCATATCGTAAAAGATTGGTCTGTTTTGAAGAGTCCTGAGTTAGTTATAAATTCTTCTTCTCGTGAAGCTGAAATTTCAGAAGATGATGTCGCTACTATTGTGGATCGTTTGACTGTAGTTTTGGAAGTAGGACCTCTTGATGTATCTTTCACAGATCCTTATAACAAAAGAAATTATAGCTGGACTATTACAGATAAAGATATTAGAAGTTGGATAAATGTTCAAAAGACTAAAAATGGTAAATTGTTTTTTGGTCTTGATTCTTCTTCCACTTTGGCCTTTTTGGATGATGAAATAAAATCAACTGTAAATGTAGATGCCGAAGATGCAAAATTTAGTGTTGGAGCAAATGGCAAAGTGACAGAGTTCAAAGGATCTAGACCAGGTGTAACTTTGGATGAGGAAGTCACTTACTCAGATATTCAAGATGCTTTTATGGCTCGTACCTTCAATGATGAAGGGTTGGTAAAGAATGTTTCAGTAACTAGTAAACAATTGGAACCAAAAGTAAAGACTGGAGAAGTAAATGATTTGGGTATCTCAGAAGTTTTGGGTGTTGGACATTCAAAATTTTCAGGTAGTCCAAGTAACCGTATAAAAAATATTAGGCACGCCGCTGTAGACAAATTGCATGGACTACTTATAAAACCGGGAGAAAATTTTTCTCTTATTGGTGCTCTTGAACCTTTTACTATAGAAGCTGGTTATTTACCAGAATTGGTCATAAAAGGGGATGAGATTAAGCCCGAGATAGCTGGTGGTCTTTGTCAGGTTGGTACTACCATGTTTAGAGCGGCTATGAATTCTGGTTTGAAAATAACAGAAAGACAAAATCATTCTCTTGTAGTTTCTTATTACAATGATTTGAGTAATGGTAATCCTGGTACAGATGCTACTATCTATGATCCTCATCCAGATTTTCGTTTTTTAAATGATACAGGAAATTATATTTTGATCACTACTGAGATGGACTCACAGACTTCTGATTTATATTTTTATTTTTGGGGTACCAATGATGGTCGTGAAGCTTCTTATACTCCACCAGTAGTATCTAGATGGATACCTGCTGGACCTACAAAAATTGTAGAAACAACAAAATTAGCTCCTGGTAAACAAGAATGTCAATTGCAACACAATGGTGCTGAAGCTTCTTTTACATATACTCGTATTTTTGCTGATGGTAAAAAAGAAGATGTTGTTTTTACTAGTTATTATCGTGCTTTGCCAAAGATTTGTTTGGTGGGAGTAGATCCTACGCCTGAAGTTCCTGTAGATGGTGTACCTATAGAAGGTGATATGACTTCATCTCCTGTTAGTGGAGATACTGTTGAAACTGGTAACAATACTTCCTCTACGGGTAATAGTGCCAATTTCAATTAGCTATATATTCATATATTATATACAAAAAATGGCTTGTTTAAGCCATTTTTTTATTTATTAACATAGTTACACTTGACAAATTTGTATATATATGGTATTATAGCAAGTCGTATTTATTGAGGCACAATCTAGAAAGAAAGATACAAAGTAATGATAATTATAGATTTTGAAACTACTTGTGCAATATAATTACGATTCTAGGATCTAGAGTAAGTATATATTTGAGAATGTTTAAGTATATATTACCCTGTATCCATCCCGATTCCATCGGGACAAGCAGTCAAAGGATATGGAAATAGTACTTTTTTGAAAGAAGTCTTGTGACTTAAAGAAAGTATCTTCCTGTATCCACGACCACCGCAGAACTTGTTTCACAGTTTGCGGGGCAGGACAAGGATATAGAGATGTGAGTTTTTGAAAAATATTTTGTTTT
>Ga0051987_10001856_pt1 | contig 10500 bp, 9 predicted proteins | sample CryGey08umfilter_2_FD_58083 | JGI IMG/M metagenome (GOLD analysis project Ga0051987, IMG submission 58083) | Groundwater microbial communities from aquifer in Utah, USA - Crystal Geyser 4/10/14 0.8 um filter | ecosystem: Environmental > Aquatic > Deep subsurface > Groundwater | place: USA: Utah... | reverse complement strand
ACTTCCTGAACTTCTTTCTCGTTTGACTTACTACATACCAGATATAGGTTATCACCATATGTCTGAACTTCATCAATCAGCTTATTCATAAGTGGTACCCCCATAAAAGAAAAAAGGAATTTTTCCTTTAATGGCCAAAAGCGATCCCCATCCCCCCCCGCAAGAATAATGATATTGGATATTTTTTTCATAGTTACATTATACCTTCTTTATCTCTCCTCCCAAATTGGTAATTTTACTTTCAAAGTTTTCGTAGCCGCGCTCCAGAATTGAGGCCCCGTTAATGACCGATTCGCCATGTGCTGAAAGCGCCGCAATAGCAAGAGTTGCCCCGGCACGAAGGTCGGCGATCGTCAACACCCCATTATGCAATTCCTGCGGTCCGTATATTTTTATGGCCTGGTTGTATATCTTTTCCGAATCCCAGTTAAACATATAAAATGATGATGGGCTTTTAATTTCAGGATATGTAAATTCGATTTGAGCACCGACCTTAACGAGCTCCTCAACATAGGAAAATCTATTTTCAAATACCCGTTCATGAATTATTGAGGTTCCTTCGGCCTGCGTCATCATGACGGCAAAATTAGGTTGCCAATCTGTCATAAAGCCGGGATGCACATCGGTTAGAATATCATGGGCGCAAAGAGCTCCCTTATAAAAATATCTCCAATGATTTTCTTTCCTTTTTTCAACACCTGCTCCGATTTTGATCAGTGTGTCATTGAACGTTTTCATGTAATCTTCTGGAATTGCACCAAGGGTAATATCCCCTTTTGTGACGATTGCGAGCACCGCATAAGTAACCGCCTCATTACGATCCGAAACTATTTGATATGGTTCTTTTTGCACCAATTTATCAACTCCATTTATAACGATGTCCATACCCACCCTCTTGATATCTGCACCTCCGCTATTCAGGAATGATATAAGGTCATCTATTTCGGGCTCCAGCGCACAGTTGTTAATCGTAATTGTGTCCTTGCAGAATACCGAAAGAAGAATCATGAGTTCAGTCCCCGTGTGCGAAGGCTTTTCAAACCGATATGTGCCTGCGGGCTTATTTTTTAAACGTGCCAAATAATAACCGGTTTCTGAGTTGTAGGAAACCTCAATCCCTAAATCCTCCATACCCTTTACAATTCGATCGATTGGTCGTGCCCCAATCCTGCACCCTCCTGGATTGGGAATTGATGCTTTTTTGAAACGATAAAGCAGCGGAGCAAACAACATAAATGAAACACGAATTTTTGATGCATATAAAAAATCAAGCTTGTTTCCTTTTAAATCAGAGGAGTCGATAAGAACGGTATTGCTGTCAACAAACTCAGCCTTTCCTCCTAAGGTTTGGATAAGATGTAACAGTTCAAAAATATCCCTGATTCTTGGTATATTTTTGAGAGTAACTCTTCCTTCAAACAATAGTGCTGCAACAACCGCCTTTAAGGCCACATTTTTTGCTCCGGACAGACTAACCTCTCCTTTTAATGGTTTACCGCCGGAAATAATAAATGCATCTTCCATCGTTTATGTTATTGCAACTTCCTCGATTAAATCGATATGGTACTTTTCCTTGACTTTGAGCTTTATATATGTCACTAATTCTATCAAATCCTCACTTCTTGATACGTGCTTTCCCACATTCACAATAAAATTCGCATGAATCGGTGAAACTTCAAAATCACCAATTCGATATTTTTTTAAACCACATTGATCAATCAGATAGCCCGATGAGGTTGTTTTCAGATGTAGCCTCCTTTTATCGTCTTCGGAAATGTTTCTAAAAAAACACCCTGCGGTTGCAACCCCAAATGGCTGTGTAAGTTTTCGATAGGCCAAAGCATCATCTGCACGTCGCTGCAGCTTTTCAGGGTCCTCCTTTTTCATCTTAAATACTCCTTCAATAAACCTTTCTCCTGTTTTTTGCAAAATACTAAAATCATATGCAAACTTAAAATAGCTCCGAGCGACGGTACGCACCATTCCCTTTAAGTCTATAATATCAGCCCTTATCAGACAGTCCCCAAAATAACTTTCCGGCTTCATCCACTTAGAATTCATAAAGATTGCTCCTCCTACTGTCCCGGGTAGTCCCTTATGATACTCAAACCCCGCCCATCCTTTTTCAACGGTGGATGAGATTAGTCGGGAAACAATGTATCCTGATGAAACAAGAAGATCTACCGTATCTTCATCCTCTTGCATTACTTGTATTTTTTCATAACAATTTTTAATTGTAAGCCCCATAACGCGGGAAGATTTAAAGACTATATTTGAGCCCCCGCCAATAAGAGTAAATGATATTTCGTTTGCGAGGCAAACCGATATTGAATTGATGAGCTCAACTTTTGACCTTGCCTCGAAATAAAATTCAGCTATGGTGTGTGTTCGAAGCGTCAGCGAGGTAAAAAGATCCTTCTCGTGTTTTATTTTACCCACACCCAGTTCCTTTGTTAAAATTGAATATACGTCCATAAATATATGCTTAAACGCTACACCTTACAAGTTGCACGCTGAATGATCTTAATTATATCATCTTTTAGCTTGTAAATATCCCCCGCTCCGAGCGTCAAAACGACATCGTTTCGCTTTATGATGCTTTGCAGTTTTACGAGAACGTCTGCTTTTGACGCGTACCCGATAACATTATTATTTCCTATGCCGACAGCTTCCTGTTCTATGCTTTTTGAACTTACCGAGGTTTTGTCGGAATTCTCCCGGGCAGATGCGAAAATAGGGGCAACAAGTACTATGTCTGCACGACTTAAGCTCACAGCGAAATCGTGCTTGAGAATTTCTGTCCGTGAAAATGTATGAGGCTGAAAAAGGACAATAATCCGTTTATGAGGAAACCGTGAACGAAGAGAAGAGATGGTCGCGGCAATTTCCGAGGGGTGATGACCATAGTCATCAATCAATAAAATATCATTTGCGCTGTGCAATAATTCGCTCCTCCGTTTGACCCCGATGAATCCCACAATTGCTTTTTTTATAAGATCAACTGAAAAGCCCAGATCAAGAAGTATAAGTATCACCCCTGCGGCATTGGAAATATTTTTCTCACCAAAAAGGGAGATAACAAATTCTCCCAGATTGTGACGATCATAGGTTACATTGAATGTTGTTTTGGTCTCACCGGATGCGTAAGTAGTTACGTGAAGGCTCGCATCTTTTGAAAATCCAAAAGTTTTTATGGGTTGGGTCAGATGTGGGATAAGTGAATTTATGTTTGGATCATCTGCACATAGATACAGTTTTCCCTGCCGAAAAAAAGAGAGAAAGGTTTTTTTTGTCTCTTCAATGGAGGCATACACATCCGGATGATCATAGTCAATATTAGTGCAGAGGGTGTGTGTGGGATTCAATTCAAGAAACTTTGCTTTTTTATTCCTCGGCGGATCAATACCATACTCATCCGCTTCAACTACTATATATTTTTTTCCGTCAATCGCGCCTCCCGGAATTTCATTAAAAAAAGGGGCTCCGATCATATGGCTGGGTGCAGCTTCAAGATTTTTTAGAGCAAATGTAAGAAGCGAAGTCGTCGTCGTTTTCCCATGACATCCGCACACCGCTATCCGAATCGGAAACAGATCCATAATCTCGCTCAATAAAACAGCCTGTGATAAAACAATTATGCCCCTTTTTACACCTTCTTTGACTATCGGATTGTCCTGACCGTTATGTGCAGCTGAATAGGTGATGAGATCAATTTTTGTGCCTAGTTGCGACGTGTTGAATCCTACCGAGACTGGTATCTTGTACCTCCTCAATATATCGTCGGTAATAAATTCTTCTTCCACATCGCACCCGGATACCCGGTGCCCTAACTGCTTGAGCATTACTGCAAGATTTGACATTGCCGCACCTTTTATTCCAACAATAAAAATATTTCTTGTTTTATTAAGCATATCTGTTACCCTTCATTATTTATAATAAAGCTGAACATTTCTCCAAACTGATCATGATGTTTTTTGTAATCGCGTCTGAATGAAAAAAACTTTTCCTTATGACAGGAGGTACAGAAAGGAAAAAAATCTATGTTTGAAAGAGGAAGCCCTGCCCGAATTAAAAGTGCAACGTTCAGTTTCAGCAGGTTCAAGTAACGTCTTCCCCCTCTCATAGGAAAAGAATGAAAATCTTCTCCAAACTCTTCCAAAAATTCAATATGTCTATCCTCTTCAATATCATAGCAACATGACCCGATTCCCGGTCCAATCGCTACTCTGATCTGTGACATATCACTTCCTCTTTTGACCATCTCATCCAGTATATGCTGACTGATTTTTTTGAATGTTCCCCTCCATCCGTTATGAGATATACCTATGAGCCCGGTTGCCGCATCTTTATACAGTATCGGGATGCAGTCTGCAGTACGTATTGCAAACACAATCTGACGATCTGATGACACTACTCCGTCAACCTCAGGAAGTCGTTCAATCTCGGACATGTTCTCATTTTTAAAAAAAACAATATTAGAAGAATGAATTTGTTCAAGTAACACGAGCTTTTTAAATATAACTTGATTTATTCGTAAATATGACAAAATAACATCAGCATGGCGTCCATCTCCTACACTGCGCTCCGTATACCCCGAGAATACGCTCCCTCCGTTTATGAGGGTTGAGAAAAACATATTGTTTTGCTTTTGATATTGAATCATAGCTTTAGTATTTTTTTTGTGATTAGCACATCATCCCAGGGATGTTCTGTTTTGCCCCGGCATAAACTTTTCTCATGACCCTTACCGGTAATAATAACCACATCATTCGGTTTTGCACTGCTGATTGCTTTCTGAATAGCGATCTCGCGGTCAAGCTCAATGAAATAGTGTTTTTTTCCGAACCCTGCTCCAATTTCGTCTGCGATTTTCTGTGGGTCTTCCGTCCGGTAATCTTCTTCGGTTATGTAAGATATGTTTGCATAGGTTGCGCTTGCTTTCCCCATCGAAAAACGTTTAGATTGATCGCGGAGTCCCGCTGACCCAAACACATGAATGAGTCGACCTGGGCTGCGTAAATATTGTTTTCTTACCGTCTCCAATATCAGGGTAATTGCATTTGGGGTGTGTGCGAAATCGACAATAACCATAAAGTCTTTCTTATACACGATATCTATTCTTCCGGCTGGCAGTCTAAAGGTAGCACATGCTTTTCTTATATCTTGATCCGAAACTCCCAACTCCCTACAAACCGCATATGCTGCCAAATAGTTATACGCATTAAAATCCGCAAGGTCAGGGATTTCTCTACGAAAATCGTGAGAATAATCTGCTTTGCGCTTCAGTCCATACGTCTTAATAACGCTTCGCATTTCGTGCGATGCGATAAACTCCTTGGTAACTTTATCATCAACATTTACTATTCCTATTTTTGCCATTTGAATGAGTTTCATTTTAGTCCTTGCATACTCGTTAATCGTTTTATGGTAATCAAGATGTTCGTGGGTAATATTGGTGATTACTGCCATATCAAACTGTGTCCCGGCAAGTTGGTTTTGATCAAGCCTATGGGAGGTGGTTTCCAGAACAAAGTAAGCTTGACCTTGATCCGCAGCCATTTTTAAGTATTTAGGGATCAATATGGCATCAGGAGTCGTTACATGAAAGCCCGTGTCATATTCCTTTTCGCCAATTTTTGCAAATATGGTCGAAATCATCGAAACTTTCTTGCCCGAGGAGCAAAGGATGTGATAAATGAGGTGAGTTGTCGTTGTCTTTCCGTCTGTTCCCGTCACCCCAATTACCCGTAATTTTCGGCTAGGAAAGCCGAAGAATATATTTGCCAATAATGCGCGCAAAAGATGATACACGTTCTTAATACTCTGTATTCCTCTTTTCATATCCTTTTCTAACTACCAACTACTAACTACCATTCGCTCATTCCGGAGTTACATTATAATACACTATAAGCTCCTTTGCTATTTGGAAAAAAATAGGGGCTGCAGTTTCCGAGCCCCACTGAGAGGTCTTAGGCTCATTCACAATAACCAGACCGATAAATTTTGGGTGTTTTATTGGTGAAAATCCAATAAAGGATGCAAGAGTTTTTGACGCGTCATAGTGGCCTGAAATCGCAATTTGTGCAGTGCCCGTTTTGCCGCCGATTGCATACCCTTCGGGACGTAGATACTTCGTTTCACCGTTTGCGATTGTTGAAACAAGCATGGTTTTGATTTTATCCGAGGTTTCCTTACTGATTACTTTTCTTATTACGTGCGGTTGGATCTCTTTAGCCTGTTGCCCGTTAATCAACTTTTTGACTACGTGGGGCTCCAAAAGGTTGCCTCCGTTTATAAGCGACGCAAATGCCCGTATCATTTGAATCGGTGAGACCGTAATTCCCTGTCCGAATGTTACTGTTGCATAGTCTATAGGATACCAATCTTTCTGCTGTTTTAATGCATTGGCAACCTCTCCCTGAAGGTCAATATGAGTAAGCTCTCCAAATCCATAGCTCTTCAGATATCCAAGCAACTTATCTTTACCGAGTTTTTCTCCAACGTATGTCATCGCCACATTTGAAGACTTTTCAAGCGCCCGGGTAAGAGTAATGTCTCCTTCGTAAGTATTATTCCATGTTTTAATGGTGTACTCACCGATGGTAACGGGACCTTTTTCGTGGTAAATAGTATCCGGTCTTATAACCCCTTCTTCTATTCCCGCCGCCATGATGAACGGCTTAAATGTTGATCCCGGCTCATAGAGACTTGAAATTGCAGAATTTTTATAATACTGTTCGTTAAAGTCGTAATATTTCTCCTGATCAAAGTCGGGAAGACATGATAGTCCTAAAATTTCCATGGTGTCCGGATCGGCAATTATTGCGCAACCGTCTTTTGCATGGTATTTGTCTATTCCCTCTTTCAGTTTTTTTTTCACAATGTCCTGGACGGTTTTATCAATCGATAGCACTAAATCTCTTCCGTTTTCCGGATCAATTTTTTCCTGTGTGCCTAAAAAAATGGGTCTATTGATAAGATCCCGGTCGGATCTCATAAGTCCAGGCAGCCCTCCCAAATCTTGGTCATAAAATCCCTCTATCCCAAAATATCCGACGCTCTCATCCTCACTGTTTTTCCCCACAAATCCGATGAGATGTGCGGCAGTTGACCCCTCCGGATAGTATCTGGTCGGCTCATCGTCAAAGCCGAGTCCTGACAGTTTCAGCGCTTCAATAGCATCTTTTTGACTTCTTGATAGACCTCCCATGATCGCTACCCAATCTTTTGTTTTATCAAGCCGTGCTGAAATGGTTGATTCTTCAACATTAAGCGCCCTCGCTATTTTTATATTTGCAATCTCAATATCTGAGACTTTTTTCGGTTCCGCAAAAAGTTTATATTCCACTTGATTTGTGGCCAGGGTTTGATTTGTTCGGTCAAATATGTTTCCCCTTGCGGCCGGAATCCGCCTCGTAGTTAAGTATTCTGAAGATGGATTTTCCTTAAGAACCTGAAGATAAAACAAACGTAAAATAATGACCACATACATAACCAGAAAAAAGAATAAGAGAAACCGTAGTTTGGTCATACATTATCTGTTAAATGCATACTTCATATTTTCAAAATACACCGGCTGTACCTGCTTTGTAAAATGAAGCGATGCGGAAAGTGATGCGGCATACTGAAGCGACTCCACCTCATATACCTCGTGTTCCAAGTCAGTATTCTCCTGCTTTAAGGCTGTTATATGAGACTCATACTTGTTAATTTCATCACCGATATACATGCTCGCTACAAATAAATAGATATTGGCTGCGGCAAGCAGTATAAATATACCTATGAGACTGTTTTTAAATATGCTCTTCATAATGAAAATATGCGCAACTTTGCCGACCGTTCAAACGATTTATCACGAGAGCCGGGAATTGCTTTCTTTGTAATTGGTAATAGGTGATTTTTCTGGATAAATTGCTTTACTATCCGATCTTCACGGGAATGAAACGAAATAACGGCGATTCTCCCCGTTTTACTGATGACGTTTTTTGCACCCTCCAAGCCAGCTTTTAGGTTCTCAAATTCCCGATTTACTTCTATTCGCAGCGCCTGAAATATGCGAACGGCAGTTTTTTCCCACGAATCAGGGGTAACTTTCCGAATTATATTTACAAGATCCCCAACAATATTTATTGCATGTGTTCTTCGGACGTTCATTATCTCCTGAGCTAATCTGTCCGATGCTGGTTCTTCAGCATTACGCATAAATAGTTCGTTTAGCTCGCTCCTGCTTGATTTATTTAATAGGTCGGCGGCCGTATAGTCTGTTGCAAGGTCGAGCCTCATATCGAGTACCTCGTCATATTTTTTGAATGACAGTCCTCGTCCTAGACTTTGAAGCTGTTCCCAAGACAGGCCAAGATCAAATAGGATCCCATCCACCGGAAAAAATCCATTTTCTCTTGCGATTGATTCAATGTTTGCAAAATTACCATGAATCAAGGTAAGGCGAGGATATTGCTCTTTCAGATATTGGAGATATGTAAGTTGACGATTGTCGGCATCAATCCCCAGTACGCATCCTCCTTTCCGCAGTATTGCCATGACGTGCCCACCCTCTCCGATTGTCGCATCAATATACTTTTTTTCGGGCGTTATATCTAATCCGTCAATGACTTGTGCTAGTAGAACTGGGTGATGCATATTTTTTTATGTTTTTTTCAATTACTTTACTGTATTCTTTCCATCGCTCTGTATTCCAAATTTCAAAATAGGTTCCTACTCCAATGAGGACTGCATCAACACGACCCAAATTTACATACTCGAGTAGATTTTTTGGGATAATAATTCTTCCCTGTTCATCAATCTCAACAATTGTGGCAGTTGAAAAAAAGTGACGCTTCATTTCGGCAGTCTGGAGTTCAAGTGCTGAATTACCCATAAGTTTTACTGTTTCCTTCTCCCAGTCTTCATTTTTGAATCCTGAAAGACATCGATCGAAGCCCTTGGCCAGGGTAAATGTTTTTGCTTTATCCAGTGCCTCTCGAATTTTTTTAGGAACAACAATCCTTCCCTGACCACTAAAGTTTACCCAATACTCCCCTAGAAATAGCATATATCACCATTTAACACCTTTTTAAAGTTAGTGTCAAGAGATAAATGAGAATAAAGCAGGCTAAAACACCAGTCCCTGTGTTACAATCAACATTAGATCAACTCATGGACAAATTCATAAAAAAAACAAGGGAAATATTTTTAGCCAAACAGGGCGGTATTTTTTCCTCTGCCCTTATTTTATCAGCGATGATCATCATCTCAAGTGCCTTCGGATTTTTAAGATATCGAATCCTCGCAACCTATTTTACGACCGGTGACCTTGATATTTTTTTTGCAGCCTTTCGGATTCCCGATCTGGTATTTGAACTATTAATAACGGGAGCACTTACTTCTTCATTTATCCCCATTTATATAAAGTATCAAAATAATGCTAAAGAGCTTGAAGAGAATGTTTCTTCTATCTTTAATCTTCTTTGTATTGCATTATCCATTTTCGTTTTTGTTCTTTATTTTAGCCTTGATTTTCTCATCCCCGCACTCACCCCGGGATTTAAAGGAGAAAAACTGCGCCTCATAATACTCTACTCAAAGATTCTGTTGGTGGGGCAGCTTCCGTTTCTGGTCATTGGTAACTTTTTAACCGGAATAGCCCAGGCAAAAAAAATATTTTTAGTAAGTGCCCTTTCCCCCATCGTTTACAATATTTCAGTTATCGTTGCAACATTTCTCCTTTCTTCCTCATTTGGGCTTGCCGCCCCAATTTGGGGGGTTGACGTGGGGGCTGTGCTTTTTTTAGCCGTACAAATACCCATTCTTACCCATGGTAATATAAACTATAAACCGATAATTAAAATCACCGAAGGTGTCCGTGAATTTTTTACCATGATAGGCCCGCGGATTTTAACGGTATTAATCTCACAGATTGACGCAACAATTGACCTTTCACTAACCTCCCTTCTGGGAACGGGAGCGTATACCATTTTTTATTTTGCCCAGCATCTGCAACTTCTTCCGATTTCTATTGTGGGAGTTGCTTTCGGGCAGGCTTCGCTCCCTTATTTGTCCGAATTATTTGAACAAAAAAAAATGGATGAGTTCAAAAAACTGATTATTGATTCCCTCTTAAATCTTCTATATATAACAATTCCTATTACCGTTTATTTCATCTTTGCTCGGACTCCAATGGTTCGAATTTTTTTCGGGGGTGAACGGTTTGACTGGAATGCAACGGTTCAAACTGCGTTTACTTTATCCTATTTCGCACTGTCCATGCCATTCCACACCGTCTATTACTTTCTTACGAGAAGTTTCTATGCGCTTCTTGACAGCAAAACACCATTTCTCATCAGTTTGATCACGATAGCTATCAATACGTCACTCAGCTTGTTATTTGTGCTCGTTTTTCATTTTCCCGTATGGGCGCTGGCAATTTCATTTTCTATATCTGTCGTGATAAATACCTCTGCCCTTTTTATACTACTCCATAAAAAGATAGGCGGACTGGAC
>Ga0051987_10001846_pt1 | contig 10526 bp, 10 predicted proteins | sample CryGey08umfilter_2_FD_58083 | JGI IMG/M metagenome (GOLD analysis project Ga0051987, IMG submission 58083) | Groundwater microbial communities from aquifer in Utah, USA - Crystal Geyser 4/10/14 0.8 um filter | ecosystem: Environmental > Aquatic > Deep subsurface > Groundwater | place: USA: Utah... | reverse complement strand
GGGGACAATGATCCCGCCCTTTCGAGGCGGGGACCCGGGTTCGAATCCCGGCGGGGGCATCCTATTATTTTGAATAATTTTGGGGCGTCTTTTTACAGGAAATATACAGGTTGTTTTAATACTGACAGCTTGTCCTGGAATAATATGAAGATTGACCCATATAATCACAAAGAGAAATATCTGAGCTGGAAAGAGAAATCTATGGGTGGAATTCCAGGAATTAGCAAGATTAATTCTGATTTAATATTAAATTATATTTTTGATATGGAGAAAGGAATAAATATTGCCTCTTCAAGTATCAAAGGAGCAAGAAGCTATGCTCGGCTTAATAATTTGAGGCAAAGACTTTTATTTTTAGTCAGAAAAATTAGGGATATTTATGGTCTTGAGGATATTTCTAAAGTTAATGATGAACAGTTGATTGGCCTTTTTGCTGGCATGAAGTCTGGTGAAATAAAGCGTAGTGATGGACAATTTTATAAGTCAGTAGATACTTATGTAAAAATTTTCAAAGCTTTTTGGCATTGGTGGCAAAAAGTCAATAGAAAAAGAGGAAACGAGGTTTTAGATATAACTTTGGATTTGGATACAAGGGTAGAAAAACCAAAGTGGGTTTATTTGACCGAGGATCAGGTTAAGAAATTATGTGATAATGCAAAATATGAATACAAAGTTTTGATGATATTTTTGCTTGATACTGGGATAAGGGCTCCGACTGAATTGGTGAATATTAAGGTTTCTGATCTGTATAATAATTTTAGGGAGTTAAATATTCGGGATGAAATAAGCAAAACTTTTGGAAGAAGAATCAAGCTAATGCTTTGTCCCGATTTATTAAAAGAGTATATTAATGTTAAAAATCTATCAAGAGAGGATTATTTATTTTCTATAAATCATGTTATTGTCAATCAGTATTTTAAAAGACTTGCGAAGCGTGTTCTTGGGGATATTGAAAGTCCCGCCGGGCAAAAATATAGTGAGCTTACTATGTATGACTTTAGGCATATCTCCTGCTGTTATTGGATGCCCAGGTATAAGTCTGAATCTGCTTTAAAATACAGATTTGGATGGAAAAAGTCTGATAAAATCCATTACTACTCCGAATTATTGGGCATGAAAGACACAATAAGTGAAGAAGATCTTCTAGTAGATGTTACAAAAACAGAGTTAGAACAGAGACTAAGCAAAACTGAAAAAGATAAAGAAGTTTTACAGGATAGGATTGATACTTTGGAGTATCAGATGAAGGAGATTTTGATGTTAGTTGACATGGTCATAAAGGGGGAGAGTTAAATCTCCGCCCCGTATAGAGTTATATAATTATAGATAGATTTTCTTGCTTTTTCAGCATCTAAATTTTTCTTTGGGAAAAAACCAATAATTCTACCATCTCTGTTTACATCAATGTCAATAGGACTTATAAAAATTTTTGGAATAGACTCTCCTTTGAAATAAAATACATCTGCTCGTTCATTATCCTTAGGTTCAACTAAATTATCTATAACAAATTTTACTTGTTTATCTCTCAAAAAACCAGGATCTCCAATAAAAATACCTATTTTTCCCTTTATAGTATGTTGAACATTTTTTCTTTTAATTACCCTTTTTATTCGCGGGTTATATTTAAGGGAAGATATGTTTCCAAGACGTTTTTTAAGGAACTTTGTTATACTTTTGTCAAATGTGACTTCTTTTATTTTTGTACCTTCAATATAATTCTTTAATAAAGAGTCGACCTCTAGTTTTTTATAATGGTTGCCTGCAAAACAAGTTAATTCAACATAATTCAATTCCTGTTTAAGCCAAGCAAGATACTTTGTTTCTGGAGGATATATAACTTTATATAGACTTTCTCTATAAATTAATTTAATAAAATTGCTATCTTCTGCTTCATCTGAAAATTCTATAGCAGTAATATTATTTTTATTAGAAGTTTTTTCAATATTATAAAAAGTATTAAAAATTTCAATAATTTCTTTGATAGAGTATCCATAAAGATGTAATTTAAATGCTCCAATGCGATATGAAAAATTACTTCTACTTAATTTTTTAATAGTAGAATTATCTACTATCAATTTTGCTATGTCATCTTTTAAACTCTTTATCTCTTTGTATACTAATGGTAAAATTTGAACTTTCTGATTTGTATCTTTTGATAAAAAAGCTATTTCATCAAAATAAGCCTTTTTTAAGTATTCTTGTAATTCTGGAGAGTTTATAAACTCAGATTTAAATTCAGTATAAAAATATTTAATAATTTCCCCATGATTTAATTGGTTGTCTCTTTTCCCTTTCTTATTTTTTGCAAAATTAAAAATGAATTTTTGGATATCTTCTTTTCCGCCCCTAAGAGTAAATAATCTATTTTTTACTTTTATATCTCTAAAAATCCTATCAACTAAAGGTTTAGATCCTGGAAATTTATTTTCAGTTCTTTTAATAGCATTTTGATAAGCTTTTTCTAATTTAGGTTTTAATTGCCTCTTTTTTTCATCCTTTATTTTGTCTAATCCTTGAAATAAGAGCTCACTTAAAGCATTAGTCAATAAACCTGTTGAAATAGGGTCTAACATTGTACTTTATTAACAAAATACACCTATTTACGCTTTTCTATTCAATGAACACTGTATTTACTAGATTGCCCTTTTATTTTTTTGAATTAAAATAATTGTGTAATTTTTGTTTTATACTCTTACTTTTGTATATTTTCCCAGTTTCATCTTTATACCATGCAAAATCACAATTTCTACTCCTTAATTCATCTAAAGTAAACCATTCATTATGTGATTTTCCTTCTCCAAGTTCCATAGGCAAACTAACTGTTTTAATATTAATCAGATCCTCTTTGCCCATACGTATACCTACAGATGAAAGAGTTACTGGTCTCCTTCCTCGATTAATTGCCTCAACAAAAAAGAATGGACCCTCGGCTCCAATACTTGATTGCATAAATCCAAAATTGGCTTTTACCTTTATCTTTGCTTTATCTCGACTATAGTTATATGCACTCAAAATTATTCCAAAAGTTGAAATAACTGCCCCGTAAATTGCTAAAAGCATTATATAATTTTCTGTAATAAATACTAATACTTCCATAAGATAACATAAATTCACATTATAAAGAATTTTCTATATACCAGAAAGGTTATTAATATCTTTTGTCTAATTGATACAATGAAACTGAAAACAAAAAACAACCTAAAATTATTTGCGATAGTTTTGATATTTGGATGGTTAACTTGGTCTTCATATGATCTCATGAAGTATTCTGAACAGCAACCTGTCCAGATGGGATTTGCACTTGGATATTTGACTTTTTTATTAATTGCAATTGCAAAAAGAATATATTCGATTAAAATATTGGTAAAAGAAAGAGAATCTAACTTTAAAAAAATGTACTCCCATTTTAAATTTTTTACTGGATTATTATATTTTGTGCTTGGTTTGTATAGTGCTTATATTTTTATACTTGCAGACAGAAGTATAATAAGTACATTATTTAGTTCTATATGGTTATTAATGTTAATATTTTGCTTCCAATCAATTCCCTTTTTAATATTTAGCTACCAACTCAAGGGAGGATTATCTGAAAAGATAATGTTAAGAACTTTTCTTGTTACTTACGCCTTCCTTTCTATAATATTTGGTTGGTCCTCTGCTTACTTAGCACATGATGTTCTTATGATCCCCATTCAACAGGACTTATTTATAGTTTCATATGGGATGTTAATCTTTCCAATAATATTTATAATATACTTTGATAAAAATTACGATTATATCTCAGTAGTTTAATAAATTTAAGGGATTATGACCATAGCTATAATAAACTTAATAAGCAGATAATTACTCCCTTTTTGATGAAAGAAGATATGGTTCAATTTATGAATAAGTTTGTAAGTAAAATAGATCCTAATGAGTCTTTAACAGGATTTCTTAAGACTAAAAAAATTAGTAGCAGTAACTCTATTATCGCTCCAAGGGATTATTTTTTTATGACTCAATTATGCTCCCCTATGGATAAATATCTTGAAATAAATTTTCCCAATGTTGAACCATCTTTAGAGGCAAAGAAAAGGAGAGATATTGGTCGTAAAATCCATCATTTTGCAGAGAGTTGGTTTAAAAAAATTGAAGGTTTTGAGTCTTCTGAATCTATTTTAGATGGAATCTATTTTAATTTACCAGTTAGGGGAAGGATAGATGCGAGGATAAATAATTCTCTAATAGAATTAAAAACTAAAGACATAATACCAGAAACTAAAGAAGAGTTAATTGAAATGTATCCACAAGATATTGAACAACTTGGATTTTATACTTGTATAGATCCGTTAAAACCTAAAATTAACTATTTGGTATTTTTATCTCATGAAAATCCTTCAAGATTAAAAGTATTCAAAGTCAGTATCAAAAATTTTAACAGAATAAAATATGTTTTAAAGAAAAGAATAGATGACTTTGATAAGGCTCTTAAAGAAAAAAATCCTTCAAATTTGGGAAGATGTAGGTATTGTGGAAACAAGTGTAAAATTGGCAAGAAGGATAATTGTGAATGGTTTAATTTGCCAAAAAAAGAGTGTGAGATATTAGATTATGTAGATATATCGCAGGATGAAGATTTTAGTAAGAAAATAGAAGAGGTAATGAGGTCTTGGGATGGTTTCCAGAATACTTTGTTTCCATATAATATTCTTGTTCCGAGAAAATACTTTAGGAAACATCTCTTAGAAGTAGAAGATGATTTTGTTGAAGAGGCAGACCATGTTAGAAATAAAAATTACATTAAAGAACTTGCTTTTGAACTCAAGAAAAGTTTTCCTCCTCAAGATAATGAAATTCCTGAACCAATTTTTAGTGAAATATTCTTTTCAAAACATGGGTGGATAAATCTAATTTCTTCAATGAATCGGAGTGGTGAAATACTCCCCTTTATAGCATATGCCAGTAAAGATGAAAGGTTAGGAGCACTAGATAAGCCTTCGCAATATAAATTAGCTGAATTGGGAATTACCGTTTCAAATTTTAATTTATCTAAAGGAATTGTAATTATATACTACCCAAAAGTAGGAGAAGACAAGTATAAAGTTTTTGAAATTAGTTACAATTTTGATCAATCATGTAAAACTAAAATAAAAGAGATTATAGAAATACTAAAATCTGAAGATATACGAAGAATTAGTGAATTACCTAAATGTCCTTGGTACGTTCATAAACCTGGAGAACCAAACGATTGTTGTACTTAGTTCTAATTAATCTCTTTCCTCAAAAACAGCAAAATAGGCAAAGCCTCCCTATTTTTTATAAGCTGTCTTGTTAATTTTTCAAACTCTTCATAGTTTCTGCAATAGTTCAGGTTATATGATAATTTTGATCTTTTTTCCCTCAGCTGAGGGAATTCTTTAATCAATTCCTGCTTAAATCTTATTATGCTCCATGCCTGAGAGCTTTCACTATAGGACAATTTTCCTTTACTCTCAATTACTACCCTTGGAATAAGTGTTGTTTTTTCTTTCATAATTATCTCAGAATTAGGCTCTGAAGACCATCGCCTCATTAGTAATTAAACTTTACAAATATATAAAAGCTAAGTTCACAAATACATCAAAATACATAAATGTTTAAAAAGACTAAAAGTACATAATTTTGCCCTATGGGAAAAAGAGTTCTGATAAAATTAGAAAATGAAAATAGTTTATACAAATATCAGCCCAGTAACAAATGCATACACAAATATAAACCATATTTTAGATCTAAAAAAGCAAAGTCCTCAGAAAGTTTATCTTTGCGTTTGGGACAAATTTGTCTTTGAACATCCTGTTTTTGAGCATGGGCTTGGAGATTCTGTAAATAGGATGGAAAAGCTATGGGAAAATACTAAGATTTTGGAGAAATTAATGATTTATTTCAAGATAGACTATAAAATAATTCTACTTTCTGAGGCTATGAATAGGCTATTTAAAAATTCTGATTATTTATCGGAATTTCAGGATATATTGTCCAATATAAAAATAGGGAATTTGGAAAGAGGTTCCGAGTTAGAATATGTTCCTTTCCACCAGATTAGCTTATCTAAAATAAACTATATTGTATCCGATTACTTAATTGCCTTGCATTTGCCGGAATTATTTCCAGAAATATGCTCAAGCTGCCCAAATTATTATTTTACCTCAGAGAGATTTAAAATATTTGAAGTTTTGATTAAGGATTCCTTAAAATACAACTCCAATACCAATCCAAGTCTTAAATCAATATATGTCAATAGAGTACCAATTATTATTCATCCAGAAAAAGAGCTTATTCCTGCATTGGGAATGTCCATTGCTAATATTAAAAAAATAACCAAATCTTATTATAAATCAAAACCAGAAAGCAAAGAAGTTATTGACATAATTAATATTTTGTCCGAGGTTCTGAATAAATTTATGATAAGAGGTAAAATGGTAAGAAAGTCTATGGCTGAAAAAGCTATTAATTCTATAAAGTATGACGATTTTATTGAATTTATATCAACTAACTTTTTTATGTATTTTTCAGAAATATCAAATATGGCTTCTAAAATAGAAATTGAGAAACAGAAAAAGAGCTTATTTATCTCTAGTTATGAAGAATTTAGTAGTTTCATTAAACCTCTTAATAATATTAAGTTGGATATTCTTAAAAATTGCAACGGAAATAATACTAGCTTAGATATTTCCAAAAATACAGGGCTAAAATTAAGCACTGTTTCTACTTATTTGACTAGATTGAGAAATAATGGGCTGATTGACAGTTACAAAAAGCCAAGAAGGGTAGTAGATAGTTTTGTTGTTGATTTAGAAATTATGAACAAATAAGCATGTTAATAGCTATAATTCTTTATAGGGGTCTTTAAAAATGGCCTTATACTCTCTAAATTTAGGGTGAATAGGGTGTACCAACATAGTAATCTCTCCCTAGGGATCTTGAGGATTTGAACCCTATTGGGCCCACCGAGAAATTTAGTTTCTTTTCTTTATCCTATCTGCATTTCTATTTCCTTTACTTAATTTATTGAGCCTTTTATGCTAGTCTCTAGTTACTATACCCTCCTCCCAACTTTTTAAATAAAGATTGTAAAAATAAACCTTTAAATACCTTGATAGCCATTTTATTCCATCATTAAAATGGGTAAAAGAGGCTCCTCAGTTCTACTTATTTCAATTTTAATTATCAGCAATATTTCTTTTGTCTTGGCCTTAAATGAATACACCTTAGATTATGATTCTAATGGAAATTTAATTTCTGGATTCGGATTAAATCATAGTTACAATGACCTCAATCAACTAATAAAAACAATTGAAAGTGATATTGGAGATACTATATCCGAATACTTTTATGATCATGAAGGAACAAGAATAAAAAAGATTGACTTTCATTTTGATGGATCTAATACAACTACTTATTACGTAGATGACAACTTCATACAAATTGTTAATTCATCTGGAGTTTTTAATGAAACTTATTACTATCAGGGAAAAGACTTGATAGCTAAAAAAGATAATAGTGGGAATACTAATTTTTATCATCCAGATCAACTTGGAAGTACAACTTTAGTTACTAATGAATCCGGGAATATTGTTGAAGAAGAAATTTATTTGCCTTATGGAGATACCTTAGAGGGTAATGAGGGAAGCAGATTTTTATTTACAGGTCAAGAAAAAGATAGTGAAACTGGGATTTATTATTATGGTGCAAGATATTATGATCCTTTCTTAAGACATTTTATTCAACCTGATGATATTCTCCCAGAAATTTATGATCCTCAACAATTAAACAGATATAGTTATGCAAGAAATAATCCATATAAATATGTGGATAGTTCTGGTAATTATATAGACACGGTTATTGATGTCGCATTTATAGGATATGATATATATTCAATTATTCAGAATCCTAAAGATTCAACCAATTATATTTCTCTTGCATTAGATGTTGGAGGTGCTGCGATTCCATTTGTGACAGGATTTGGAACTGGATTTAGAATTGCTAAGGGGGCAAATAAGGCTGAAAATTTAGGTGATGCCTTTAGGTTTTTGGATAATACTGATGAAATCGTGAAGGGAAAAGATTTCATAGGATTTAGACGTTTATTCCAAGGAGATGTAGTTTCAAATATTGGTCAGGGAGAAAAATTATTTTCTGCAGGTTCTGTTCATGAAGCAAGAAATTTTGTGAGAGGGCAGAATCTTCCTAAGGAAGTTTCTATTAAAGGAAATAAATTCTTTAGTGATGCTACGACAAAAGGTACTAGATTTGAAGTTGAGAAAGTTGGAGATGAATATTTATTTGAGTATTTTAGTCCAGCAAATAAATTTGGATATGGGAAATTGTTTAATTTAAGGGTTGACAAGCAAGGACAAGTTTTAAAAAGGGTTAAACACACCACCGATATTGAAGGAAATATCCTTAAAACTACGGAGTATTAATGGGAATAAAATTAGATCGTTTGGAATTAGTAGAAAAGCTGAAAACTTATTTGGAAGGAGTTATTTCTTTGAATGAGCTTCAAGAATGGGAGTTAGACATGGAAAGGAAAAACTATGAGCCTACTGATCGTAAAGAAGATGAATCCCTTATTAATGAAATAATGCATATTATTGATATGAGCGATATAGATGGTTTATCTAAAAAAGATGTTCCTTGGTTTATCGAGTTATTAAGCTCTAATAAGGATTCAATGGAACTAGTAAGAGCACTACCTAGTAGAGCTAGGACTATTGAAAAAGGTAATTTAATTAAAAAATGAAAACTAAAAAACCAATCAAAAATAACAGAAAAACGCCAATTTCAATAATCTTCATAATTGGATGGATGGTTTATATGGTTGTAAGAATACTCTTTAAATCAGTTAGCATAAACAGACTTAACGCTAATATTGATTTACTTGGCCAAAATCTGGCTTTGTTTAACTATATAGCCGATGTTATTATTTTGATAGCATTTATTATTCTTATCATTTTATTCATATACAAGAAGAGAGACTCATGGAAATATTTTATAATTCTTATGGGAATTCTTGTTATTGGTAATATTATTGGGTTATTTTACATTGATCAGTTAACTAATGTTATTCCTATTGCAGATCCAAGTTTAGTTAGTTTTGTAACAATAGCTGCATATATATTTTCAATTTTGCTTATGATTTTTTATGCGATACTGGCTTATATTGTATATACAAAGAGAGGTTATTTTAAAAATTAAAAGAGTGTCATTAAATAAGAAGATGAGGTGAAATGCAAAAAACAAAAAAGAGGAACGGATTAATTTTAATCTTACTGGTAGCAGTTTTCATAATAAGTGTCATGTCAGTTATTGGTGCTGTTGATCCTCCATCCACAGCTTTTTATAATCCATCTTATGAAAAAGCTCCAAAGCTTACTGACTCTACAAATATTGATTTGAAAAGTGCATTTAATGTCGATTTATTTACCGGGTCTGTTAATTATTTTATTCCTATTGAATTGCCAGAAGGTACAAATGGGTTAAAACCAACTATCTCACTATCTTACTCTTCTCAAAGGGTTAATGATAAATCAAGTTTAATTGCTAGCGGATGGTTAGTTACTGAAAATTATATACAGAGAGATGTAAATTATACTGCCTCAAACGTTTCTGACGATTTTTTTGAATTAAACCTCGGAGGTCAAATTTCGGAATTAATCTATTCTTCAACTAATAACAGATATTATACAGAAATTGAATCTTATAATAAAATAAACAATTATTCGGGCAGTGTGAATAATTCTAATGGGGAGTATTGGATTATTAAAGCTACCGATGGAATTTCTTATAGGTTTGGTTTTAACAATGATTCTGAACTAAGATCTAACCAGCAACCTTACGTTTCAAGATGGTATTTAGACCTTATTACAGACACTTTTGGAAATAATATATATTACTCATATAATGAAAGCCCCACTTCCGGAGAGTTTGGAATAACTTACCCTTATAAAATAGAATACAATAATGATAAAAAAAGAGTTGTCGAATTTATTTTAGATGATTCAGACAGGTCATATTCATGGACTTATTATGATCAGGGAAATAAAGTCCACATTTCAAACAGAATAAAAGAGATAAGTGTTACAGCAGATAATTCACTTGTAAGAAAATATTTGTTAGATTATAACAATCTCTCCACCCAAACCGTACTAATTGGAATTAGGCTAATTGGAAGTGATAATAGTTCTTCTTTGCCTCCAATAAACTTTTCTTATATTTTTCCAGATAAGGAGTTTAATAATCAAAGTAACTTATGGGATTCTCCTGTAGATTTCATAGGAGAAACAATTAGTGGGGCAACTAATCCAGCAGTTGATGTGGTTCTTATAGATGTTAATAGGGATGGGTTTTTAGATATCCTTAGCGGGTACAAAAGTTCAATTTTTGATAATAATCAGGTATCTCTTTATTTGAATAATAGAACAACTGGATGGGATAAAAGTTCTCCCCTAAACTTTACACTTAGTCTTGGGATGACTGCATATTATGATTTAGACGGTCAAGATTGT
>Ga0051987_10001835_pt1 | contig 10564 bp, 10 predicted proteins | sample CryGey08umfilter_2_FD_58083 | JGI IMG/M metagenome (GOLD analysis project Ga0051987, IMG submission 58083) | Groundwater microbial communities from aquifer in Utah, USA - Crystal Geyser 4/10/14 0.8 um filter | ecosystem: Environmental > Aquatic > Deep subsurface > Groundwater | place: USA: Utah... | reverse complement strand
ACCTTATCACTTTATCACCTAATCACTAAACCACTCTAATGTTTATTAGTGTAAAGATTAGTGATTTATTACATCAAATGATGTCTAACAAGCGACCAAGTTGCCATAGTCATTCCATCCCAAATTTCATTATTTCTAATCATTTCTTCCAAATCTTCTGGTTTGCGGTATAATATATCAATTTCCTCAGTATCATCTAAATGTTGTTCACCTTGAACTATAACATGTGCAATAAAAATATGACACTCATCTCTAAACAAACCGTTCAAACTGGAAAATACACCAACTTTTACAATATCTGTGGCAACGAAACCAGTCTCCTCAATTAATTCACCTTTAGCAGCATCTATAGGTAGTTGACCAAACTTTAATCCACCAGCAGGAAACTCAATACTCTGTTTATCTTCCAAATAGCGATGTTGTAAAGTCAAAACTAATTTTCCGTCTGGCAACACAGGAACAATCATAGCAGCGCCACCAGGTGTTTCACCATAAAAATAATCACCCACCTGCCCATTTGGTTTTTCATAAGTGTCATGTTTATATTTCCACCAAGGATTTTCGTGTAATGTTTCTTCTGATATTTTTCTCAAATGTTTGGGCATATTTTAAAATAATTTAAAATTTTCTTCCACACTTTCACTCCCCGGATTATTAACAATCGCATGCATATTGGTACCACCATCACCAACATAACGTGGCATAATATGAATATGTAAATGTGGAACAACTTGTCCACCAGCTTCACCATGATTCCAGCCTATATTGTAACCATCTGGCTTCAAAACTTTGTCTAATTTTTCTTGAGCTTTTTTTACAGCCAACAAAAGATTTTTGACATGACTTTCATCCAATTCTAATAAATTTTCCGCATGAACTTTTGGGATTACCAAAGTATGACCTTTAGCACGAGGTGTAATATCTAGAAATGCCAAAGTAAAATCATCTTCATAAAGAGTATAATTTGGGATTTCTCCAGCAATGATTTTGCAAAATATACAATTGTCCATATTTTTATATTAATTATGACTATTACTATAATAAACCAATCAAGATTTTTTTTCAAACATCCAGACATACATTGGAAAACCTTCTAAGTCATAACCTAATAATTTGCTATCCAAATATCTCTTTTGTTCTAAACTAATAGAATCACTAGGAACAACCAAAAAACATCTTTTACTTCCTGTCACTTTAAAAGCATTATTCAACATTGAAAATTCAAAACTAGAATTTAATAAGGAATTATAAATATTAATTAATTCTGGCTGTGTAAATTGTCTATCAATAGGAAAACCTCCACCTACAACACTTTTTGCAGAAACATATTCAAGAGTCAACAAACTCCAAGGATCACTTATAATACAATAATTTTTATCATCTTCAACAATATCATAAATATATTGCGAAGTATTATAATTATCCAATGATACTATTTTCATATCTGGACCAGAAGCATAGGCTGTTGTACCAAACAAAATAGTCAAAACTATAAGAGAAAAACTAATTATTTTTTTATCCAAAATTTCTTTAAATATTTTAATATTATAAATAGCATAAAAAACTGTAAACAAAATAACTAAAGCTAATACTGGATCAAGCCTCCTTACAAACAAATGATCACCAGAAAAAAATATCCACCCATAAATATAACCCCCAACAACTAGAAAAGATAGAAAATTAACAATTTGCCATTCTTTCCTTTCTTCTTTTAAAAAAATATAAAAAGTACCTGAAAAAAATAAAATCCAAACAACTAACATTATCAAAACCACATGCCACCTAAAAATATTGAATATATTTGGTACAAAAGAAGTAATTGGCGTATGATTAAAAAAAATGTTACCTGTCAAAATATCACTACTTCTTATTGCAATAGCATAAGTAAAACCAGACAAATGTCCAATCATTTGTTTAGTATTTAACAAAATATCTGACAAAGTGTTTATGATTGACAATTTAGTAATCCACTCAAAAATCGGTATAAAAAATACTGCTGACGAAACCAAAACAATTCTAATTTTAGAAAACTTTATCCTGCTTAAAATAAAAGCAAAAAAAGTTATAAATATAAATAATAAAAAAAATAATGTATATTGGAATAAAAGCAATGGCAAAAATAAAAATAACATTTTTTTCAAATTATAATTTTTATGCTTTATATACGAAAAAAACAAAAATAATAAAAACAAAAATAAAATAAAATCAAAACTTATAGGTAATGTAAAAGCGCCTAAAGCTTGAAAAGAAAAAACAAAAGTACTAGCAAATACCAACCACAAAGCTGTCTTTTTGGAATCAAACAAAATAATACTAAGCAAATACAAAAAAATCGGAAAAAAAACACTCCACAAGATAGGTACCAACCATTTGTTCACCTGAAGTAGATCCAGAGGTAATACTTCTGACAAAAAAATACTCGTTGCCCACAAATGGCCATAAGAATATTTATTTGGTATTAAAAATGTTTCTAAAACAGGCAAACCAAAAATACTACGTGACAAAGCTTCTTTACCAAAAATAACTGGCAACTCTAAATCACCATTGATCATTTTTTGCTCTACTGCCATGTGTCTCCAGACATCTCCTCCCCAAGGCAAAGTATGTGACATAGGTAAATAAATATGTACAAAAAAAGCTAATATAATAAAAATAAACAAAGATATTTCTTTATTATGTAACAAATAAAGCAAAATTCCAGAAATAGAGCTCAAAACAAAAAAAATGAACAGATAAACAAATGGGATAGTTTGCCAAGGACTAGATAAAGAAACAACACTAATATTTTGTGACAAAATAAAAATTCCCAAGAAAAACAGTAACATAAAAAAAACAATCAAGCTTTTTACATAATTATTTTCTTGAAAATAATTTGATACTTTTGAATATTCTTTAGTCTGTAAATTCTTATAACAAAAAACAAAAGTCAAAAAACTAGTAATAATAAAAGGATAAATTATTAGAGAAGAATTCAAAGTATAATAAACTACAAAAATACTAGACACCAAACCAAGCAAACTAAAAACAGAAAAAAATCCTAATAAAAAATATACAAAAACCGAAAATTTTTCTGCAAATATAGCAGAAAAATTATTTTTCCAAATTTGTGAAGTAAAAAATAAAAAACTCAAAAATCCTACAAATTTGCTAATAGGAAAAGGAATAGCAATCAAAACTAATGAAAGAATTGTTAATAAAAAAATTTTATTCTTGAGTAATATCATAATTTATATACCATGTCTAAATAAACTAACCAAAGCAAAACCTACTGACAAACCCAAAATTATATTGGCAATATTAAGAAAAGATTGATTCTCAAAAACCAAAGCTATAAGCACACTACAAATTGCCAGTACTTGTAAAAACATTTTCATTTTCCCCCACAGATTGGCCATCCTCACAGTTTTGAACTTCACACGATAAATATAAGCAGTAATAATAAAAACAATTTCCATGCCCAAGACCACAATCCCCAACCAAAAATCCAGATACTTAAACACCAAAAGTAATACCATAGAACCAATCAGAAGTTTGTCAGCCAAAGGATCCAATAGCATACCAAACTTAGTTATTTTGTTCTGTGTTCTGGCCAAAGAGCCATCTAAGGCATCAGTAAAAGCAACCAACAAAAATGATACAACACCAAATTCATAATAACCAAAAAGTATCAGCAAAAAAACAAAAGGCGTAGCACACACACGAAACAAACTTATTTTGTTTGGCGTAATATTTTTTGGTAAAAAACGCAAAATTGTCACTGCCAAAAAATTATCGTGAGGATGAACCTCAGTAGCCGGCAGATATTCAAACAAATCAAAGTTTCTATTTTTAAAATCCTTGATAAAAGACATAAATTTGCTATAATAGTGAAATTAAAGCTTATGACAAAATTACTTAAAAAGTATATCATGTTTGCGACCATTATTACAACTCTTTTGCTCCTTGCTGTCTGGTATGTCCAAAATCCTATTTTTGGCACTTTTGCTTATATTTTATATATAGTCTTCTTTGGTTATTCTTTAGGAACTTTTTTTATCAAACAGGAAAAATCATTTTGGAAGCTTTTTTTTGGGGTTATTGGTCTTATAGCTTTCATTACTTCCTTATTATCTTTCATCTACTGGTTTTATCAAATAGACAAAATCACTATCACCTTTGTTTATCTAATTACATCAATAAAAATTATTTATTTATGTAGAAAAATAAATTTTGCCGATTTGGCTATTTTACAAAAATATCAAATAACTCTCAAAAAAATACCAGAATACCTAAAACAAAATATTCTAGCCATAATTATTTTACTCGGACAAATTATCATACTAACAGTAATATTTAGACATCGCTATGATGAGACCATCATTTCACCATGGACACTTTTTAGTAATAAAATATTTATTTTTTTCTTTTTAGTTTCAGCTCTTTTATTATTCTTTTTGCAAAGATCAAAATATCAGAAAACAAACCTGCTACTTATAGTACTCCATACAGCTATTATTTTGAATGTAGCTTTTTTAGTTTTCAAAAATGGTTATGGCTTTGATCCTCATATTCATGAGGCCACAGAAAAATGGATTAGAAAAAACTATTTTATCACTCCCAAACAACCTTATTATATCGGACAATATATGTGGGTAGTTTCCACCAATTTCATTACCAAATTATCTATTACTTGGCTAGACAGAAGTATAGTACCATTGTTAGCATCTATTACTATTCCCCTCAGTCTTTATTTTGCTCTTCTAAAAAATAATTTCAGAAAAAAAATATTTCCAGCTCTACTACTAGTTTCACTTATCCCACTTAACTTTTTTATTTTTACTACACCAAACAACTTAGCACTATTAATATCTCTGATTATTAGTTCTTGGATTTGGTATGAAAACCAATATGGTAATCCCCACACCAATATCTTTGGTATTCTAATCAATATACTCAACATTGCTATCCACCCTATTATTGGTTTACCAATGTTTGTTATTTATTTAGCATCTATTGGCTACAAAAAAATAAATACCACTACTAAAAAAATATTTTATCCATTATACATTATTATTTTGACATTTACAGTTCCTCTAGCTCTTTATCTAAATTCTATTTTTCACAAAGGTTCTTTGCTTTTGAAAAATACTTTCCTAAATATCCAAGATTTTTTTGACATTTTTACCAGACCTCATTATATCTTCATTGAACGTGGTCCAAAATTATTAAAACTTTTGTATTATTATCGCGATATTTTGAAACCACTGATGATAATAATAATTATTTTAGGTGTTTTCATCGCTCTAAAAAAATACAAAAAAAATATCACCTATTTTTTTATTGCTACTTTTTTAGCACTATTTACGTCAGCTTTTTTTATTATTACCTCTATAGAATTCAAAGATGTCATTTCTTATGACCAAAAACTATATGGCATTAGACTTCTTGATTTAAGTCTAATATTATTTTTACCTTTTTTTGTTATTGCACTTAGAGAAATATTTATAATATTAAAACACAAAATAAACTGGCAAATAATTGTGTCTATTTTTTTGGGCTTGCTACTTTTGCTTTCTTGGTTTTTTACTTACCCAACTCGTGACAATATTTCAATCTACACTGGACAAAACTTGAGAAAAGCCGATTTGATTGCTGTCAAATTTATTGCTGACAGAAATAATAATCAAAAAGATTATATAGTTCTTACTAACCAAGCTGTTGCTACGGCTGCCTTGGTAGAATTTGGTTTTGATGGTTATTTATCAACTTCACAAGGTTTACAATATTTTTATTCTATCCCAACAGGTGGACCACTCTATCAATATTTTAGACAAATGGCTTATGTTGTCAAAGTCCAAAGACAAGCAATGGAAGATGCTATGAAATTTGCCGGCGTCAAAAAAGCTTATTTTATCCATACTGACTATTGGAGCCCAGCTGGACAAATTCGCGATGATGCCAAAATAGATGCTGACAATTGGTGGGAACTAGATGATGGCAGAGTATGGGTCTATGAGTATATTTTGAAATAATAATTACTTGTACAAATTTTCTAACTCTACAAAATAATTATCACTATTTTTCTTCAAAGCATCAATATCAAAATTCTCAGAAATCATTTTGATTTCTGTTTTGTTTTCTAGACACCACTGCATTTTTTCTGCCAAATCATTTTCTTTTTCCATATCAAAAAGCCAACCATTTTCCCCTACTTTTATAAACTCAGACAAAGAAGAATGATTACTAGCAAGTACTGGCACAGCAAAACAAAAACTTTCAAAAATTACTGTTGGATAATTCTCATAACAAATTGAAGGAAAAATTGTAACATCAATTTTGGCAAATATTTCTGGCAAATCTTCTCTACCAATTCGTCCGTAAAATTTTACATTATCAAAATTCTGAAATTGTTTTTTCAATTCCTCCAATTGTGAGCCATCACCTACTATATGTAACTTAGCATTTTTTATATTTTTAAAAACTTTCACTAATTCAAAAATTCCTTTGTGTTTTTCAATCTGTCCCAAATAAAGAAAATTAAATCCCTCATGTTTTTCTTTACCAAAATTATTTACAAGATTAAAAGTCAAAGGATTAATTAATAATTTGAATTTTGAATTTTCAAAAAAACCTTTTTCTTTATAAAAATTTAATAAAAATTGTGAAGGTGAAATGACAATATCTGGTGAGCCAACTAGTTTTTCCATCAACAAAATATGTATCTTAATAAACCAACCATTGTATCTCCAAGTTTTTTCTTTTGCTTTTAGAATAATTCCACTAGGCTCAACAAGCTGTACATCGTGGACAGTATGGATATGTTTTATTTCTAATTTTTTGATTGTTTGTGGGATAAGAAAACTCAAACCCATCAAATTGTGTGTATGTACCACTTCTGGTTTTTCTTTTTTCAAAATATTTTTTACTTTTGTAGCAATAAAGAAATTAAACATATCAAAAATATGCCAAATAAATTTGCAAACAAAATTGTGTTGATGCAAATCAAAATATAAAAAAATGTTTTTTTGCTTTAAATAATAAATTTTCAAATTATTTTTTTCAACAATTTCTGCTTGGTTTGGAGTAGAAGTAATAAGTACTACTTTATGGCCTTTGGACAACAAAAAATCAATAGTTATTTTGACTACTTGTTCGGCTCCCCCTCTAGCATATGGTTCATACAAATTGTGTATCAGACAAATCTTCATAAAAATACAATATTTAAACTTTTTTAAATTATACCATAAAACTAATATTATCATAACCTAGCAAAAAAACAACAGCTTTTAGACAAATACCAAATATTGTTAACAAATTAAGCACAAAATATACACCAAAACAATATTTTTTAGCTTGTATTGAAATCAAATCTACGGTAATATACAGGAACTAACAAATTTTATATCCACATTATATACGCATTTTATGTCTGATATCACTGCTATAGAAAAAATACCACCTCAAAATATTGAAGCCGAAAAATCACTTTTGGGTTCTATTTTGATTGACAAAGATGCCATGTTAAAAATTTCTGATATAATAAATGAAACAGATTTTTATAAACGTTCTCATTTTTTTATTTATGAAATAATGTTAGAACTGTACCAAAAAAATGAACCACTAGATGTCTTGACTGTAGCCAATAGACTAGAAGAAAAAAAACTACTAGAAAGTTGTGGTGGTAAAAGTTATTTGATAGAATTGTCCAACTCTGTACCCACAGCTTCACATATCCAACAATATGCTGAAATTATCAAAAGAAAATCTACATTGAGACAACTATTAAACTCTGCCAATGAAATAGCCAAACTTGGTTATCAAGAAGATACTGACGATGTAGAACAACTTTTGGATCAAGCTCAACAACAAATCTACTCTATTACTCAAAAACAAAGCAAACAAACTTTTGTTTCTATCCGTGGTGTTTTGAGTACTGCCTTTGAACGTATTGATGAACTACACAAAGAAAAAGGCAAATTGCGTGGTGTACCAAGTGGCATCAAAAAACTAGATGAATTACTAGCTGGCTTTCAAAAATCTGATTTAATTATTTTGGCTGCTCGTCCATCTGTGGGTAAGACTTCTTTTGCCCTAGATATTGCGAGACACGCTGCCACAAAATACCAAGTACCTGTTGGATTCTTTTCACTAGAAATGAGCAAAGAACAATTGGTAGATAGAATGCTCTGTGCTGAAGCTGGAATTGATTTGTGGAAAATGAGAACAGGTAATCTATCAGACAAACCAGATAGTGATGATTTCCCTCGCATTGGACATGCTATGGGGGTACTATCCGAAGCACCAATTTATATTGATGATACACCTGGCAACAATGTCATGCAGATTAGAACCAAAGCTAGACGTCTGCAAGCTGAACATGGACTAGGTATGATTATCATTGACTATATGCAACTTATGGAATCACACAATGACAAAAATAGTAATAATCGTGTACAAGAAGTTGCTGTCATTAGCAGAAACTTAAAAGGAATCGCTCGTGAACTAAACATACCAGTAATTGCTCTTTCTCAACTTTCTCGTGCTGTAGAACAAAGCAAACCAGCTATTCCAAAGTTGTCACATTTACGTGAATCTGGTAGTATAGAACAGGATGCTGATATTGTAATGTTTCTCTATCGTAAAGCAGCTGATAGAAATTATCGTCTGGAAGATATCTCACCAGATGAAAGAAATATTGCTGAAATCCACATTGCTAAACATAGAAATGGTCCAACAGGTATGGTCAGAACATTTTTTGATGAAGCTCGTACTTCTTTCAAAAATCTTGATACAGATACAACTTATGAAAACCAAAAGTAAACAAAATGATAAAATATTAGAAGGAACTACAGGTACCAATTTATCACTCTGTATAAATAATTTATAAAAACCAAGTCAGCAGGGCCTACAGATCCCTCGCTAAGCTCGGGATTAACGAAATAACTATGTTCAATAAACTAAAACAATTTAAAGATCTTCGTAATCAAGCCAAAGAAATGCAAAGCAAACTTGCACAAGAAAGTATCACTACCAAATCAAACGGCGTAGAATTGACTATGAATGGAAATCTAGAAATCACAGCTGTTAATGTTTCTGAAGATATGCTAGAAGTTGATAAAAAAACAAAATTAGAATCTTCTTTCAAAGATGCTCACTCTGATGCTCTCAAAAAAATGCAACGCGTCATGGCCATGAAGATGAAAGAAATGGGTGGACTTCCTAACATACCAGGACTTAGTTAATGATTTCTCCCCCTATTAGGGGGAGTTAGAGGGGGTCCATCTTTGAACAAAACGTTTAATTATACAAAAGACCCCACCTAGCCTCCCCTAATAGGGGAGGAATTTTATTTCAAATTCCATGTATTCAAAACCAATCCAAAACTTAATCCATGCGTTTTCACATCTCCCTAGTGTTGGCCACCGCACAGCTGAACGCTTTGTTTTTTATTTACTCAAATCTGGTAAGAAAGATGTGGCTGAATTGACAATAGCCCTCAAAGAATTGATAGAAAATATCAAAAGCTGTGAAGTGTGTTGGGACTTCTCAGATATTAGTCCTTGTAATTTCTGTATTGATACCAAACGCGATCACAAAGTCATTTGCGTCGTATCGCAACCACAAGATAGAGAAACTATTGAAAAAACCAAAGAATTTACTGGCGTTTATCATATCCTGCGCGGTACATTGAAACCTGATGATGAAAATATTAGTAAATTTCTAAAAATAAATGAACTAATGACCAGACTACATAAAAATGAAATAGATGAAGTAATTTTGGCACTAAATCCAGATATCAATGGTGAAACTACCATGATGTATTTGGAAAGACAAATCAAAAAATTAAAACCAGAAATGAAAGTTACCCGCCTCGCCCGAGGCTTACCAATGGGCAGTGACTTGCAATATGCTGACGAAATTACTTTATCAAGTGCCTTAAAAAATAGAACTTCAAACTGACCTAATATAAAGAAAAAATATTGTTTATACAAAGACAATATTTTTTTGTACAGAGGCTTGACATAAAAAAGAAAATATGATAAAGATTAGCTGGTGTTTTTACCAAAACCATTAGGAGATACACATCGTGACAAAACAAAGTGAGATTGCCAAAAAGTTGAAAATTTCTCCAAGTCATGTAAGCAAGATTCTAAACGGTCGTACTCCTATTCAGGACCAACACGCAGAACAGCTGTCTAGACTTATGGGTTGCCAAAACCGGGAGGAATTACAAAAATGCTTTCCAAACATCCGCTTCCTGACCTACGAAACCTACCAAGTGAATATTGAGCTAAAAATGCAAAACGATTCATTTCCAAGCTCAAAAGTATCAACACTGATGCGGATCATTCAAACTCTGAAAGATCTTGGGGTATCTGTCAACATCAAAATTGGTGTTGACATAAGAAACAAGTGACAGACATCTGAGGAGGGTACAATCGCAAGATCGTCCCAACTCGTTATGGATATAACAAATTGTATTTATAACGAGGATGGTCTTGCACAAACACAAAAAAAACCGCTTATTGAACTGTACCCCGTTTAGTAGACACGGATAAAAAACAACGAAATTAGATTTGGAGGG
>Ga0051987_10001830_pt1 | contig 10576 bp, 13 predicted proteins | sample CryGey08umfilter_2_FD_58083 | JGI IMG/M metagenome (GOLD analysis project Ga0051987, IMG submission 58083) | Groundwater microbial communities from aquifer in Utah, USA - Crystal Geyser 4/10/14 0.8 um filter | ecosystem: Environmental > Aquatic > Deep subsurface > Groundwater | place: USA: Utah... | reverse complement strand
GGCTCCGTACACCGTCGCGTAATGCGCCAATCTGCCCCGGATCACGCAACGTCAGCATAACACCCGTCTCTGTGGTGCGCAGGTTGCGGTAATAAATCTTATTCTCACGTGCCACCACGCGGATAGAATCCTCAAGGTTTTCGTAAGCATGGCGCAAAACATCATCCACATCCACCGCCAAAACAAGGTGAGCTCCCCCCTGCAAATCAAGCCCAAGGGTCATCGCCTGTTTGGGCATAAAATCCGGCAAGCTGTCTCTCATCTCGGCAGGTATCACGTTGGGCAAAGCCCATAAAAATGTCATACCAATCACCAAAACAGCCATAAACTTTTGGAGAAAACTGAGCCTGGTCTCACTCATAATATCTTGCGCCTCAGTTTATCGTTTTTTCTTTTCAGGATCGGTAGCCATTTTGGGCAAGGGCATTTTATCATCCCAAATGCGTTCAATCGCAGCGCGTTCCAGCCACACACGGTCACCAGATGGCAATATTTCAAGCTCCACAAGCTTTTCTTTTTCCATCACCTTGCGCACCACACCAATAAAGCCTGCCAGCAAAACAACGGTCGTACCGGGCTTAATTTCAGCCAACATGGCCGCACGAGCCTTCGCTTGCTGGTTTTGAGGACGTAATACAAGGTAATAAAACACCGCGAAAATAAGAATAATCGGCAGATACGAAATCAAAACCCCCATACCTCCCGCACTGGCAGAAGCGCCACCTTCAGCCGCATGGGCCACACTCATAAACAAACTCATGGATACTCTCTCTCTTTTTAGTGAGGCAAACCTACCTCACTCCGCCCAAAACATCCATAAAGAAAACGGCAAACCTGCCCAAGCCCGCAGCAAAACTAAACGGGGTTGGCTTTTCCGCTATCGGCCCGCCAAAACTCTCAGCGGATCAACAGCCTTGGCTGCCTTGCGGATTTCAAAGTGAACCTGAGGCACTTCCACATTCCCTGTTTTGCCAGAGAGCGCCACAACCTGCCCCTTCTTAATCGTCTCACCTTTAGCCACCAAAAGCTTGGCGTTGTGCCCATAAGCCGTCACCATGCCATCAGCATGACGAATAAGCACAAGGTTACCATAGGTTTTCAATCCATTTCCTGCATAAATCACATTCCCGTTTTCAGCGGCTAAAACAGGCGTATTCTCAGGCACAGCAATGTTAATACCTGTATGGGCCACACCCGCTCCCTGGTCACCATATTTACGGATAATCTTCCCTTTCACAGGCCAGGCCAAACCCTTGGATTTTGCCGCCAAGGGGTCAATCCGCCCTTTTTGCATAAGCGTAATCCGTTCCTGTTCCGCCACCACAGCATCCACTTTTGTTTCTGCTGTAGCCTCTATTTTGGCAGTATCTTGGGCATAGGGGCTTACCGTCTGAGGTACTTCGGCCTTTTCAAAGGCAGGGGCCGTTTCATCATAAGAAGTATTTCCACCGCTTCCCGCAGGCACTTTAATCATCGTGCCGGCTTTAAGGTCTTGAGGGGTCTGCAAATCATTCAGGGCCATAATATCAATAACCGAAGATTTATAGTTCTGAGAAATCCGGTAAACCGTTTCACCCGCAGCCACCCGGTGCTCCACGTAGCCCACACCGGAATCCGTCGTCTTGGCCGTGGTCATGCTTGTCGTTGGTAGTTTTCCGGCTGCCGGCTCCACTCGAGATGCCGCCGCCTCCAGCTTCGTTTCCGTTTCTGTGTCCAAAGTTGCAACGACACGTGATGGCTCAGGGGCACGGGGTTCCGCTTTACCTTCCAAACGGGCCAAAGCCGCTTCAGCTTTGTTAACAGATGTCACCACACTCGGCACCGTCCGCCTGGCCATCACAGGGGCCGCATCCGCGCGGGGCACACGCAAAACCATTCCTGGCAACACCGCAGCCGTACTGTCCAAGTCATTGGCCACCATAAGATCTCTGGCCGTCACATTGTGTGCACGGGCAATCTTGTAGAGCGTGTCTTTTTCTTCAACGCGGTACGTGCCATCCCCCGTCACTTCAATAGGAGAAAATACGGGTCTCACCTCTTCTTCCACAGAAGGAACAGAAGCCATCGCCGTCACCACACGTCCTCCCGCCGCCGGAGAGATGTCTGCCAAAGCCGCCTCATCAATCACAGGGCGGTCATCGCGCACGGCAATGTTTTTTTGCGGCACAGGCCGTGCGGCCAAAACGCGTTTTTCCTCATTCACATCACGCATCGCCTTAAGGGTATAAGGGGTTTTTCTGGCATAATCGGTCAGGGCCACACCTTGTTCTTCATACCCGCTCACCACAGGGGCTGCCTGCTGGGTACAGCTTGCAAGGGCAAGGCTGCTTACTGCTGCCATCCATATCCATGTTGTGCGCATGCGTATCATCTCCCGTTATTAACTCACCATTATCAAATATTTAACAAAAACAAATGTCACCAGAAGCGCCAGGCTCGCCACCATCGTCATCGCAAAAAAGTTGCGCTCCAGCCATTCCTGTTGTCTCGCCCCTCCCCGCCATAAAATCCAGGCAATAAAACCATAGCGGGCCGCGCGGGCAATCAAGCACGCCATAACCACTTGGGCAGGGTCTGCGCCCAAAACACCGCTTCCAATCGTCACCACACTCAAGGGGAGCGGAGAAAACGCCGTACTCAACACCACCACAGCGTCAAAATCAGCATAAAACGTCTGCACACCCTGCCATGCCGTAAGCCACCCAAGGGCCGAAAGCCCCGGCGTCATGAGAACATTAAGAAGCGCGCCCAAAATAAAGCCGCCAATCGCCCCACACACCGCACCCGCGGTCGCAATCAACGCAAGGCGGGCCGTTTTTTCAGGAGAGAGAATCAAAAGTGGAATCAACAACATTTCAATACCCACAGGCAAAAATGCCGCTTCAAAGGCCGCCAGCAAAAACAAATAGCTCTCCGCACGTGGAGAATGCACGAAGAGGGAGGGTTTAAAAGATGCCAGCATGATGCATCCAATCTACGCTCCTCCCCCTAAAAAAACCAGTCAAATCCTTACAAAATCTATAAGCTCTGCACACCCCCTGTCACCCCCAAAGCACAATCATTTAAAAGTTGCATACTCTTTATACATGCGTTACCCACAAGCAACTGAACTTTTCTCACCAGCCTATCTCAAGGAGATACACATGGACATCCTTCCCCCGCTTCTGGCGTCATCGCCCGTCATTTTCCTGCTCTGCCTTGTGGCGGTCTATATGACCCACCTGGAAGCCCGTAACGGCGCTATTTTCCGAGCCTTCCTCTTCGCAGCCCTCGCGCTGGCAGCCCTATTCTACATGCTCAACGGAGGAGAGCTCAAACTGCCTCCCCTCCCTTAACATCTTCAACTTGTCACCAAAAAAAGGCCGCCCTCTTTCGGGCGGCCTTCAGCGTTTAACTCGCCCCCAGCAACGGCACAAAATCCACCAACCCCAACACCTCTTCGTCAAATCCTGCCTCGGTCCGCACAATCCGCAACAGTTTTTGGCGCTGGCCTTGGGCCCCCACAGGTATCACCATACGCCCGCCTACCACCAACTGCTCACGCAAACTCGCAGGCACATCCAACCCTGCCGCCGTCACAATAATCCCGTCAAAAGGCGCTTGTTCAGGCCATCCCAAACGGCCGTCGCCCACCTTGGTCACCACATTGTGCAGGCCCATCCCCCGCAAACGCTCTTCCGCGCCCTTGGCAAGTCCCGCAATCCGCTCAACCGAGAAAACACGCTTCGCACACTTCGCCAAAACCGCGCACTGGTAGCCGCACCCCGTCCCCACTTCCAGAACTTTTTCAGTCCCCGTAAGGCTCAGCGCCTGCGTCATCGCGCCCACCACACTCGGGGCCGAGATCGTCTGTTCAAACCCAATCGGCAATGTCTTGTCCATATAGGCTTCATTTTTTAACGCAGGAGAAACAAAAATCTCACGCGGCACCGCCTCCATCGCCGCCAGAACCCGTGCATCGTCAACTCCCACAGCCTTCACAGCCACCATCATACGGGCCAATCGGTAAGGGTCGGGTTTAATATGCCTGTATTGCATAAAGATACGATGATAAATATTTGTTATTTAATAACATCAGCGCCAAAGTAAGGCACCAAAGCCGCAGGAATACGTACCTGACCATCTGCAGTCTGGTGGTTCTCAACCAGCGCAATAATAGCCCGCGCCATACTCAGGGCCGTGCCGTTCAAGGTCGCGGCAAAGCGGGGTTTTTCGCCCGCCGCCTCTCTCATGCGTATCCCCAAACGCCGTGCCTGAAAGTCGGTACAGTTAGAGGTACTCGTCACCTCACCCCAGCTTCCGCCATTGCGGCCGGGCATCCACGCTTCAAGGTCAAATTTACGGTAGGCGGCAGCTCCCAAATCTCCTGCAGCAATCTCCAAAACGCGGTAGGGAATACCAAGGTCATCGAACATTTTCTGCTCCACATCCCGCAGCTCAAAATGCACTTTTTCTGCATCTTCAGGGGCACAAATCACTACCATCTCCACTTTAGAAAACTGGTGAACACGGTAAATGCCGCGCGTCAGGCTCCCGTGCGCCCGCTCACTCCTAAAGCAGTGAGAAAGCCCCGCCATCTTAAGCGGCAAGGCCGAGGCTTCTAAAATCTCGTCACGGTAGCGGCCCACAAGGGTAATTTCGCTGGTCGCAATCAGGCTCAAATCGTGGCCATCCAGCTGGTAGGTATTGCTTTCGTTCCCGCGGGGCACAAATCCGGCACCCACCATCACATCATCGCGCACCAGGTCAGGGGTCAGCACAGGCGTATAGCCCGCCGCCACCAAACGGTCCATGGCAAACCGGGTGAGCGCAAGCTCCAGCATGGCTCCCGCCCCCGTCAGATAATAAAAGCCGCTGCCACTCACCTTGGCGGCACGCTCAAGGTCAACCATGTTCAGCTTTTCCATCAGGGTAATGTGGTCTTTGGGCTCAAATCCCTCACCGGAAAAATCGCGTATGGTCGTGGCGCCACGGGCAATATCCACGCTTTCTTCTTCGCCACCGGAAGGGCTGGCCGCATCCGTCATGTTGGGTATGGAGAGATAAATATCGTTAAGCTCGGCTTCAATCGGGGCTATTTTGGCATTCAGCTCGGTTTCTTTGTCTTTAAGGGCGCGGCCTTGCTCGCGCTTGTCGTCAACAGACACCTCACGGTTCTTGGCAAGAGCATTCCCCTCGGCCCGCACCGCTTCAATTTCTTGTTGTACAGCCCTGCGTTCACCCTCAAGCACCACAAAGCGGTCTACGTTCACATCCATCAAACGCGCAGCCACATTGGCCTTCACTGCGTCCACATTGTCTAAAATATATTTTCTATCTAACATGCGGCTACCTTAGCAAAATCCCCTGATATCACAAGTCCCCTGCCCTCTTTTCGGCCAGAGAAAGCACTCAAACGCTAAGCTCGTCTTCCTAAAAACAAACAAATCTCCCACCAAAGCAAAACAGGCACCGCCAATAACAACATAGAGAGAGGATCAGGCGGCGTCACAAACGCCGCCACCACAAGCACACAAAGCACCACCCACTTGCGTCCGCGCTGCAAAGTTGCCACGCGCACAAATCCTGCCTGCACAAGCATAAGCGCCACAAGCGGCGCATGAAGAAGAAGCACGGCCCCCACCCCCATGCCTAACACAAGGCCCAGGTAATCCGCCAATCGCGGCATCACCGTAAGGCCTTTATGGCCAAACCCCAGTAAAAACACAGCAGCAGAGGGCGCCAGAAAAGCCCACGCCATCGCCGCGCCCACCAGGCTGATAAGGGGTGCTACCACCACCACACGGCGTGCCACACGCCGCTCGGCCGCATAAAGGCCGGGGGCCATAAAACGATAAATCTCAAACAACGCATAAGGCGCCGCCACCGCCACCGCCACACCCAAAACAAGCTTGATATCCAGCACAAACACTTCAGAGAATCCTACCGCCAACCACGCAATCTCAGGCGTTCCAAACCACGTCAGGGGCAAGCGGAGCATATCCACAAGCACGCCCCGCACAGGCCACAACAACCCCGCGCTCATCACCCAAACCCCCATCACCCGCAGCAAAAGCCCGCGTAAAGCCCCCGCTTCACTCATCATCCCGCTTTCGGTTTTCGTTAAAGCCGCGCATCATGCCGTCCCAGTTCATACGGGCCGTCGCCCATATCATGCCCAACTTGCGAGCCACAGCGGGGATCTCCTCAGGACGCACAAAAACCAAGGCCACCGCGGCAATCACAACAATCTCGCCCAGCCCAAGGTTGAACATGACGGTCTTATTTTTTAGATTTTTTACGAGGCTTCGCAGGCTTTTTAGGGGCCTCCGCCTCATTCATGCCGTCTTTAAAGGCGCGCACGCCTTTGCCCATTTCTTCCAAAACGGCGCCAATCTTCCCGCGCCCAAAAAGCACAAGCACCACAAGGGCAATAACGGCAATCTCCACCCATCCAAGTCGTCCAAACATAGTTAAAATACTTCCTTACTCGGTTGAACATAAATCACATCCCCTGTCTCCATGGCCGGGGCAGCATCGGCCGAAGCACGATAAAACAAATCGCGCCACGCAATGCGGCCACTCACAAGGTAGTAAGCAAGGCCCACATATTCGTACCACACGTCCGTCACGTCAGAGAACACTTTCGCCCGCGGCACCAAAGCCGAAAAACCCTTGGAGTCAGGCAAGCTCAAACTCGGCGCAGGCACCGCATCAATACCGCGCGCGCGGTAGGCCGCAAGGGCGCGCAACATATGAATATCCCGTGTCACCAGCAACACCGTATCCGCATTGCGTTTCATTAAAACAGGGGCCAGTTGAAGGGCACTTTCGTAAGTATCGGTGCTCACTTCTTCAAGCTCGGTAGGGGTCAGTTCACTGCGGTGACGCGCAAAAAAGTCCGCCACCACACGGGCCTCGCTCGGGGCCTCCACACCGGCCGTGTGGCCGCCACTCACAATTACAGGTATGCGCAAGCCCATCATGCGCTGCAATTCGTAGCCCACGGCAAGGCGTTGATAGCTCTCCTGCATGGGCATCCACCCAAGGCCGCCGCTGGGGTACATCCCCCCGGTGAGAACAAGAATCGCATCTACATCAGAAGGCGCGCGGGGGGAAGGCCCGTCAATCCCTGCCAGTAAAGGACGCGAAAGAAGAGAAAGAAACGCCGGCGTACCATTAATATAAAGAAGAAGAAAAGCCGCCACAAAAAAGCCCATAAACCCCTTAACACGGCGCTGGTCTTGCCATGCCTTCCAAAGCCCGGCCGCCACCAACACCATGGCAAGGCCAAGGGGCATCATCAGGGCGAGCACAGCTGCTTTCATAAAACTATGCTTACCACTCAGGGGGCAGCCTCACAAGGGGCTGTCACACCCCTTGCCCAATCCTCATACATTTTATGCCTATAAGCCTTGACACCCCTCTCTCATCGGCCTAAACCCCCACCGCCTTAATGTAAGGAATGGTCTCCCCATTAAGGCTTTATTTAAAGATTCATTAAAGAGAACATAGAAAAAACCAGGCCTCATGATCACCCCTTTCGCTCTAGCTATCGGTACGTTCCTTATCACCTACGCCCTCATCTTAACCGAGAGAATCAACCGTGCCCTCCTCGCCCTCGCCGGTGCAGGTATCCTTATTTTAGGGGATGTCCTCAGCCAGGAAGAAGCTATTCACGCCATAGATTTTAACACGTTAGGCCTCCTTCTGGGGATGATGGTCATCGTCACCATCACCAAGGAAACAGGGCTGTTTCAGTATCTCGCCCTCCACGCCGCCCAAAAAGTCAAAGGCAAACCCATGGGCCTCATGCTTATGATGGCACTGGTCACCGCCGTCTGTTCTGCCCTGCTGGATAACGTCACCACCGTGCTCCTCGTCACGCCGGTCATTCTTAGTTTAACAGACAAGCTGAAAGTCAGCCCCTGGCCCTTTTTGGTCAGCACAATTTTCGCCAGCAACATCGGCGGTACCGCCACGCTGGTGGGAGATCCCCCCAACATCATGATCGGTTCCGCCGTCGGCCTGTCATTTAACGATTTTCTGGTTCATCTGGCCCCTCTCTCTGTTGTCGTCATGCTGGCAACCTTTGTACCCATGGCTTTTATCTGGCGTAAGCAGCTCGTCACGACAGACGCCCTCCGCGCCAGCATCATGAAAGAAAAACCACGCAAAAGCCTCACCAACCGCACCCTGCTTATCAACTGCCTTCTCACCCTGCTTGTGGTGCTCATAGGCTTTCTCACCCACGGTATAACAGGTCTGGAGCCCGCCTCTGTCGCCCTCGCCGGCGCCGTGCTCCTGCTTTTGCTGGAGACATATAACCACGATAGCGAAAAGCAGCACCACAAAGTGCAAACCGCCGTGGCCGAGGCCGAGTGGGTCACCCTCCTCTTCTTCGTGGGTCTGTTCGTGCTGGTGCACGGGCTGGTTAAAGTTGGCGCCATCAGCATGATGGCGGAGTACATGATCTCTCTCACACATGGAGATATGAAACTCACCGCCACCTATCTCCTGTGGGGCAGCGCCGTCTTCAGCGCCATTGTAGATAATATCCCTTACGTCGCCACCATGATTCCCCTCCTGCAAGAGATGGCACCCAGCTTCGGCGGAAAAGAGGCCATGATGCCGCTCTGGTGGTCACTCGCCGCAGGGGCCTGTCTGGGGGGCAACGGCTCGCTCATCGGGGCCAGCGCCAACCTCGTGGTGGCAGGCCTTGCGGCCAAACAAGGAGTTCACATCAAGTTCGGCAAGTTCCTGCTGGTGGCCTTCCCCTTCATGCTCCTCAGCATCGCCATCACCCACGTCTACATCATGGTCCGCTATTTCTAAAAAATAGCTGGCTCATATAAAAAAGGCTGGAACATCTCCAGCCTTTTTTTGTGTATAAACCCTTAAACCTTAAACCGCATCCCCCGCACGGCCGCTGCCGCCTCGCTATCAAAATAACTCCCCGCCATGCCTTTTTTAATCAGGCTGAAGGAACAGCACACCAAGTCGCATCCCGCCTCCAAACTCCCGCGCACACGGCTCGCATAATCACCGCCAAGGGCCTCCATGCCCATGTCATCGGCCACAATCTTGCCTTTCGCAAAATTCATCTCGTCGCGCATCCATGTGAGGAAATCAGCATTCATCGTCACAGGAAGCTCACCAAAAATCCCGCCCATGAAATCAGGGTAGGCAATATGGGCCGTCATCACAAAGCCCGCCTTGGTTGCCAAAGTCTTAAAGGGCTTAAAGTCCAGCGCCATCTCTTCATCCGTCCCGCGCACCACAGGCAGGCCGTGGTGGCTGTCCACAGTGGCCCGCCCGTGTCCGGGGACATGTTTCAAGCAGCCTTCCACTTTGGCGTGTTTAAGGCCGTCCAAAAAGTCGGATGCCACACGCACAATCTCGCCAACATCCTCACTAATGGCGCGGTCGCCAATAATGGCGTGCGCCCCCGGCACCCGCCTGTCCACACACGGGGCAAAAACCCAATCAAAGCCGTATTTGGCAACACTTTCGCCAATCTGATACCCCCATTCAAACCCCGCCATGGTAGCACCACCTGCCCACCTCGCGCCCACCTCGGCGGCACTGGGCAAAGGCCCGTCAAACGTCAGGCGCTGCACACGGCCTCCCTCTTGGTCAACAACTAAACGCACGTCAGGCACCGCAGTCTTAATCTCACCCACCAAATCTAAAAGCTGAGACGGCTCGGCAATATTCCGGGCAAACAAAACCACTGCATAAGGCCGCACATCAGCCAGCCAAACCCGTTCGACAGGCGTAAGCTTAAGCCCTTCAACCCCTACAATAAGCGGAGAAAAGGGCGTGCTCACATCAAAACCTTATTTCGCCACAGGGAAACACGCCTGCGGTTTCACTTTGGCACACACAGCCGCCGCCGCATCGCGGTCCGCCACGCCAATAAATTGAATGCGGTAACTGGTCGATCCCTTAACCTCGGCCGCCTGAACCCGCCCGGAAAGAGGCTTGAGCACAGCATACTGGTTCGCAAGTTTCTTGAGTGCCGCCTCGGCATCGGCTTTTACACGCACACTCCCCAGTTGAACACCATACGCGCCGGAAGGCGCCTCTTTAGCCACGTCAGGCTCGGCCTTCGCAACAACAGGCGCCTCTTGTTTTACCTCAACGGGGGCCGCCACCTTAGGCGTCTCCACAACAGCGGCAATCTCAATTTTCTCTTCAGGCTCAGGGGCAGCCTCCAGCTCTTCAACTGCGGCCATATCTTCAGGCTCATCAGCAGCCATATCAGGCGCTGCAGCGGCCACGGGCGTCACGGCCCCCTCATCAAGCAAATCAAAAACCAGCTTGTCCTGGTCGGGGATCATCATCCCCCCCGGCTGGTCAGGGTGCCGCTTCACAGGCTCATCAAGCGCCAAAATCAACGGCGGCTCAACCTGAGCAGAGCGGATCACATCCTTCATCAGCATCACATAAATAAGCAGAGCAATAAAAGCCGCACCCACAAGGGCCGCCAGAGAAAGTTTAAACCATTTGTGCATCATGGCGTCTAGTATACCCCCTCCTCCCCGCACAACTCAACAAAAATCCTTGGCTTTCCCCCAAATCCCCCACCCCCCTA
>Ga0051987_10001828_pt1 | contig 10582 bp, 8 predicted proteins | sample CryGey08umfilter_2_FD_58083 | JGI IMG/M metagenome (GOLD analysis project Ga0051987, IMG submission 58083) | Groundwater microbial communities from aquifer in Utah, USA - Crystal Geyser 4/10/14 0.8 um filter | ecosystem: Environmental > Aquatic > Deep subsurface > Groundwater | place: USA: Utah... | reverse complement strand
GGGGTGTCCGAGGCGTTCTTGTAGCGGACGACGAATTCGGTCTCCGCGCCGCTTTCGGTTTCGTCCGGTCCGTCGATCGACATTGTGACCTGGTCTCCGGTAAAGCTCGGTTTCGAACCGCCGAAGAACAGCAGACCGATCCATGAAGCAGCGGCCAGCACGGCCGTGAAGATCAGCAAACCGATCAGAATCTTTTTCGGGGTGGAATGGCGGACCTTCTCGAGACGAGACATGTCCTCGTCGCCATCCTTGTCCGAGTCCCGGTCAAAGTAGATATCGGTCAGCTCCCTTTCGATCTCGTCGCTGTCGACGGACGACATCTCTTTGACTGTTTCCGTCGGCAGGACGGCGGACTCGTCGGCGACCTTCGGGACCGTCTCTTCCGATATTACGATCGGCGTTTCCGGCTTAGTCTCGGGCATGACGGAGTCGGTCGACGGTTTGACGGCTGATTTTTTGGAGGGCCTCACGTTCGATTCGGTCGTCTTTTTCCGGCGTGGCCTTCGCGGCTTCGCAGGTGTTTTCGGTTTTGGGTCTTTTTCCTCCTTCTTTCTGGGCATAGTTGAAAAGCTAGCGGATCGGCATCTCTCCCATGACGCCGAAGAAAAGGTCGTGGGTCAGCGTTTCCTCGGCGACCTCGCGGCCGCGTTCGTCGGTCTCATGGTCGGGCGATGACCAAACCGTGGAAAAGCCGCGCGGCAGGTCAACCGTAGAGACCAGTTCGGCCGGTACGGCTCCGGACTGCTTCTGGACCAGCAACGAGTAGTTGAGTCGTCGGCTTTCGCTGCCGTTGGTCAGACTGGCGTAGAGCGAGGAGATCAGGTTGCCTTGCGGACCCTGAAGTTCGACGGTGCCCGGAGGAAGCTGATAGGTGAGCGTGAACTCGCTGGTCTGGCCCGGATCTGTCTGCACCCAGTTGCCGAAGACGGTCTTGCCGTTTTCGGTCGATGTCCGCGTACCCGAGCGTCGGTCCAGCAGTTCCTCATCTTGAGCGCGAGCCAGGACCGGATCCTGGACGTAGTCCGGATCGGGAAGCTTGAACAGCTTGGGATCCGGAGCCTCGAATCCTTCAGCCTCGACTAGCGTACTGCCTAGCGGTACGTAGACGCGCAGGTAGTCGACGTTGCGCACTCCGGTGAAGTCATCGCCCCTGAGTCCATTGTGGGTTCGGCTGACGGTCAGCGTGACCAGCACCGATCCGTCGGCCAGTACCTTGGCGTCATGCCTGATCCGTTCGGTCATGACCGCATCGGTCTTCTGTCCGGCGATGTTGGAGTGGATCACCTGCAGGTAGTCGCCGGGGGAGGTCCTGATCTCGCCCGACCAGCCCAGATCGACCGAACGGTTCTGCATGTCCGGATCGCTGAACCACATCTGGATCTCACGGTCGGTCAGCGAGTCGCTAACCGCCTCGGCCAGCGGCAGGTAGTCGTCACGTTCGGCGTTCATGACCCGTTCGAGGATGATGGGCGCCAGATCGGAGATGATCTGCTTCGGTCGGTTTTCCTCTCGGTCATAGTCGATCTCGACTTCGCGCTGCGTTTCGGTCATGAAGTTGTCGGACGACAGTGTGACTTCGTATTTCGGCATTTCGACCGGACCGACCACGGACAGCAGCCGTTCCATCACGCTGGCGTTGATCGCGATCACTCCGTCCACGGTCGGGCCGCCGCTCTTCTCGTAGAACCAGGCCAGACGTTGGGCCGAGGTGGGGAAGTCGGGCGACCAGTTAGCGTCCTGAAACTGCCAATGCGGGTTGATGAGACGCAACGGGCGTGGAGCGATCAGTTTTTCGGTAAGAGACCCCTGCAGGTCATACGATCCGCCGCCCGGTATCTCGAGATTTGTCACCTTGCCTTGGCTTACGTCGAGCAGGGCGAAACTGCCGATGAAGCCGCCGGTCGGCCTCAGTTCGGAGTCGTTCTGGAAGACCAGCAGGTAGCGTCGCGGCTGCTCCGAGCCGACCAGCAGGGCCAGGAAGCCGGCCATGTGGGTGAGCTGGTCCATGCCGCCGACGAGCCGCGGCAGTTCTGACTTGGCCTGATCTAGCGTGTCGCGGTATTCGACCGGAAGCGATTCCGGGGACATCAGGGCTACGGCCTCGTTGGCGCGTATTAGATGGGGCATGGCCCGAGAGAGCTGTATCTCGAGTCCTCGCAGTTTCTCCGACGGCGAAACGTCAGACTTCAGTACGTCGAGTCCCGAGGCCAGCTTTCTGCCGCCGGCCGACAGCTGATCGCCGACCACGAGCATCAGTCCGGCCGTCGAGACGTCGCTCGACGGAATCACCGATCCGGCGGCGGTCAGTATGGATGACAGGATGCCGAGTCGGCTTTTTATCTGTACGAAATGCTCCTCTGCCTGACGGAAGGCCGCTTGGACCCCATCGAAGTCGCTGGTTTGGGCGGCGGTCTGTGCTAATTTCAGACTCTCCATGGCCTGCAGTCCTTGGGCCACAGCGTCGGTCCTGATCAGGCTCAGTGAGCCGAACGATCTGTAGATGCCGAACGGCAGCAGTACGGCCAAGGACAGCGAAGCAATGGCCCAGACTGGCTTCAGGCGCAGACGGGGTAGGGCCAATCCGGTCGGCAGCAGACTGCCTAGGTTCGGCTTGGGCAGGCGGACGACCGGTAAGGTCGGTAGTTTCAGCTTGGTCGCAGGTCTGACTATCGGTCCGGCGACGGCGATCGGCGGCATCTCGGCAGCCGGACTCTTGGCCGGAATGGGGAGCAGAGAAAGTAGAGGCTGCAATGTCAGCCGATAGATGAGCACCACTACGGTTTGCAGCAGGGCCAGGACGGTCAGCTCGGCCATCGGGTGTCCTTCGAAGAAGTTTCGGATAGTGAGAGTCACCGCATGGACCAACGTCAGGGCCTCCTTCGGCGGCAGGTCGCGCCAGCCTCGGGGCCGGATCGAGACTGACCGATGACGCATCTCCTTCAGGTAGATCCGTTCGTCGAGCATCATCTGCCATCTGTACGGCAGGCGGCGTTTGGTCTGGGCCGGCTTGATCTTTTCTGGTTGTGGGGCCGGATGAGTCTCAATCGACGGCGGTTTGAGGTCTATGACGAACGGAGAAAAGCGGCGCTCCCTTTCGGGTCGTCGTATCTCCTCCGTCCGCGACAGTTCCTGGACTGCGGCGTCGGTGTCGTCAGGCTGTCTGTTGATGTCGTTCATCGTTCTTTTGTAGGTTCTGTTCGTAGACGGTCAGCGTGCGGGCGGCCGTATCGCGCCAGCTGTAGCAGGCACACTGGATTCTTCCGGCCTCGATCAGTTTGGTTCGCAGTCCTTCGTCGTCGGCCAATTGTGACATGGCCGCGGCCATCGATTCGATGTCCTCCGGGTCGAAGTAGAGCGCAGCCTGGCCCAGCGTCTCCGGCAGGCACGATCGGTTCGAGGAGACGACCGGCAGTCCGTAGCTCATCGCCTCGAGCGGTGGGATGCCGAATCCCTCGCACAGCGACGGGAAGACGTAGAACGACGCGTTGCGATACAGGTCGGCCAGTTCCTCGTCGCTGGCCCGTCCGAAGAACGTCACCCCCAGGCCGAGTCGTTCGCGAGTCATCTCCTTCTGCAGTCGTTCGTAGAAGTAGTCGTTGGCTCCGACCAGCACCAGTCCGAAGTCCTCGTGGCCCTGTCGGCGGAAACGGTCGAATCCCTTGACCAAACGTTCCAGGTTCTTGTGCGGATAGGCACTGCCGACGTAGAGGGCATAGGGTTTTTTTGGTCCGACGGACGTCTCGGCAGGTTGGTTTTCTTTTTGGTTTTCGCTGAACTTTTCTGAGCAGGCGCAGCCGGTTACGACGATCGACTTGTTTTTTGTCTTCGGAAAGAGTCGCTCGATCTCCTTTTTGGTCGTTTCGGAAACGGTCAGGATGGTCTTAGCCCGTCGGAGAGCGCTGGCCATGACCAGTCGGTAGGCTAGGTACTTCAGTCGGTAGGTCAGTGGGTTGAGAGTCGTCGAACGGACGGTCGGAAAGTGGAGCAGAATCAGGTCATGCACAGTCGTGACGAACGGCCGGCGGTACAGCAGGGGCACGTTGAAGTGGGGGAAGTGCATCAGGTCCAGGCGGAAGCGGCGCAGAAACAGCGGATAGAGGACCTGTTCATGCAGAGAGTAGCAGCGGTATTCGGCCAGCTCCTTGCGGAAGTTCGGCGCCGTCGGCCGGTAGTCGTCGAAGTTTTCCCGGCGCAGGAAAATGACGTATTCGTTCCGGTCGTCAATCCGTTCGAGGTGAGCGATCAGCTCGCTGACGTAGCGCCCCAGGCCCTTGCCGATTGTGCCGTAGAAACGGGCGTCGATGCCGATCTTCATGATCATCTTCAGCTAGTTCCGGATGCCTAAGGGCATCGTCGTGCCGGATCCGAATGCAATACGCATATTATAGCAGAAGGTGTGTCGGGATTTAAGGGTAGTTCGATTCGTGCAGTCACGTAAGTTTGTTGCGACCTTGTCGCCGCTCCCAGATTGGGTATGCTGACCTTAGATGGGTGCGTAACTCGGCGTAAATAAACCCAACAGTTATGCAGAATGAAGAGCTCTATCGAAAATATCTTTCTGGGCGTCATTGGGATAGTCATTTTACCGCTTACGCCCAGGGATTCGCCGACTTTCTGCTCTCGAACGGTTTTGCGGGCCGTCTGGTCGATCTTGGCTGCGGCAGCGGTCGAGATGTGGTCGTCTTTCGCAGTCGGGGGATCGAAGTCTTGGGCGTTGATCTCTCCGCAGAGGAGATTGCGACGGCCAGGTCAGGGTATCCGAATTGCCAGTTTGAGGTTGGTGATGCCGAACAATTGAATTTTGACGACTGTAGCATCGGAGCCCTTTTCATGATCAACGTGGTGCACTACTTGGATAAGCATCGAGCCCTTGAGGAGGCTTGTCGCGTGCTCAAGCCCGGCGGTTTCTTCCTGATTCATTTCAACACCATGATAGCGGACCAGGACGGTAGGGTTGACTACGCGCAGGACGAGTCGGAGATTCTTAAGCTGACCAGGAATTTTGAGGTCGTTAGGAAGAATTCGCTCGTACGGGTGGATTCGCGTCCGATTGTTCATACGCATGCGATTCTCGAGCTGATTCTGAAAAGGCCGTTAGGTTAATCTGAATGGCGATAACAAGAAAAGCCGCCTTGAGAGGGGCGGTCTTTTTCGACCGTCTTTTGTCTCTGATCGGAATCGGCTTGATTGTTTTTGCCCCCCCGATAAACTTCTTTTGAAGTGATTAACTTCCGCTAACTGATCAGTTTTTAACTGAAATTATGAGTGAATCAAGGGGTACGCCAATCGAGGGAGTGAATGGATGGACAGAGGAGGAAACTGAAGCTCACAACAAAGAGGAAGTCGAACGAAATTGGGGAGAAATTTCCAGTCGTTGGGCAAATTTTATGAAGGAAAGAGGAGAGGGAGAGAAGGGGGCGACGAACGAAGATTGGGACCAGCTGCGTGAGGATTTGCTGTCCGCACTAAAGGTAGATGGGTGGAACAGGGGGAAGGGAAATGGCAAAAGATATGACAGGGAGTTGGATATGAACTTAAGTAGTGAAGAAGTGAAAACGATTACCTTCTTGCAGTTGCCGTCATATTTTGATGGACTGGACAGTTACGATCGGGAACAATGGATGGAAGGTGATGTGCCGACTCCATGTCCGGAATTGAAGCGAATCGTCTTGTCTAAGGGTCCTGACGGTAAGTGGATTGAGGTTGGTGAGTGATTGGTGTTTTGAACAGACGTTTCGAGTGCCGTAATTAGGAAAAATAAAAAGACCGCCCTGATGGGCGGTCTTTTGCCTGTTCGAATTCAAGGTTTGATTTCGGCGAAGATGCGTTCCAGTCGGTCGGCACTGCGGTCCCAAGTGAACCGGCCGGCTCGGGTCGGTCCGGCCAGGCGGAGATGCCTTTCGAGACCGGTATCGTTCAGGGCGGCACCGATGGCCCAGGCGATCTCTTCGGTTCGGTCGGGATTGACCAGCAGCCCGGCGTCGCCGACCACCTCGGGCAGGGAGGTCGTGCTGCTGGCGATGACCGGCGTGCCGCAGGCCAGCGCTTCGAGCGCCGGCATGCCGAAACCTTCGTAGAAAGACGGGTAGACGAAGGCTGATGCGGCCGAATAGAGCGCCGGCTTGTCGTCCTCGTCGACGTAGCCCAGAAATTTGATCCGGTCTCGCTTGCGGGCCATTCCGACGGCCCTGAAGATTCGCTCATGCAGCCAGCCACGTCCGCCGGTCAGTATCAGTTCGGTCTCGCCCGTGTCGGCCAGGTCGAAGGCCCGGATGATTCCGGTTACGTTCTTGCGCTGCTCCAGCGTGGCCAGAAACAGGACGAACCGTTCGGGCAAGCCGTATTTCTTTCGCGTGCCGGCGGTCTCGACGGCGGCAAGCGGACGATATAGATTGGTGTCCACGCCGGGGCTGACCACGCGTATTCGGTCAGCGTCTAGGCCGAACGTCTCGGTCAGGTCCTCCTTGGTGTGTTCCGAGACCGCGATCACCAACATCGCCCGGTTCAGCATGCGCCGGAGTCCGGCCAGCCGGTTGCGCAGCAGGTGCTTGCGGGAGAAGAACTCCGGATGCCGGACGAAGGACAGGTCATGGACCGTCAATGCGTATGGACGGCGGGTCGCCAGGAAGTTCAGGTCCGGCAGGTAGGCCAAGTCGAACTCGCCGACCATCTCCTCCAGTCTGGGTCGGCCGGCCAGGGAGACGGATAGGTTTATCAGACGGTTAGGCCGGCGGAAGAAGTGATGGGTGATCGAGCCGTTCGGCGGCGGAACGTCGGTCGGAAACGGCAGTCTCGAGGAATTGCAAAAGAGGGCGTATTCGTGCGCCCCCCCTTCCGCCAAGCGCCGCATCAGGTGCAGCGTGTAGAGCGGCACTCCGGTCCTCTGCGGATCTAGGAGTGGCCGGATGTCGACCGCAATTCTCATGGCCTAGTTCGTTATCTTCAGACCCGGCTCGACTCTAAGCAGCCGGTCGGGCGACTTCATCAGGAAATCCTCCTCGTTCCTGAGGTGCTCCTGATAGGCGTCGCGGACGAAGTCCTTGATTCGTCTCTTGAAGACGCTCGTGTCGAACTGCTCGGCGTGTCGGCGGATTTTCTGCGGATCGAATTTTTCCGGCTCGAACCTGATCACGCAGTTGGCCAGCTCCTCCCAGCTCTGGTCCTCCAGGAAAGTTCCGGTCATTCCATCGACGACCGTCTCGAGCGCCCCGCCGCGCCGATAGGCGATGACCGGGCGGCCGGCGGCCATGGACTCGACCGGCGTGATGCCGAAGTCCTCGTCCTGCGGATGGAGGTAGGCGATGGCCCGGGCATACAGCTCCGCCTTCTGCCGTTCGTTGACCTTGCCGACGAAATCGACGTTCGGTCTGGCCATCCGGCGCAGCGCCGAGAAGGACGGTCCCTCGCCGAAGATCTTGAGCGGAATGCCGAGCTTGTTGAACGCCCTGATCACGACGTCGAACCTCTTGTAGGCCACCAGCCGACCGCCGGCCAGGTAGTAGTCGTCGATCCGCGGGGAGATGGAGTAGTTATGAGTGTCGACCGGCGGATGTATGACGGTGCTGTCGCGTCGGTAGTACTTGGCGATTCGGTGGCGGACGGCCTGTGAGTTGGCCACGAAGCGGTCGACCCGGTCGGCGGCGTTGCGGTCCCAGGAGCGGATGCTCGACAGCAGCAGCGGCATTATCGACCTGACCGGACGCGGCAGCCCGATCTCGTTGACGTAGGTATGGGTGTCGGACCAGAGGTAGCGGGTCGGCGTGTGGCAGTAGCTGACGTGCAGCGTCTCCGGCTTGGTGATGACGCCCTTGGCGAAGGCTGACGTGCTCGACAGCACCAGGTCGAAGTCGTTGAGGTTATGCCCTTCGGTCGCCGCCGGCATGAGCGGCATGAGCCACCTGAAGCGCCGTCTGGAGAAGGGGATCCGCTGCAGGAAAGATGTCCTTATGTCGCCGCGGAAGGTTTTCCCGAAGCGTTTCTCGTCGTGCAGCAGCGCGAAGATCGGTGCCTTGGGCCAGACCTCGTGAAAGGTCTTGAAGACGCGTTCGGCGCCGCCGTCTTGGATCAGGTAATCGTGGACTAGGGCGATTTTCATGTGGTAGGTCGGTCAGTCAGGCTCTCATGATCAGCATCGCTGGTCTTTTTTCTTTGCGCATTGTCTCTCGACGGTCAGGCGGTCGGCGGACGGGTCAGGATCACGATCGGCGTCTTGATCAGGATCGACAGGTCAAGCCAAGGTGACCAATTCTCGATGTAGTAGGTGTCGAGATGGATCTCGTCTTCGAACGACAGGTCGCATCTTCCGGAGACCTGCGCCAGGCCGGTGATTCCGGGCTTTATGGTAAAGACGCGTCGGTGATGTTCCTTGTACTTTTCGACCTCCTCCGGCAGGTGTGGCCGAGGACCGACGAGCGACATGTCGCCCTTCAACACCAGGAACAGTTCGGGCAGCTCGTCGATCGAGTACTTGCGGATGAAGCGGCCAACTCGGGTGACACGCGGGTCGTCCTTGATCTTGACCAGCGGTCCGTCCTTGCGGGTGTTCAGTTTGGCCAGTTCGTCGTAGCGCAGAAAATGCTGGTCGCGTTTCATTGACCTGAACTTCAGGTAGGTAAATGGACGTCCTCCCTCACCGATGCGTTTGACCGTCAGCCCGTCGGGCAGCTTCGAGAAGAAGACCGTTCCCCTAGAATCGATTTTGATGGCGACAGACGTGACGACCAGGATAGGGGACACCAGGACGATAAGCAGGGTCGAGACGATAATATCGAAGATTCGCTTGAAGATGCGACCCCAACCGTCGAGTCGGGTGCTGCGGATCTCGACCACAGGCAATCCGGCGATGTCGCCGATTTCCACGCCCCGGACCTGCGTCGCCAACAGGTCGGCGGTGTACTTGAAGGCCAGCTGGCGCGAGCGGGCGAAGGCCAGTATGCGCGACAGTTCGTCTCGGTCGGTTCCGGCGCCGATGACGATGATCTCGTCCAGCTGTCCTGTCTTGGCCAGCCGGTCGAGCTTGGACTTGGCGGCGCCGTCGAAGCGGTCGCATCGGCTGACCACGGAGAAGCCGAGGACCGGAAAGCGGCTGAAGGTCTCGGCCAGCTTGTCGGCCGAGCGCCGATCGTCGTTGACGATGGCCACCCGATGCGTGCCGATGCCGTACTTGAGCAGCAGCCGCTGGAGCAGACGGACGAAGATTCGGCCGCAGCCGACGAACAGTACGGCGAAGAACCAGACTGCCAGCACGATGAAACGCGACTCGAATAGCTCGCGACGGAAGAAGATCAGGGCAATGGAGGTCATGATCGCCGTCGAGGACGACAGGAAGATGCGGGTCAGCTCGATTCGCAGGCGGCGCGGACCGGAGACGTTGTATAGTCCGGCGAAGGTGAAGAACAGGACGAAGACCGCGGCCAGTCCGGCCGACAGCAGCAGGTAGTCGCTGAACGACATGGTCAGGACTACCGGGCGGAAGTCGGTCAGCCAGCCGAAGCGCAGGTTGTAGGCCGTGATTCCGGCCGCCAGCACCAGCAGGAAGTCGAACGGCACCAGGGCTGCAGTGAAGGCCAATTCTGTCCTTTTCATAGCTAAATATTCTTGATTTACGACGACTTCATTCTATCGGGGAATTCGGCTTGAGGCAACCGAAGTTTCGGCGTTACTCTTGATTGGTAGTGGCCTGCTTTGTCACCCGCAACTCCGCGGGATCGTAGTGTGGTGGATGTTGCCAGAACTTTTGCTGCCGCTATCTAGCCACTATACTTCCCCGAAGTGCCGTCGCAACCGTCGGGAGCGTCGAATGACTAACTAAGTAAACTCGACAGACGAAAGCACCGCACGATAATCGTGCGGTGCAAAGGTCCGGCGGTGCGGACGGCGATTACGGCTGCTCAGCCGGGAGAAGGTAAGCCTCGTAGAGATAGCTTACCGTACCCTCGGCCAGTTCGAGCTGCCGCTGCAGCAGGATCTCCCGTTGGGCCGGCATCTGGGCGGCCGGACCGCCGGGCCAAAGCGGATGGTCGTGCCGCACCTGTTCGGCGCAGAACAGCCGGTCGATTTGGGTCCCGTTGGTCCGTCTGTCCACGATCAGACCGACGGAGACATTCACTGTCCGCAGCGCACACTGAACTGCGTCGGTCAGGTCATCGGCCGTCTCCCGGACCGCCTGCGCCTCGTCTTGGCTCTGGATCTGCCCCACGTTCTGCCGCTGCACGAGCAGTAGGTTCCGGCCCACCTCCGCCGCCAACAGTATGGCGTCAACGTCGGCCAGTATGCCTGATGTCCGCGGCAGACCGACTGCGGCCAGATGTGCCCGAGTCGCCCGAGTGGAATCGAGACTCCGCACGGTCAGGTCGACCCGCCTGTCCAAGTAGTCATATGCATCGTTGCGCTCGTACAGGAGCGCATTCCGGTTATGGCTGTCGTTGCAGCCACTCAAAACAACAACCAGTACTACAGCCGCGATAGCGGCCTTCAGAAAACTTCCCATTTCCTCCTCCTTTCGGCCTCCTCACGGCCGATACAAGAGCTGTAAGTTAAACACTGCATACAGCCCTAACTCTGTCCTGTGATAAATGACCAC
>Ga0051987_10001825_pt1 | contig 10593 bp, 10 predicted proteins | sample CryGey08umfilter_2_FD_58083 | JGI IMG/M metagenome (GOLD analysis project Ga0051987, IMG submission 58083) | Groundwater microbial communities from aquifer in Utah, USA - Crystal Geyser 4/10/14 0.8 um filter | ecosystem: Environmental > Aquatic > Deep subsurface > Groundwater | place: USA: Utah... | reverse complement strand
TGTCATCCCGGACTTGATCCGGGATCCACGATCCGATCTTTCTGCTTCTGGGTCCCGGGTCTCGGCCCGGGACGACATATATAGAGGGGGCCCGGGACGACAATCTGTTTTACCTGACATTCGCCCTTCGAACGCCTATAATAACCCACAGAATTAAGTCTTCGCCTTTCTATTTTTTATGAGAACAAAACTGATCGCCTTGGCCACCGTCCTGTCGCTGGTCCTGGGAGCCGCACCGGCCCTGGCCGACACGACGACAGACATCTCGACCTATCTGACCGATACCGAGTACGTCCTGGATGGCCAGACTATGATCGTCAAAGCCGGCTCCGCATACAACTGGATCTCGGTCAACGAAACCGAACTGGTGGCGCAGATACCGGACCACGAGGCCTTCGAGGTGCGGACCCCGGGCCTCTACCCGTCGTCGATCGAGAACGACGGCGGTGTGGCGGTCTGCAACGTGATCACCACCCGCGAAAACCGCGTCTTCGTCTACGGTCCGCGCACCGTGACTTTCCATCCGAGAGAAGACCGCTGCACGGTCGTTGCCTCTGCCTACAGCACCAACACCGCGCCGGAGATCGGTCTTTCCGCTCCAGTCGCCGGGGATATCCTGGTGCCCGGAACTGCGACTACCGTTTTTTGGTCCACCCTGTCCGGCCGCAATCCGAATGCCGTTCGTCTGCGCCTGTCGACCGACGGCGGCCGGAGCTTCGATACAGTCCTGGCCGACAATTTGGTCAACAATGGCTTCTACGTTTGGAACATTCCGTCTGATCTGTCGGCCAGCGAGGCTCGACTTAAGCTGGACGGTTACGATTCCGGCTATATCGTGGCTCTGGCCGTGAGCGGACAGTTCTCCGTCGGCGAGGCAGCCGCCGAATCCGCTGAAGCCGCCGAATCCGAAGGTGCCTTGGTCTCAGACGACTCGACCGGCAGCCAGACCTTGACCTACCTCGGCTACGAACCGATAGTCGCGACGTTCGCCGCGGCAACGATCAGCATCGATCATGGACTGACAGCCGCTGAAGGCCGGACTTCCTGCATTCCCAACACTCGCCTGAAGTCATTCTCTGATTCCGCCGTCTACTACTGTGGCGTCGACGGAAAGCGTTACGTCTTCCCCAACTTGGCCACTCACCGCACCTGGTATGACGACTTCGCCGGCGTGATCGAAGTGTCTGACGACCAGCTGGCTCGGGTTCAGCTCGGCGGCAACGTCACTTACCGTCCCGGCATCCGGCTGATCAAGATCCAGACCGATCCCAAGGTCTACGCGGTCGACGCCGGCGGCACGCTGCGCTGGATCGAGACCGAGGCTGTGGCTGCAGCGCTCTATGGATCGAACTGGAATCAAAAGGTAGACGACGTCTCCGATGCTTTCTTCGTCAACTATACGGTCGGCGAGTCGATAGCGGCCGTGACCGCGTCATAATTGTGAAGCCTAAACCCCGGACGTAAGCCCGGGGAGTGTCATTCGCATCATCTTTTCTCTCAGATTCCCCCTATTTGTCGTCCTAGGCCCTCTACCATGTCGTCCCGACCTTCTCAATTTTGTCGTCCCGGCCTCCGAGCCGGGACCCAGAAGTAAAAGAGATCGGATACTGGATCCCGGATATTGCTCACCGCATTCGCAATTCCGGGATGACAAATTTAAGAAGGGTTGCAGTTCCGGGATGACATACTAAGAAGGAATGCGGTTTCGGGATGACAGATAAATTAAAGTATTGTCGTCCCGGACTTGATCCGGCTTGCCTACCGTAGCTTTAGCGGAGGTGGGGACCCAGAAGCAAATTACAAAGGCCTAAAATCAAGATTTTACCCAATTATTCTATGTTCCCTCCAGACCAAGACGGAAAAGACGGTTTCGAGCCGATCGACTTGCCGCCGGGTGGCGATTTCGGCGCAGGATTTTCCAGCTTCGACTTCCTGAACGAGGCCGGAAACTTAAAGAAGAAAGAACCGGTCGAGGAAGGCGATACGGTGGGTGTCGGACTGCATTTCCACGAGAAGCTGAGGAAAGGCTGAGTTGAGGCCGAACGAGGCAGGAGACGGGCGCCTTCCGGGGCGTTTTGTCCTTTATCTTTCCCTCGGCGCTTTGTACAATGCTTTCGGTATTGAATCGACCATTATGCTAGGCAATCAGCTAAAAATCGGCAGTCTGACGTATCGTAGCCTGGCGGCCGCGTTGTTAGTCATAGTTGCGGTGGCACCCGTCGCCGTACTGGCTAGGACGCCCAACGACCAGTATTTCAGCGAGCTGTGGTACCTGCAGCAGATCAACGCCCCGGCGGCTTGGGACTACAGCTTGGGCATGGAGACGATACCGATCGCCGTGATCGACAGCGGCGTGGATGTCGACCATCCGGACTTGAAGGATAACATCTGGCTCAACACCGACGAGACAGCACACGACGGCATCGACAACGACGGCAACGGCTACATCGATGACCTCTACGGTTGGGACTTCATCGGTCACGACAACGATCCGCGACCCGACCTGGACGGCGAGTATTCGGTGCTCGGGGCGAACCACGGTACCATCAGTGCCGGACTGATCTCGGCCAAGGGGGACAACGGCATCGGTATCGTCGGCGTGACCTGGCAGTCGCCGATCATGGTCCTGCGCGCGCTCGACTCGATGGGCACCGGCGATCCGGACGATGTGGCCAGTGCGGTCGACTATGCCGTGGACAACGGCGCCAAGGTGATCAACCTGAGCTTCGACGGCCCGATCAACAGCCTACGTCTGGCGACGTCCCTGCGTCGCGTCTACGACAGGGGGGTATTCGTCGTGGCGGCGGCCGGCAACGCCCCGGAGGACGGTGAGGCCACGAATCTGGACCGCGAGCCGATGTATCCGATCTGTTTCGACCGCGACTCCAGCGAGAACTACGTCTACGGTGTGGCTGCGACTGACACAGGCGACCAGAAGGCATCCTTCTCCAACTACGGTGCCGCCTGCGTGGACATCAGTGCGCCCGGCAATCGGATCATCTCGACCCAGCTTTACCTGCCGGGAGACTTCGAGTTCGACGAGCCGTACGGCGGTTACTTCAAGGGGACGTCGGTGGCTGCACCGCTGGTTTCGGGTTTGGCTGCGCTGATGTTCTCGCTGGACCGGAACCTGACGCCCAAGCAGGTGACCAACATTATCACCGAGACGTCGGCCAATATCGACCAGAGCAACCCCGATTACGTCGGGCGCCTCGGACGCGGTCGGATCGATGCGGCCAAGGCCGTGATCAAGGTGGCTGAGCTGCGGAGCAAGCCACCGGCTGAGACCTATAAACCGACTTCAGCACTGACTCCGGACGGCACTTCGAACCGTTTGGTGGTCGCCTCGTCCGGCCCCGGACGCGATCCGGAGGTCAGGATCTTCACCGAGGACGGCCTGTTTGTCCGTTCGTTCAGCGCCTTTCCGGTCGGATTTCGCGGTGGCGTTTCCCTGGCTCTAGGAAATTTCGACGGAACGCGCCGCAGCAGCATCGTGGTCGGTGCGCTGGCCGGCGGCGGGCCTCACGTCCGCATCTTTGACCTGAACACCAAGCCGATCGGCGGTTTCTTCGCCTATGACGTCGGCTTCGGCGGCGGCGTCGAGGTGGCGACCGGAGATCTAGACGGCGACGGATTGGATGAGATCATAACCGGAGCCGGTCCGGGCGGCGGACCGCATGTCCGTACTTTTGACCGGCGCGGCAACGTGATCGGCGGCTTCTTCGCCTTCGACGAGTCGTTTGTCGGCGGCGTGGACGTCGCGTCGGGAGACTTGGACGGCGACGGGCTGGACGAGATCGTGGTCGGAGCCGGCGTCGGAGGCTCTTCGGTCAGGGTGTTCAGTGCGCACGGCGAAATCCTGCTGGATTTCAGGCCGTTCGGAATCGACTACGACGGCGGAATTCAGGTGGATACGGAAGACCTGAATTCGGACGGTCGGGCGGAGATAATCGTTCAGGGCAGGCGAGTCGGCGACCTTGGCGGCGTGGCGGTGTTCGACGGGTCCGGTCATTACGTCGGGCAGGGCGGATCGATTCCGTCGCTGTACGCCAGCTTGGCGAACTGGAACCTTCAGCCGCCGAAGATGGTGACGGCCTGGGGTGCCCCGGCGGGGGAGTCGCCGCAGGTGACCCTGTCGTTCCCCAGAAGATCGAACTTTTCCTTCTCGGCCTTCGAGCCGTCTTTTCGCGGCGGAGTGCGGGCCTTCATTATAGAATGACGGCCGATGGACCGTCGTGCGTCATGGACAGAGAGACAGGTATGGGCATTCGCGACCTGAAGTTGGCCGATTTCGTTGTCGGACAGGCTGGATTGGTCTGGCGTGGCGGGTCTACGGCCCATGAACTTTTACGCTTCTGCCTGGTCGGGACGGTGAATACGACCCTGGATTTCGGCGTCTACCTGCTGCTGACCAGGCTGTTCGGCTTCTGGTCAGGACATCTGCTGGCTGCCGCCGCGGTATCGTGGTGTCTGGCCGTGCTGTCGAGTTTTCTGCTGAACAACTTCTGGACCTTCGGGCACGGCACGCTGCGGCTTCGGAGCAGGATGGGCAAGTTCACGGCCGTGGCCCTGAGCGGCGGGGCCTGGAACCTGATCTTGATGGCGGCCTTCATTTGTCTGGGACTTCATGACGTGCTGGCCAAGGTCTTGGCTACGGTCGGCGTGACCGTCTGGAACTTTACGCTTCAAAAGAGATGGACCTTCGGCGGACGGACGGCCGAGACCGACGAGATCCGTCATTAGTCTTCAGTGATTTTTACCATTTTCTTATGCCCTCAGCCCCGATCTTCGACAGGAGGAACGTGCTGGTGACCGGCGGCGCCGGCTTCATTGGCTCCTTCCTGTGCGAGCGCCTGCTCCGCGACAGCAAGGTGATCTGCCTCGACAACTTCTCCACCTCCCAGCAGTCGAACATCTCCCACCTGCTCAAGAATCCGGACTTCGAGTTCATCCGCGCCGACGTCAACGCCCCGGTCGACCTGGCCGCCTACCCCGAGCTCGAGAGGTTCAAGGTCCGCCTCCAGGGCGTGCAGGAGGTCTACCACCTGGCCTGTCCGACCTCGCCCAAGAACTTCGACCGGTTCCGGAAGGACACCCTGCGCTCCAACTCCATCGGCATGAGCAATATGCTGGAGCTTGCGGTCGGCTACGGGGCCAAGTTCTTTCAGGCGTCGTCTTCGGTGGTCTACGGGCTGCGTCCCGAGGACGGCCATCCGTTCCGCGAGGACGAGTACGGCTCGTTCGACCACCTGACGCCGCGCGGCTGCTACGACGAGGGCAAGCGCTTCGCCGAGACCTCCTGCGCCACCTACCATGACGTGCACGGGCTCGACGTCCGTATAGGTCGCATCTTCCGCACCTACGGACCGCGTCAGCCGCTTTCCGACGGCCACATGATCCCCGATTTCGTGCTCGACGCCATCGACGGCCGCGATTTGGTCATCTACGGCGACGACAGCTTCAGGTCCTCACTGATCTACGTCTCGGACGTGGTCGATGGAATCATGCGTCTGATGTCGCTGCCAGAAGACCCCGGTCCGCTGAACATCGGCAGCGATTACGACATCAAGCTGTCCGACGTGGCCGCCAAGATAATGGAGATGACCGGCTCGCAGTCGAATGTGGTCTATCGTGAGCGGTTGCCGTTCATGCGCGAGCTGGGGCTGCCTGACCTGACCAAAATCAAGGAAAGGACCGGTTGGATTCCGCTCGTGTCGCTGGAGCAGGGGCTGAAGAAGACGGTCGAGTACACCGTGGCGTACAAGGATATCCTGCGTCCGCCTTTCGCCTTGTGATATGAGCGTTTTTGCCGTGGTTCCGGCCTACAATGAGGAAAAGACGGTGGCCGACGTGGTCCGCTCGCTCGGTTCGGTGACGGATCGGGTGATCGTGGTGGACGACGGCTCGACTGACCGGACCGGACCCGAGGCCGACGGCGCCGGGGCGCTGGTCCTGCGCCATCTCTTCAATCGCGGACTGGGCGCGGCCATCGGGACCGGACTGCGTCATGCCTTGGACTTGGACGCCGATGTAGTACTGACTTTCGATGCGGACGGCCAGCATCGGGCCGAGGACGTGCCGCACCTGATCGGGCCACTGCTCGACGGTCGGGCCGACGTGGCGATCGGAGTGCGGACATTGGACCGCCATATGATGCCCCGTAGCCGGCGCACAGCCAACTGGATCGGTAATGCCCTCACCTTCGCCCTGTTCGGCCTGTGGGTCCAGGACAGCCAGTCCGGCCTGCGGGCTTTCACCTCTTCTGCCGCTTCCCGTCTCGACCTGCGCTGCGACCGGATGGAGGTGTCGTCCGAGATAGTACGCGAGATCAGGCGTCATCGGCTGCGTCTGCACGAGCAGCCCATCCGGCCCGACTACACTCCGTATTCCCTTTCCAAGGGTCAGGGTTTCGTTGCCGGCCTCAAGACCGCCGGACGGCTGGTCCTGCACCGGGTCATGAGGTAACCTTCCGATTCTATGCATCTGATTCAGGTCACCATCATCGCCTTTGCCCTGTTCGCCGTCTGGCGGACCGTCATCAAGTTTCGGTCGGGCGAGCTGGGCCGTTTTCATCTGGTGCTGTGGCTGCTGCTGTGGGCCGCGGCCGGATTTCTGGTCGCCCTGCCGCAGGCCACCAGCTGGCTGGCCGTACTGGCCGGCGTGGGCCGTGGCGTGGACGTGGCTATCTACCTGTCAGTGGTGGTTCTTTTCTACCTGACGTTCCGCCTGTTCGTGCGTCTGGAGAAGATCGAGCATGACATCACCCTGTTGGTCAGGGAGATGGGGCTCAAGGACCGTCGTCCTGGAGCTCTGGAGGAAAAAGACCGCGCCGACGAAGGGTCGCGTTCCGGTCGGACATAACCCACGACGCCCATGTCGTTACCTAAGATACCGAAAGTCACGGTCATCGTTCTGACCTTCAACTCGTCCAAGTACCTGGACGGGTGTTTTGGCACCCTGGAGAAAATTAACGCCGAGGGTTTGGAGGTCAAAGTCATGGTCGTGGACAACGGTTCGTCCGACGGCACGCCGGACGAGATTCGGCGCCGTTGGCCGTCGTTCGAAGTGGTCGACACCGGCAGCAACTTGGGTTACGCCAGCGGGAACAACGTCGGCATCAGGCTGGCCATCGAGCGGGGCGCGGACTACGTCTACCTGCTGAACCACGACACCGAAGTCGGACCGGATTTTCTGGTCGAGGCGGTGCGAGTGGCCGAGTCAGATCCCCAAGTCGGCAGCGTGCAGTCGCTCCTGCTGCTTCATCCGGACCGTGAGCTGGTGAACAGCACCGGCAACGCCATACATTTCCTCGGCTTCGGCTACTGTCAGGACTACCGGCGGAGTGTGGACCGGATCGACGTCGAGACCGTACGCGAGATTCCCTATGCCTCAGGTGCAGCCGTTCTGTGTCGCTTGGCCGCACTGAAGCAGGTGGGCGACTTCGACGAACGTTTCTTCATGTATCACGAGGATCTGGATCTGGGCTGGCGACTGCGGTTGGCCGGCTACCGGAACGTGCTGGCGCCCAAGTCGGTGGTCTGGCACAAGTACGAGTTCTCGCGGAGCATCGGCAAGTGGTACTACATGGAGCGCAACCGCTATCTGGTCCTGTTCAAGAACCTGCGCCTGCGGACGCTGATCGTGCTGGCGCCCTGTCTGGTCCTGGCCGAGGCCGGCATGGCCGTTCCGGCGGCGTTCGGCGGCTGGTGGGGCAAGAAGGTCAGGGCCCTGACCTATTTCCTGCGGCCGTCGGTCTGGAGCTACATCATCAGGGAGCGCGAACGTGTGGCTGCCTGGCGAAAGGTGAGCGACCGGGAGATCTTTTCGCTGTTCACGCCGACCGTCCGCGATCAGGAGAAGGCCAGTCTTTTTGCCGAATGGGTAGTCAATCCGCTGTTCGAGGTGACTTGGAAGGTCGTCCGGCCGTTCATCCGCTGATCCGCATGACGGGCCAGAGGATCGCCATCGTGACTCCGACTTTCCTGCCGTACCGCGGAGGCATGTGCGTCGTGGCCGAGCAGGACGCACGCCAGCTCGCTGCCTTGGGGCATGAGGTGGACGTGCTGGTGCCGTCGGGCGACGGCGTCGGTGAGGTTGGCGGCTATTCGGTCAAGGCCCTGCGCATCTGGTTCAGGTACGGCAATGCCGCCCTGGCGCCCGGAGCGTTCTCTGCCTGTAGTGATTACGACTTGATTGTGTTGCACTATCCGTTTTTCGGCGGTGCCGAACCGGTGGCGCTGGCCCGGTCGCTCGGTCGCTGTCGTCGGCTGGTCGTCTATTATCATATGGACGTCTTTGGTCATGGTCTGGTCCGGGCGGTGGCGGCGGTGCATGGTCGGACGTTCCGGCCGTGGATTCTCGAACAGGCGGACAGGATTTTGGTGACCAGCTTCGACTATGCGCGATCTTCGGTAGTCGGTCCGACGCTCACGGCGGATCCGGAGCTCTTTCGGGAGCTTCCGCCGGCGGTGGATACCGAGCGGTTTCGTCCGGGGGAGAAGCCGGTCGAACTGATCAGGAGATACGGGCTCGATCCGAAGCGGCCGACGGTAGTATTCGTCGGAGGGTTGGATCAGGCTCACTATTTCAAGGGCATTGAAGTGCTGATCAGGGCGCTGGCGGTCGGCGATCTGTCCGGGCTGCAGGCGGTGGTGGTCGGCGGCGGCGAGCTGCTCGGAAGCTACCGTACTCTGGCCGAGAGAATGGGCGTGGCGGATCGGCTCGTCTTCTCCGGGCCGGTTTCGGACGACGAACTGCCGTCATATTACCTTTTGGGTGACGTATTCGCCTTTCCGTCGTTGGACCGCTCCGAGGCGTTCGGCATCGCCGCATTGGAGGCCATGTCTTGCGGCGTACCGGTGGTGGCGAGCGACCTGCCCGGAGTCAGGACCATCGTCCGTACCGGACAGACCGGATATTTGGTCCGGCCCGGAAGCGTCTCCGCCTTGGCGGCGCGCATTCTGGACGTGATCGGGGACGAGCGACGTCGGACCAAGCTCGGTGCTGCCGGCCGCGAGATGGCAGTCGCCGAATATTCCGAACTGCACCGCATTGACGCCTGGGAACGAATCTCATCGGAACTGTTCGCCGACCTATGAGGGTGCTGATAGTCTCGAACCTTTACGGGCGGCTGGCTCGTGGCGGGGCCGAACGGGTCGTAGAGATCGAGGCCGCTGGCCTGCGGGAGCGCGGTCATGAGGTGGCGGTGGTTTCCGGTGTTCCGTCAGTCGGACGGAAGAGTGGCGTGACCGGAATCGGGCATGAGGTCGGCTCGGACGGCACGGAGTTATTTACCTACTTTCCGCCCAACACGTGTTTCTATACCGAACTTTCCGGACGGTCCTGGCTCGGTCGCCTGATTTGGCATTGGCTCGACATCTTCAACTGGCGGTCGGCCAACATTTTGGCCCGTCTCGTCACCGACTGGCGTCCGGATATAGTCCATACTCACAACCTGATGGGTCTTGGTTTCGCCATACCGGCCAAACTGCGACAGTCCGGCATCAGGCACGTGCATACCGTCCATGACGTGCAGCTGCTGCATCCGTCTGGTCTGCTGCCTTCGGGCTGGACCGGTCCGCGTTGGCTGCACGAACGAGCCTACATCTGGCTGATGAGGCAGATGATGGGTTCGCCGGAGACCGTGTCGTGGCCGTCGGAGTTCGTCCGTGACCTGCATCTTCGGTTCGGCTTTTTTCCGCATTCGAGGCAGGTGCTGTTGAGGAATCCGGTTTCGGCGGTTCGTTCCACCGGGGAAAGGCGTATCGGTACGCCTCGGACCTTCCTGTTCGTCGGTCAGCTCGAGGAACATAAGGGCATTCTCGATCTGGTGATGGCCTGGTCGCAGTGGACCGATCGGGGTGACGCCAAACTGGTCGTGGTCGGCGACGGAAGTTTGGAGTCGGAGGTTCGTCGAATTTCGGCCGGCGATCCTAGCGTCGAATGCCGCGGACGTCTGCGGCCGGAAGACTTGGCGAATGAGTTCGCTGCCGCCGATTGGCTAGTGGTGCCCTCGCGGGTAATCGAGAACGCGCCGACCGTGATCGTCGAGGCGTTGGCCTGCGGACTTCCGGTCATGGCCGCGCGCACCGGCGGCATTCCAGAGCTGGTTCGGGACGGGGAGAACGGCCTGCTGTTCGAGCCGGGGGATGCGGTCGCACTGGAGGAGGCATTGGTCAGTACAGAAGGTCTAAGTTTGACGGTCCAACCATCAGTCGATCCGTCCATGGACGAGTTTTTGGACTCACTCGGACATGTTTTGTTCGGTAAATAGGCGTTGTTTTGGCTCACCAATAACGAATATATCCAGTCATACTTGACAAATCCCGTCAGGTGTGATATAGTGCTGATTGTGTTGGATCGGGCCGTGGAACAGAGGCGTCAAGCCTCCACTTCGCCCGATCGCACAGACCCCTCTTAGGGGTCAATAAGTCCCCCTCGACCTGAACGGTCGGGGCGGGTAGGCAGGGGGCTGGGACTTTCGCCAAAGGTCCACCCCCATTTTGTCCCTCTTAGGGACATAACCATTTCCCCGTCAATGGGGGAGAAAGGGAAGGGCCTCGTGGAGAGGTGCCTCTAGACGCGCCACCTGCA
>Ga0051987_10001819_pt1 | contig 10602 bp, 21 predicted proteins | sample CryGey08umfilter_2_FD_58083 | JGI IMG/M metagenome (GOLD analysis project Ga0051987, IMG submission 58083) | Groundwater microbial communities from aquifer in Utah, USA - Crystal Geyser 4/10/14 0.8 um filter | ecosystem: Environmental > Aquatic > Deep subsurface > Groundwater | place: USA: Utah... | reverse complement strand
TACATTTGACAATTCGGCGACACAAAAGTTTGGAACCGCTTTAGCGATACAAACGGTTAAAACAGGAGAAACATCACTAGGGACTAGAATATATATTGATGAAAATGCTAGAGTTGGGATATATCAGGATTCCCCCACCTCAACACTTCATGTTACAGGTTCGCAATCGTGGAACTCGGCAACAAGTTTTGGCGACAACGCAATGGTTTTGCCCGGTGCAGGGGGTGCTACATTCCCGCTTATTGCATCAACAAGAGACCGGATATATATGATTGCCCCGACAGCTAATTGCACCGTATCGCAAAACGGGGGCGAAGGCGTAGGGAACTTTTTAGTATTAAACGGGACCGCTGCGACTAGTCATGCCCTCACAAATGGATCGCTTTATTTTGCTTATAATACCGGATCTCTATGGATAATATACGGAATCAAATGATAAATTTATTTTACAAAATACGGTTTTATTTTTTAGGGGCTAGAAAACCAATCGAGTACTCGGATTGCCCCCGTGACATGACAACGATCCTAGAATATGATTTTTCAGGCGATTTATTCAGACTATTTAATAAGTACTATTCAGAAGGGAGGGAGGCTTTAGCGGGGAAAGATCGGGCTATACCTCAACTTTCTTGTATCAGGAAGCAAAACGGTATTTTAGTATTAAGCACTCATGTAAACCACAATCCGGAAAACAAAAATGAGTTTCCCTTCGCATGTGGTCGGTTATCGAGTAAAGGCAATTTTGAACAGCTATATGGTAAATTTGAACTTGTCTGCAAAATACCTAAATCGGAGGGGTTATATTGGCCAGCGTTCTGGCTTTATAGCAAAGGATGGCTCCCCGAGGTAGACGTATTTGAAGCGATGAAGCCTGAATATCACGAAGAAACTAAAACAGTTACTGCAACTTTTCACTATCTGCAAAACGGTATTCATAAACAAATCGGTCAACGGCTCACGGGGCGTGTTGATTTATCAAAAGATTTTCATAAATTTGGCCTATTGTGGGAGAAGGAAAAAATGGTCTGGTACATAGACGATATGCCTATTAATGTTTTGAGAGGGAAAAGTCCCACGGAACCGATGCACATTGAAATAAATACAGCGATTGCCGGGGGGGTCACGACAAAGGAACTAGGGAATAAAATAGGAGAAATGGAAGTCAAATCATTATTTATACACGAACTATTATGAGTACATTAGATCAGGAATTCCTAGACGAATTCAAAAAGCAAACGATGAAGGGCGTTACATGGCTTATTGGAGTATTAATCATGGGTGCTATTCTGTTTTATTTCTCCTCTACAGCGGCGATTGATTCCCTTACGCAGGATCAAAAGATGTTAAGGTCTAAACAGGATGAAATGTATAATAAAATCGAGTATTTAAGAGACAGCAAACTCGATCGCAATGACTTTAAAGAATCAATAAACGAGATAAAAGGTTCTATCAGAAGAATCGAAAGTAAAATCAAATAACTAAAAAGATGAAAAATTTAAAAGACACATTAACGACAGTATTCGGCATCTTAGGTGCTATTTCGGGAGCGGTTATCGCCGCCTCACAATCAGGGATTACATTGCCCTCGATTGTCATTACCGTAGCTACCATTGTGGCCGCAATTTCGCTGGCAATTATCGGTTGGGCGAACGGTAAGAATGCTGACATGAGCAGCAAATCACCTTCTCAGATCAAAAAACAACAGGTTGAGAAGTAATTTAGACACGTTCTAAATTACTGTTTGTGGTTAAATCAGGTTGTTTTATTTGTACTTTTGTGAGTGAACTAAATACTAAATCATGACCCCAAAAGCCAAAGCCCGTTATCTTGTAGAGTTATTCACCCCGAAAGGATGTGATTATCCTGAACTAATCGCAGAAGAACACGCCATATCGCTATGTAAAGAGATGCTAAAAGAATCATTAAGGCCTGTATTTTGGCGGGCTGTGATTAATGAAATACCTTATATCACAAAGCTATGATTTTCTTTGAAATAGAAGAGTTCGATTCGCCGGATGAACCAGGTTCAGGGGCGAAGATGAATAAACACGTTCTGAATCAAATTGATTTAGCAAGAGCAACAGCGTGTGTACCGTTTAAAATAAACTCAGGATACAGGACAACAAAACACAATCAAAAGATTGTGGGTTCTCCTACCTCCTCCCACTTAGGAGGCTGGGCGGTTGATATTCATTGCGACAATTCGGGCTACCGTGAAAAGATTGTTTACAGTTTGATGCTTGCCGGGTTTCGTAGGATAGGAATTGCAAACACCTTCATTCATGCGGACATGGACCCATTTAAATCAACAGCCATGTGGTTGTATTAAAACTATTTATATGGCAACTATTATAAACTACGAAATCATTAACGGAACACGATCCGAAAAAAAAACTGTCTCACATCCGGTCGTAACCCTTGCGGAGGTGAAGGCTTTTAAGTCTTTTTTATACGAAAAAGAGAAGAGGGATCCGAAGGAGTATGATATTGTTTTTGGGTTCTCCGGGATGGGTAATTACAATCACCTTTTATATTACTAAAATGAAAACAAAACTAATTTTTATCGCAATTATTGGTATCATGATAGCCGTGATTTCGTGTGTTGGGCATCTATATTTAAAGGAAAAGAAAATCAAACATCGGTGGGAGCAAAACTACAACCTTGTTAAAGCCGATTTAAGCCGTTTTAAGGACAAAACAGGTCAACAGGCTGTCAAGCTACATGAGACACAATTAACGCTCGCAGAGGTCAGGAAACAGAATGGAGAGCTGTATCAGGAGGCATTGAACCTAAAGGTAAATAAAAGGCAATTAGAACAGCTTTTATCCGTCAAGACCGAAACGATTTATGATTCTGTTTTGATCCCGGTTCACGACACTACAATAATTAGGTGGAAAGACACCATTAGCCAGATCGCCTATATGAACACGAAATGGTTAGATGTCTCGATTGCAGTAAGAGATAAGGAACTTGAAATACTGAATTACACCAGCCGTGACGAGGTAATTATAATTGTGCATTGGTTTAAAGACAATAAGTTTTTTTTATGGCGGTGGTTTGAGCGGAAGAAATGGGGTGCTTCGATTAAGTCAATGAACCCTCATAGCGTGATCACGCGGGCCGAGAATATAAAAATCACAAAGAAAGTCGGGCGGTAGTTTTTTTGTCGTATATTTGGGTCTTGGTTTCTTGGGATTTAGTTAGTTTAGGGGTTGGCGAAAGTTGACCCCTTTTTATTTAGAATGAATTACAAAAAAAACTTGACATTTTATTTAGATCGTTGTATTTTAGCAGCCTGATTCTAAATAGGCGTCCTACGCCACTAACATAGAAGTGAAACCCTGCCTTAACGGTGGGGTTTTTTATTTAAAGTTAACAATATCAATAATTTATCTGTTTAACTAATATTAAACGTTTAATATTATACATTTACTTGACTTTGTATATCAAAATGTAGTATCTTTACACCATAGAAACCAACTAATAGAAATCATGACAACAATTTGTAACATAAGCGGAATAGAGTTTGAAGCAACAAACGGACGCCAAAAAAACCATCCTTTAGTTTCTCAATTAATGAATGATTTAAACAAATATGATGGCGATCGTTATCATAGTGTTAAAAATGCTATAATTGAAAGAAAGGGAACCTTTGCATCGATTAACGAAGTAATCGAATTTGCAAAGAGCATTAAGGCTTCTAAAGAAGAAGATATTTTTGAAGAAGATACAAACACGGATGCAGTTTATTATTAAAAAAATAGAAACCATGAAAAATTCAAGAACCTATTTCGTGATCAGCACCACAAACTCCATTATGGAGGGCTGGTCAATTTTTGGCCAAGGGCCAAAAGAGGAATGCAAAAGGATTCAATTAAATGATCCTGCATTTCAAGGTATCGACATTTATGCCGATACTTTAAATAAAAACTCTCGAGTAGTCTCGAGAACAGAAGCAAAAAAGTACTTTAAACTTGATGTATAACTAAAAACCCCCTGCGCTATCGGGGTAACGGGCAAAAAACATGAAAATATTAACAGAAGTGAACAAAGTATCATTGCTACTTGAAGAAACCAAAAACAAAATCAAGGAGTTTCACCAAAACCAGAACCTCGTACAGTTCGATCAGGAAATGGCTATATTTCCTATTGATCTAAACATGACTACGATCAGCTACACAGTCGAGGTTTTTGGATCAGTTACAAGGGAGGTAACGAAATACACGCCTAGAACAAGAGACAATGATGAGGAGGTTGAACTGTCGGAATCCGCTATATTCATTGGTGAGGTTGCTATCTTTGACCAAGCAGGTGATTTATACTATTCGGATGAACTTAACTTTAAATTTTAAAACCATGAACTTACTCAAAAAAATTAAAACCGAACATTTGCAGACGCTCGTTACAAAGCATGATGAGTTCCCATTGACGGTAAAGGAAATATACACCAGCCTGCAAAAAGACTGGTGGATTGACCTAACTGTCTTTGAGGCAGGTAAACTAATCGAATTTGTCGCACCAGGGACACACACCGAGGACGTGGATTCACTTTTTGAAAAGGAGCTATGAACCAACCAACAAACACCCCATACAGCTTATTGCAGAATGCAAAGATTCTGCATAAAGACTTGAGAAAACAGCGGTGGACTGATGACTTAATCGGGGTCATTCTCGAACCTAAGAAATATTTAGTATCGCCAAGACAAATAACCGAACACCGGATAAAGGAGGTCGATAAAATCAGCGAGGAGTATATTAAAATCCTGTGCGAAATATTCCCGGACACCATGCCGGAATACTGGGAGGGGAAAACTGACTGGAATGGCTGCTTAGATGCGTTATTTCAGAATTACAAAGCCTCCGATTTTGAAGCAAACACCGATCTGGTGTTGTTGATGAATTTGATACAAGAAAGGAAATATTGTAAAACACTTTTTAATAAATATTTGTAATCATGTGGAAAAAATGCTACGAATTGGAACTAGGGCAAACGGTGTCTAATATACCGAATGCTATTGCATCAGAAAGGCTTACTCGTGTTCCAGGAGGATGGGTGTATACTTACGGGGACATGGCGGGGACGTCAACTATATTTATCCCTTTTGATAATGAATTTGTTTACTCATCAAAATCAATCCCCATTATGTAATTTATACACAATCTAAATAATACCTATTAAAAAAAATAGTACTTTTAACACTAACTAAATCTTAAAACCATGAAAAAAACTAAAAAGTTAAATTTTAACGATTGGAGTAAATACATTCATGACGAATGTAGAAAAAGCAGTAGGCAGGTGGGTTTTAATACGTTATTAAAATAAGAAGTCATGTCACAAAAAAAAGAACATTGGAGATCCCTGATGGGTAAAGAGTTCCTAATAGGTGAGGAACTTAATGGACAGGATGTCACATTAACGATTAAAAACGTATTAATTGAAGAACTCCAAAACGCAAAGGGTAAAGAAAAAAAGCCAGTGATGACATTTGATGGTACTGATAAAAAAGTGGTTATGAATGTTACGAATATGAAGTCGGTAGCTAAAGCCCTTAAAAGCCCTTACCCAGAAGATTGGGTAGGCCAGCGTATCACGCTCACTCCTGTATCTGGTTACTTCTTCGGTGAGCAACAAACGGTGATCCGTATCAAACAAGATTTTTCAAAAGTTAAAATTAATTAGACATGAAAATTCATAAAGATTTAATTCAGGGTAGCCCGGAATGGATGTATGCAAAGTTGGGTAAACCGTCCGCTTCAAATTTCGGGAGGGTAATGGATTCTTATTCTGAACCTGAATACTATGTAGACAATGCCGTGAACCAAAAAAAAGGCATTGCCGGCACTTTAAAAAACACTCCCGGATTTGGTGATGGGGCGAAAACATACGCTATTGAGTTGATTGCTGAAACACTACTCAATGAACCTACATTTACGCATGTAAATTATGCAATGGAACACGGCAACGAATATGAGCCGTATGCAAGGGAAATATATGAACGTGACAACAAATTGCCTGTTATCCAAGTAGGTGGTATTGAATCTGATGGACTTTGGTATTCCCCTGATGGATTGGTTGGGGATGATGGTTTGATTGAGATAAAATGCCCACAGCCAACGAACCATATACGTTTCCTTTTGGACGGCGAGATTGATAAAAAGTACATAACACAAATGCAGTTTGGGCTAATGGTGTCAGGTCGTAAATGGTGCGACTTTATATCGTTTCATCCCGATTTCCCGGATGCCCTTAAAATAAAGGCGGTGCGGATTTATCCTGATCTTGAGTACCACTACGAGATGAAATTACGTGCCGATGAGTTTAAAAAATTAATACTAACTATAAATAATAAACTATGTCATTAAAAATCGAATGTGAATTTAAAGCGGCTTCAAAGCCCACAACCTACGGAAACGAAGGTAAAACGTACACCAAATTTTGGTGTGACACCGAAACTAAAAGCGAATATCCTAGTATGGTAGAGTTTCAATTCTTTGGCGAAAAGCTGGACGTTACAAAATTAAAACCGGGGCAACCGATAACCGTTCACTTTAATATCAGCGGGCGGAAAAACGAATGGGAAAAAGACGGTGTAAAAAAATCCGGGTTCTTTCAAAATCTGATGGCGTGGAAAATTGAGGCGGACACGACAACGCAACGGATCGCACCGGCTCAGGCTGATTCCACGGATGTGCAGGATGCCATACCGTTTTAAATTGAGGAATGAGTTGACTTATTAATAAGGTAAAAAGAGCAAAAATGAAAGAAAAAGCGATGTGGTGGATTGCTAACGGAGAAACTGGCACGAGTTCAAAAACAATGTGGAATTGTTTAATAGGGAATTCCAATTTTTCAGTAGATCATCCCTATGATCCAGATGATTTTTCAAGATGCTATAAACTTTTACAGGCTGTCCCTGAATGGAAAATAGAACTTCATAAACTTAAACTACTGTCTAAAGAATGGGATAACCTTGTCGAAAACTGGGATAAGCTGACAGAAATGTTTGAGGAAAACCAGAGAACGGGATGGCAAAATTCAAAGAAAATCGGAATGTATGAATTTATGCAGACGCTCATTTAACATTGCGGATAACGAAAAAGTAAAAAAGCAGGTGGGAATTAAAAGCACGTCACTATCAAACTATAAAAATGTAAATTAAATGAATAAACATACTAATACAGATAAACCCCAAATCGCAAAAACCTGTTGATTTATATGATTGGATTTTAACAAAATATGCAAATGAAAACGACAAGATTATTGACACACACTTAGGGAGCGGAAGTATTGCAATAGCAATAGACAAAGCAAACACCTTAGATAAAAAGAACCTGACATTTGTAGGCATTGAACTAGACCCCGATTATTTTCGGGCGGCAGTAGAACGATTCAAGAACCACAAACACCAATGCGTGCTTTTTTAAGGTTCAACATAACTACCTACTAACCAAATTATTTATAATGCCATCATTATTTTCAGGAATAGAATAATTTTTTATTAAACATGCAATCTTAATGAAAATTTAGTTATATTTGTAATTGGTAATGCAGCTACCATCAAAAAAATAGTAACCGTATCACACCTAGTAAGGGCTGCATCCTGAACGGTGGATGCGGTTTTTTAATTTTACGTACATGAAAATATTTAGAACTGACGGCTCTGGAACCGTTAACAAGCCGGAAAGGTTGTTGAAAGTGATCGGTAAGATCATAGATAAAGTCGGATTGACAAATGGATTAATAGACAATATCGAAAGTATCGAGGATAAAAAAGGCCTCCTGACAGTATCACTTAAGAAACCTTTTGCCAATGATTTGGATGAAACTTACCTACTGTATTTATTTATAGTTGAGTGGGTTAAATTTGGCGAGTCAAGTGATGACGTTGTAATTTATTCCTACTGATATGAGAGATACTTTAAAAGAATATGCAGAAATGCTATTCGAGGAGGGGTTCAATCCTATACCCGTAAACAACGAAAAGGTTGTAACCCTGCCAGCCAACTCAAACTATCTTTATGAACGTAGGCCATTCCGTGAGTATGATTATACAACTTACGGTATCGGGATAACAGGAGGAGTCGCTTCCGAAGGATTGGAGGTAATAGATTTTGATAAACATCAAGGACAAGATATACAATCTATATTTGAATCTTTTGTTAGCGATGAGTTAGTTAGGAATATGATAAATGAAAAACTTGTGTGTGTTTACAAGACCCCTTCCGGCGGGTATCATATACTGTACAGAACAAAGAAGTTAGAAAGCTGCCAAAAAATCGCCAAGTGGGAAGACGGTGAATTAATGATCGAAACTAAGTCCGGTGGCGGGTATGTTGTTTGTTACCCAACTTATGGTTATACTCATTATGGTGGTGCTGAATTACTGAAAATATCCACTATTGAAAATGCCGAAAGAGACTATCTAATTGACCTAGCAAGGTCATATACAAAAGTTAATTTCATCGCAAAGTCACGGGTAGCTGGTGGTAAAGAGTGGGGTAAATGGGATGATAATACAGCTTGGGGAAAGTTTAATAAGGATGGTGAAGACGAAGTAAAAAGGTTACTCGAGAAACGAGGGTGGAGTTATATAAGCTCACGGAAATTGGATGGTGTAGAGCTATGGATGAGACCCGGCAAAATTAAGGGTATAAGTGCGACTTTTGGAAAGTTTAAAAATATGTTTTATAACTTTTCAGGGGCAAAGGATGCAGAACCTTTTGAACAGCTGAAAGCATATACACCTACTGATGTTTTAATGTTACTTAAATTCGGCGGCGATTGGTATAAGACTAAAGAATATTTACTGGAAAAATACGATATGAATCCAGTAATTTATGACGATGATAAAATAATTCGTATGCCGTTTCCGATACACGTTTTCCCGGCAAATGTTCAGTATATTATTAATGCAATGAATGACGGTTTGAATTATTCAAAAGACTTTTTATCTGTTTCTTTTATGTTTACCATTGCTTCAGTAAACGGAAACAGCACAAAACTAAGAGTAAAAAACGGATGGATTGCTCCAACTGTCTTTTGGTTTGCTGTTGTAGGTGAGCCAGGTACAATGAAATCACATCCAATATCCACAATGATAGAACCTCTAAAAGACATTGATAAATATAATAAGTCTATATATGATAATGAAATTAAAGAATGGGAGGCAGATGAAAAGAAAGGTAGAAAGCCCGGTTTTAAACAAATTATTGTAACTGACTACACACTTGAATCTTTGCACGAGATACATAACCGAAACACCCGAGGTTTAGGTTTGTATAGGGATGAGTTGGTTGGCTTTTTAGGAGACATGAATAAATACAGGAAAGGATCGGATGAGCAGTTTTGGCTGGAATCATTCAATAACAAAAGCTACATAATAAACAGAGTGACTAAAGACCCGGTATTAATTGATAATACAATGATAAACATAATAGGGTCAATACAGCCGCAAGTACTTGCTAATGTGGTGGCAAATAATGCGGACAATGGCCTGGTGGATAGGTTTCTTTTTACAAGTGCGGAATCTGAAATATATCCTTTATCGCTTAATGATGTGGATATGGATGTTATCAGATTTTATACAAACTCAATTCATACCATCAACGCAGCATCAAAGTACGACAAAGAAGAAGGCCCCACACTATTGGAAATGTCAAAGGAGGCATTATTCAAAATGATTGAGATAGATACCAGACTTTGTGAAATACAGCGGAGTGATGACGAAACAAACGGGATAAAAAACTACATCAATAAAATGAAAACATATCTACCTCGTTTTGCTTTGCTACTTTTTATAATTGATTACTTTTATGATGAGAATATCGCTGATACAATGATAGAACTTGACCACATGAATAGAGCTGAACATTTAGTGAACTATTTTATTAATTCGGCTCGCGGAATATTCAACGCCTCAGAGAAAACTAATGAGATAACCGTAGTTAATCGCATAATGAAGCAGCAGGGAATGACAAAAGCGGAGCAGATTAAAAAGCTACATCAAAAGGGATATTCAGGAGTTGATATAGCAAAAATTATAAAATCACCTGCTAGTTATGTATCTAAAGTATTGAGTAACAGTAAATAAAATGAAAAGTTATACTTATACTTATACTATAACCTCCTCTTACGAAAGTAAGGGGGTAGGGATATTTCTATATAGTATAATATATAGTATAATATATCTTATAGTTAATTAAATATCAAATAATTATGGCAAAAAATCAGTATAATAATAGTATAATATGAGTATAACTTTTAACAACCAAGCCCGAGCAGACCTAATGCTCAACTATTTCAAAGCAGCCTCACCCGGAATCTACCCAGTAACCCCGGATCAGGTCGATTTAATCAAAGAGTACTGGGAAACTTTGCACGTTTACACGGGAGCTGAGTTTACATTTAATGAGGAATTTAATAAAATCAGGAAAGATGAATGCACAAGAACTGAGAATTAAAAATTGGTGTATGAGATTTGATAATTCTGAATTTCAAATATCAGGGATAGAAATTTCACAAATGGATAATTTCCAAATTGAGTTAAGTCCAAAACCCATCAAACTAACAGAAGAATGGCTAGTGAAGTTCGGGTTTGTTA
>Ga0051987_10001814_pt1 | contig 10627 bp, 10 predicted proteins | sample CryGey08umfilter_2_FD_58083 | JGI IMG/M metagenome (GOLD analysis project Ga0051987, IMG submission 58083) | Groundwater microbial communities from aquifer in Utah, USA - Crystal Geyser 4/10/14 0.8 um filter | ecosystem: Environmental > Aquatic > Deep subsurface > Groundwater | place: USA: Utah... | reverse complement strand
CGGAATGCCGGTCCAGCGGGAAACCACTTCGGCAATGTCTTCTTCGGTCACCTCTTCTTTCAGGATTTTTTGGTCGCTTTGAATTTTGGCCAGTTTATTTTCCAGTTTTTTAATGTCTTTTTCCAACGCCGGAATCTGGCCGTAGCGAATTTCGGCCACCTTCTGAAGCTCTCCTTTTCTCTCTTTCACTTCCGCTTCGCTTTTCAGCTTATCGATTTGCGATTTATCCTGCCTGATTTTGCCGATAATGTCTTTTTCGCTTTTCCAATGCAGTTCCAGCTGCTGGCTTTTTTCTTTGATTCCGCTCAGCTCTTTTTCAATCGTCTTCAGCTGCTCTTTGGTTTCAGGATCACTGTCTTTAGCCAGCGCTCTCTTTTCGATTTCCAGCTGAACTACCCGGCGGTGCAGCTTATCTAATTCTTCCGGCATGCTGTCAATTTCCATGCGCAGAGCCGAAGTGGCCTCGTCAATCAAATCCACCGCCTTGTCCGGCAAAAAACGATCCGAGATATAGCGGTGCGAAAACTGGGCCGCGGCAATAATCGCGCCATCCGTTATTCGAACGCCGTGGTGCACTTCGTATTTTTCCTTAATGCCCCTTAAAATGGCAATGGTGTTTTCTACGGACGGCTCGCCGATGTAAACCGGCTGGAACCTTCTTTCCAAAGCCGCGTCCCTTTCAATATATTTTTGGTATTCTTTTAAAGTGGTGGCGCCGATCGCATGCAAAGTTCCCCGCGCCAAAGCCGGCTTAAGCATATTCGAAGCATCCACCGCTCCTTCGGCCGCGCCCGCTCCAACAACGGTATGCAGTTCATCAATGAATAAAATGATTTTTCCGGCGGCCGCTTCCACTTCTTTTAAAACCGCCTTGAGCCGCTCTTCGAATTCGCCGCGGAACTTTGATCCGGCCACCAAAGAACCCACGTCCAGCGCCAACAGTTCTTTGTCTTTAATGGATTCCGGAACATCGCCGGAAACGATTCTTTGGGCCAGCCCTTCCACAATGGCCGTTTTGCCGGTACCGGGCTCGCCGATTAAAACGGGATTGTTCTTTTTGCGGCGGGATAATACTTGCATGATCCGGCGGATTTCATCATCGCGGCCGATTACCGGGTCCAGTTTCTCTTCGCGCGCCTGCTTGGTTAAATTGACGCTGTATTTTTCCAAAGCCTGGTACTTGCTTTCCGGATCCGGCGAATCCACTTTTTGAGTGCCGCGTACTTCGGCCAGCACCTTTAACACGCTGTCGTAATTGATCTTGGATTCCGTAAGTAACGCCTTGACCTTGGTATCAATGTTTAGCATCGCCAAAAAAATATGCTCCGTGGAAATGTATTCGTCTTTTAATTTGGATGCTTCTTTTTGGGATTGATCCAGTATTTTTTTAAAATCTTCGGTAATGTACATCTGCCCCACTGTTCCCGGGCCGGATGCCTTGGGAATTTTGGCAATTTCCGCCTGGATTTGATTTTTCAACGGTTCTTCTGGAACTTCCAGTTTTTTTAAAATGGATAAAATCAAAGATTCGCTCATGGTAATAAGCGCCATTATCAGATGCAATCCATCCACCTGCTGCTGTCCGCTTTCCGAAGCGATGCCCTGGGAGTTTTGGATTGCCTCTTGGGATTTGAAAGTAAAGTTTTGGGGAGACATTTGTTTAAATGTAGGCGAGACGCCGGCGTCTCGCTTTCAGCTTTTTAGGGATTAGCACTCTAATGTTGAGAGTGCTAATTTGATTATATTCATTATATTAATACGTGTCAACCCCATCAGAAATTTCTTCTCAATTTCGATAATTGTGCTATTAAGATAGTAATTTCTAACGGGGTCTAGAAAGGATTAACCCTCATGATTGATTAAGGCTAGTTATGTCCGGGCTTCTAACGGGATAAACTTAAAAAGCGTTGGGGTTTGGGGAAAATGCTTTGCCACAAAAGACGAAATAAGCAAAAATCAAAGAACGCAAATCATTTTCCCCAAAACTCTTTGGTACTTTCTAGTTATAGAAAGTACAATCAAATAGCTTTACTTTATCCCCTATTTCAGGTAAGATTGGAGTGGTTTTACTTGTTTAGTTCGCGCAAATCAGTTATGACGCCATCGCTTCCCCCTAGTTCGCGAGCTAACTCATTTATAAAAACATGTCATTCATAAATACCCTTCCGTATATTAGCAATCCGATAGAAGAATTTTCGGGTTACAAATATGTGAGCTGGGAAAAAGATATCTACCCCAAATTCAAAGGCGGCACTAAACTGAAAGAATTGCAATTTTTTGCTGAAATTCTCAAAAAACTTAACCTGCGAAGCATTTTGGATTTAGGCGTTGGCGGCGGGCTTGATCTGGCCGGAATCTTGCAGGTTTTAAAAAAAGACAAGTATCAAATCAATAGCGCCGAAGCGAATGAAGTTGATGATGAGTTTATTCGGCAAGCAAAATTTCTCTTTAAAAATAAAAAGATAGACATCCCCATTCACAAAGCAAACTGGATTGATTTGCCCAATGCCGATCCGGAGTATACCCATCTGTTTGATTTCGCTTTTTTGACCGGAAACTCGCTTACCTACATCGGCGGCGGCACCAGGGATTATACTAAAAAAGCTCAGCAAAGCGTCGTGAGCAAATTTGCCAAGCTTATTAAAAAGAATGGCTATCTTTTCATAGATTCGCGAAACTACGACTATATCCGCTCGCTGATGAACTTGCACAAAGAGGATGTTTTTGAAAAGTTTACTTTCGATCACACCGTTTACTATCATGGATTTCAGCAAAAAATATTGTTGTTCCCGGCCTATATCAGTGAAACCGTTGTCGTTTTACATTACTACGACAAATCACGAAAAATCTGGAGCAAGCTCGATCTGTATCCGATTTACCAAAAGGATATGCTGGATATATTAAGCGTGGATTTCGAAGTGGAAAATATCTACCACGATTTCAAGAAAGATAATCCCAAGAAAAGTCTCTTTATTCAGTACCTTGCTAAAAGAAAGTAAAAATTTGTTTCACCCAACACGGCCTAGCCGGCTCGCTCGCTAAATAAAAATTATTTTATGGTAAAAAAACACGGATTATACCAAATTTCCCTAAAGCTAATATTAAAAAACAGAAAAGGCCAAATATTAGCTTTAGGGGGTCTAGATAACGGCAGTTATGCCGGACTCTATGATTTTCCTGGTGGACGGATAAATGATAAAGAATTTCGCAAACCCCTTACTGAAATATTAAAACGTGAAGTAACCGAAGAAATTGGTAAAATAAAGTACGATTTAAATGAAAAACCAGTAGCAGTGGGAAGGCATTTACTTAGAGCATCAATTTCTGGATCTAAAAAAGACGCCTACGTTTTATATCTATTTTTTGAAGGAATGTATAAAGGGGGAAAAATTACAATCAGCAATGAACACAAAAGCTGCGAATGGCTAAATTTAAAATCTAATAATTTATCAAAGTACTTTTCTTCCGGCAATCTAGAGGGTATAAGAATGTATTTATTAAAATGATTTTGTTAACGCTCGCTCGCCATGCCAAACCTTTCCGCCTTCGGCGGAAGCGGATAGGCCAAACTTGACTTATTTACTCTATCTTGATAGTCTAACTATAGAAGTTCAAATATATGCAGAAAATAATTTTAAAGAGTGTCATTTGGAAAGAGGGCAAATATTATGTTGCTCAATGTTTGAATGTGGATATTTCCAGTTTCGGTAAAACTAAAAAAGAGGCGATGGTAAATCTAAGAGAAGCTTTGGAATTGTATTTGGAGGATATCAATGTATCCAAAGTAACAAAAGTTGAGAGACCCGAAGTTGTGGAATCTCCTCTTTGCTATGCTTAAACTATATTCATCTAACGATATAATTAAAGTCCTTCAAAAAAAGGGCTTTATTTATGTCTCGTAAAAAGGGAGCCATGTTAAATTTAGAAAATCAGGTAGCCCAACCCTTACGGTTATAATCCCCGCGAACAGAAAAGAAATACCTCTGGGAACGTTCCGATCAATAATGCGTCAGTCAAAACTAGCTGAAAATGATTTTAAGAAAAAATAAGCTAAACTCCCGCCTCCGTCCCGCTGTTGCGGGACTACGGCGGGCAGGTCGGCTAGCCCGAAACGTTATCTAAAATAATTAAATTTTATAAATATGAAAAACAATATTAGTAAAAGTTTGTACTGGACGCCAAGAATTCTATCAATAATATTTATCTGCTTCCTGGCTTTAATGTCGTTAGATGTTTTTGATTCAGGGCTAAACTTTTGGCAAACCGCCGGGGCTCTTTTCATGCATATTTTACCGGCGCTTATTTTGCTTATTATCCTGATAATCTCTTGGAAACGCGAAATTGTCGGAGGGGTAGGATTTATTTTAGCGGGACTAGTTTACATCGCTTTACTGATGAGAAATCAGTTTGAGTGGTATATGTTATCCTGGGCAATACAAATTTCTGGAGTTGCTTTTCTAACAGGAATATTATTTCTGGTGGGCTGGTTTAAAAAGAAAAAAGAATAGTCTAAAACATCGCCTCCGCGCCAGACGTTAGATGGAATAGCTCACAAATTCGCTACACCATCTAATAAATTGTAAGCGGTTATGATTTAAAACAATAAAAACTTTCTTTTAATTTATGATATACCTAATTGGCGGGTCTCCCCGCAGTGGCAAGGGCATATTGTCGCAAAAGCTATCCCAAAAATTAAATATCCCTTATATTTCAACCGATGATATTATTCCGATTGTCATTCCCTATCTCAAAAAAAATGAATTAGCCAAAAAATTCCCTTTATACGTAATGGATATTAAAGAGCTGATGAAAAAATATACAGGAAAAGACCGGTTGAAATTTGACATAAAAGAGGCCAAATCAATTTGGCCGGGAGTTAAAAATCTAATATTATATCTAGTTGAGGGCCGGGCGGACTATATAATAGAGGGAGTGCATCTTTTGCCTAATCTGGTTAAAGGATTCTTAGGTAATCGGAATATTAAAATTATTTTTCTAACCAAACTAAATAAAGATAAAATATTCAGAGGAATATTAAATAATAAAAATAATAGAGACTGGGTATTGGATAATTTTAATAATAAAAAAGATATTCAAACCACTTGCGATCATTTAAGAATATATGGCGAATATTTTGCGAGAGAAACAAAAAAATATAAATTAAAATGCTTTAACACCGAGGACAATTTTCATAATCAGTTAAAACAGGCTTTACATTTTTTAACGAATTAAAAAATCTACTATGAGAATACTTTTAGTCTATCCTAAATATCCCGAAACTTTTTGGAGTTTTAAGCATGCCTTAAAATTCGTCTCTAAAAAGTCCACCAATCCTCCTTTGGGATTATTGACCGTCGCCTCGCTGCTTCCTAAGGAATGGGAGAAAAAACTGATTGATTTGAATGTAACGGCATTGGATGATGAAACAATTAAATGGGCTGATTTTGTATTTATCAGCGCGATGTCGATTCAAAAAGGATCGGCGAATGAAATTATTGAGCGCTGTAAAAAAATGAGTGTTAAAACCGTGGCGGGCGGGCCTCTTTTTACCACCAACCGGGATGATTTTGAAAAAGTGGATCATTTGGTGCTTAATGAGGCGGAAATCACCCTGCCTTTATTTTTGGAAGATTTAAAAAATGGTTGCGCTAAGCATATTTACACCTCTCCTGAATGGGCCGATGTTAAAACGACCCCCATTCCCAGCTGGGGGCTTATTAAAGCCAAAAACTATTTTTCCCTGAACATCCAGTATTCCCGGGGCTGCCCCTTTAACTGTGAATTTTGCAATATCGCCTTGCTTTGCGGCCGAGTACCGCGCATAAAGGATAAGCAGCAGGTCTTGGCTGAGCTGGAAAGCATCTATGACCAAGGCTGGCGGGGCGGAGTATTCTTTGTGGATGATAACTTCATTGGGAACAGAGAGAAGCTGAAAAAAGAAATTTTGCCCGCTGTCGTTGAATGGATGGAGCAAAGGAAATATCCTTTTTCCTTCAATACCCAGGCGTCAATCAATCTGGCGGACGATGAAGAGCTGATGCGCCTGATGGTGCAGGCCGGATTCAACACGGTTTTTATCGGCATTGAAACGCCCAATAAAGAAAGCTTGGAAGAATGCGGCAAGTTTCAAAACAAAAACAGGGATTTGATCAACTGCGTCAAAAAAATCCAGCAGTTCGGTTTAGAAGTGCAGGGCGGATTCATTGTAGGATTCGATAATGATCCCGCTTCGATTTTTGAACGGCAAATCAAGTTCATTCAAGAAAGCAAAATCATTACCGCCATGGTCGGTTTATTGAATGCCACTCCGGGAACCCGGCTGCACTTGCGCCTTAAGAAAGAAAATCGCATTGTGAAGGATATTACCGGCGATAATACCGATCTGACCATTAATTTTATTCCTAAAATGGATCAGAATATGCTGCTAAACGGCTATAAGCGGATTCTTAAAGCGCTCTATTCCCCCAATAATTATTACCAGCGCGTCAAGGGATTCCTGAAAAATTACCAGCCCTCCTCGAAGAGCGTGATTAGATTTCATTTTTACCATGTCGGGGCATTCTTTAAATCGGTTCTGCGTTTGGGCATTATCGGAAAAGAAAGGCGTAATTATTGGAAGCTCTTGTTCTGGACCATTTTTAAGCGCCCCCGCCTTTTTCCCTTGGCCGTAACATTCGCGATTTACGGTTTTCATTTTCAGAAAATTTTTGGAAAATTATGGTAAGCATCGGAGGATTATTTTAAAATAATTATTGTAAAAGAAAAAAGCGATGACAAACGTAATTGTAAAGGAATCAAAAATTAACCAACAAGGCGTTTTTGCCAATAAGGATTTTAAAAAGGGCGAGATTGTACTGAGGTGGAAGCCGAAAAAGATTTTGACTAAAGAAGAGGCGGCGGCTCTGCCAGAAAAGGAAAAACATTACATTTCTAATTACCAGCTGAGTGAATTCATTCTGCAAAGTCCGCCGGAAAGATACGTGAACCACTCCTGCGATCCCAATACCGAAGTAATCAACAACTGCGACATCGCTTTGCGGGATATCAAGAAGGGAGAAGAAATAACCTCCGATTACGGCAAGGATAATGTTTTTATCCACTTTGAATGCAACTGCGGCAGCAAGAATTGCCGAAAGTTTATTTAGGAATTAAGAAATTAGGAGTTTAGGAATTAGGAAGTTAGCTTGTAGATTCAAGGCTATATTCCTACAAGCTAACTTCCTACAAGCTATCAAATGGGTCTAACTGAATTCCTTATTCATTATTTCACTTTAATCATATCCCAACTGGGGTATTGGGGCGTCGGGCTTTTAATGACCTTGGAGAGCATGGTGGCCCCGGTGCCCAGCGAAGCGGTCATGCCTTTTGCCGGCTTTTTGTGGTTTGATCATAAATTTACCTTTTGGGGGCTGGCCTTTTCCAGCACCCTGGGCAGCATTATCGGTTCCTTGATTTCTTATTATGTCGGGGCGTTTGGCGGAAGGCCGTTGGTAAAAAAATTCGGCAAATACCTGCTGCTAAACGAGCATCATTTGGATCAGACGCAAAGATTTTTTGCTAAGTACGGCGACAAGACCATTTTTATCAGCCGTTTTATTCCCGTGATCAGGCACCTTATTTCCTTGCCGGCGGGCGTGGGTCGGATGAATTTGGCAAAATTCTCGCTCTATACCGTGATCGGCGCCGGGATCTGGAACAGTTTTTTGGCCTATTTGGGATACTATTTAGGCAGCCGGTGGGAAGAAATCAGAAAGTACAGCGAGATTTTAGATATTGTTATTATTGTTTTAATCGTCGGGACAATTGTCGTTTTCTTTTTTAAAAAAGAAAGTCGCTAAATAAAAACTTTTAACCCGTATTTAACAATTATTTAAATTGATTATGACTTCATTGGAATTACCCGATCAAGTTGTTCCCAAGTCAGAAACTTCTGATGCCGAAAATACACTCGCTATTCTTATGGATTTGGAAACTCAATTGATTCAATTAAGAACGCACCTAGCGGAATTTGAAAAGCATGATGTGCCTGCCGAGATTATTGAAGGAACAAGAACTACCATTAAAGAAACGGAAGCACTGGTCAAAAAGTTGCTGAAAATATGTGAAAAATCAGAAAATTAATTTTTAGTTAGCATTCAATATTCAAACTAAAAAACCGCCGGGAGTTTCTCTAGGCGGTTTTTCTTTTTTAAATCATTTTAGCTTACAAATCCAATACTCCCCCGCCAACCTGAATTCCGCTGCGGTATTCCTCGGGAAAGGCGAAAAAGCCGGCCGCTATTCTGGTTTCGCCATAACGGCCAAAAATTCTAACATGGGGTCCGCCGCCCGGGCCGGCGCTGGTAATGATTTCCTCGCGCCCGTTCAAATCCAGATCCGCCGCGGCCACATTTACTCCGCCCCGAAACGCCTGGTCATAAGCAAAGAATCCGGCGGTGAATTTGATCTGGCCAAACGGGTCAAATACTCTGACTTGGGGCCCTAAACCTAAATTAGTGCCGGTAATGATTTCATCCGTTCCGTCGCCGTCTAAATCACCGGCCGCCACTTTAATGCCCTGCCTTAAATCTTGGCGATAAGCAAAGAATCCCGGAGCAAACATCAAGTTACCCGCTTCGTCAAAAATTCTAATATGCGGCCCGTCTCCGATTTCGGTTCCGGTTATGATTTCAGCACGGCCGTCGCCGTTTAAGTCACCGGCGGCCACTTTAATGCCCTGCTGATAATTTTGGTTGTAACTATAGAATCCGGCATTGATTGGCTGGTAATTATTGTTCTGGAACTGAAACACCTTTATCAAAGAGCCCCCCACGCCCGCGCCCGTAATAATTTCTTTTATTCCGTCTCCGTTGGTATCACCAACGGCCACATTCACGCCGCCTCGGAAATTTTCATCGTAGGCTAAAAAGCTGTTGATCAGCGAACCGTCACTGCGATAAATCTTTACTTCCGGTTTTTCTCCATAGGCCGGCGCCACCACTATTTCTATTTTGCGATCTTCTCCTAAGTCTCCAACCGCCAAATTAATTCCTTGATGATAGTTTTCGCCAAAGACCAAAAATTCCTTCTTAAAATTCCCTTCTCGATCAAATAGCTTAATATAGGGCTGTTCTCCTTTGCCGGCCGCAACCACTACCCCCAGATTTTTAGGATCAATATCGATTTGAGAAGGCGGAACATCTTGAATTGGTTCCTCGGGCAATATTTCGTCAGGAAGATTGCCCGGAGACTCTGTCGGCGTAATAATCAGGTTGCTAGCATCATTAAATTGAAAATTCATATAAGATCGCTCCGCCCGGCGGTCCGCAAAAAAGATATCCACGACATTATTATCACTGAGATTCATGGTTCCGCTAACTGTATTGGGAGCATGGATTCCCGGATTTTCCAAAATTAATTCACCATCCAAATATATCCAGGAATCGTCATCGCTGGCTATGCTAAAGCTATATTCACCCGGTTGCGAGGCGCTTAGGCTAGCCCGCCAGTGAACTCCGAAATGCCGGTCATGCCCGCCATCTATTTCTTCGGCAGTTTCGTCAAATGGAAAAAAATTTTCACCGAAAGTCAAGCTGGGATCGACCCGATCAAATTTAAAATGGGAATCATCATACCAATCCGTATCCCAATTCCCTAAAGGATCACCGTGATTATTATCGGGCCACGCGGAACTGGGCAAATTCATATCAGGATGATTTTTGGGATAATTGTAGTATTGCCCATACCAGCCGTTTGAAGCAGCGGCATCGGCTACGGCGATATAACCAAAAACACCCGATAAAACCGCAAAGGGAATTAATATGATTGCTAAGCCTATTTTGATCGTTTTTTGAATAGTAAATTCCATAAGTTTTGATTAATCATAAACAGCATATCCTACACCAAAGCTAAGAAGTTGTCAAGGCAAAATCAGCTTGCCAGGGGCAGGTTAAAACAAAAAACAAAGTTGCCTTTGCCTTTTTATTATAATAATTAATTTATCGAGTAAATTTCAATCTTCTCAATGGCTTTTTTAGCCAGTGCGATCCGATCTTTATTTTGGGCGTAAAAAGTAAAAAGCTTGTCGCCTTTATTCACTCTTTGGCCGATTCGTTTGTGCAGATAAATGCCGGCCATTTTCTCAACGGGAGCGCCTAAGGTACGGGCAATTTCATCAATCGCTTGGTTATCCACGGCCGTCACCTTACCCGCTTTTTGAGAAGGGACCCGGAAATATTCCCCGCCCAGAGTAACGCTATTGGCATCAATATTAGGATTGCCGCCCTGGCTTTTGATAATCTCCTGCATTTTTTTCCAGGCTTTGCCGCTCTTCAAGATTTCGGCGGCGGCTTCTTTTCCTTTGCCGCGTTTGGCCTGGCCCGCCAGTTCCAAAAGCTTGCCAGACATAATCAATGCCTTGCTTTCCAAATCCAGCGGGCGCTTGTCTTTTCTTTGGAGCACTCTTAAAACATCGCGGGCTTCCAACGCCGGGCCGATTCCTTTGCCGACCGGTTCCCGCGCCGGCATTTTGACCACCTCGATTTTTATCCCAAAGCGCCGGCCTAGATAAAGGAATTTCTTTTCCACTTCCTCAGCCACCCGTAATGTTTTGATTTTGGTCCCCGGGCCGATGGGCATATCGATTACC